>Ga0129306_1003907_pt1 | contig 10376 bp, 10 predicted proteins | sample P827metagenome_FD_94438 | JGI IMG/M metagenome (GOLD analysis project Ga0129306, IMG submission 94438) | Capybara group fecal microbial communities from Wisconsin, USA - P827 metagenome | ecosystem: Host-associated > Mammals > Digestive system > Large intestine > Fecal | place: USA: Wisconsin...
AATCCAACAACATCAATTAAATAAACTTTAAACTTTTGAGATAAATTATTAGCAAGTGGCCTCATAGATTCCATATCTGTAAGCCATCCATGCAATAATACAACTGGATTTCCTTCACCTAAAGTTTCATAATTTATATTCCAGTTATTAACCTTTACTTGCAAAATCATCACCTTTTCTATAAATTTTATATACTATAATTTATTCAAATTATCAGCAGATGTTAAAAGTGCGAAATCACACACTTTTAACTTTTACTATATTATACCAATTTCCTAAGAATTTCAAGCTTTCTAGTATATAAAATTAATGATTTTAAAACTATATTGTTAAAGTTCCTCCAGGAGTATCTAGTATCATAAGAATATTTTCTTCTTTTCCTGTTTCTACATTTACATATACCAAAAATTCTTTATCTTCTACATTCCCTTTATATTCATAACAATATATCTCTTTTCCATCATCATTTGGAATTATTGCTTCAGATTCATCTAATATTTCTAATTTAGTATTTATATTTTTCTTTGCATCATCTTTAGATATTTTTTGTGTATTTAAAGTTCTTTCATAGTGACAATTTAAATATCCTTTTGTTTCTATTCCTAAAATTTTTCCATCATCTAATGCAATTTTTACTTTTATTAAATCAGGATAACATATTATTCCATCTTGATTATATGCATAATTAACAGTTACTACATTTTCTCTTTTAGTAAAATATGTTTCTTTCATATTTTTAAATCCAATTTTATTCAAATATTCTATACCTAGTTTATTTGCAGTTTCTTGCGAAATTTTTTCTTCATAAATTTCTTTTGAATTATTTAATTGATACAAAAAGCCCCCAACTTTTGTTATTTCAATATAATATTTGGATTCAGAATTTTTTACATAAACATCAAAAGTATATACTTGAATATCAACATTTTCTAGAAATCCTCTATAATCAATTTTTTCAATATCATCAAATATATAATTTTCAATTTTATCTTCTGCTTCTTCTTTTGTAATTTCATTTCCAGTTAATGCTTTTTTCTCATTCCTATTTAGATGTTCAGAAAAAGCCCCATCATATATCAATCCCTCATAATCATTAAATGTAGAATCAATATTAGAAAAAACATCTATATTTCCAACTTCTTGAGCAAATGTAGTTTTCGTATTATTTTTTAGTTCATTCCAATTTAAACTTCCAGAATAAATTTCTTCTGAAAGTTGATTAAGCACTAATTTTAGTTCTTTACTATAATCATACAATTTGCTTAAATTTTCAAAATCTTCGTCACTTAATTCTTCAGAATTTAAATTTTTTTTTGCTAATAAATACGAATAATCACTAACTTGATTTAAAAATTTTATAGTTTTCGCATTTCCTTCTGAATCAAATGGTATTTCTGACAAATAGACCATAGCAATATTTGCATCATTCCAAATTTCAGTTAAGTTTTCTGCAGAGTACTCTGGATTTTTAGTTATTTGAGTTTTGGCTAAAAAATTTTCTATATTATTTATGTGATTTACTGCTTCAGAAAAAGCTCTATTATAATTATTATTAACAGTTATTATATATTTTTCTCTTAGCGTATATGCATAATATCCTGTAACAAGTACCAAAATAAATAAAACTATCACAATACTTATTCTTGATTTATTATTTTTCATTTATTCATTCCTTTCGTCTTCTAAATTCTTCTCTATTTTTTACCAATTTTTTGATTTTATACATTTTTTCTTAACATAGTTTTATATTTTTTAAATTAGTGGTATAATATATAAAATTTTATGAATTTATAAAAATTTTAGGAGACAATATGAAAAAAATTTTAATATTTTATGGTTCTTATGGTGGTGGACATCTTGCTGCAGCAAAATCCATAAAAAAATATTTAGAAGAAACTTATAGTGATGTTGAACTTGAAATGGTTGATTGTATTGAGTACATAAATAGATTCTTAAACAAAGTATCAACTGGCGCATATAAGCAAATGGCAAAAAATGCTCCTTGGATGTGGGAAATGGTATATAACCATTCAAAAGATGGAGCTCTTGCTAGAATTACAAATACCTCTAATAAAATCATGTCTAGAAAACTAAATTCATTACTTCAAGACTTCAATCCTGATTTAGTTATTTCTACTCATCCTTTTGGAAATCAAATGTGCGCAATATTAAAGCGTCGTGGAAAAATAAAATGTAAAATAGCAACTACACTTACAGATTTTAAACTTCATAACCAATGGTTATATCTAAGTGAATATATTGATTATTTCTTTGTTTCAAATGACAAAATGAAAGAAGCAATGATTGAAAAAAATATAGATGCCAATAAAATTTGGGTTACCGGTATTCCTGTTTCTAATAGATTTTTAGGAGAGTTTGATAACGATAAAATCTATGAAGAATTCGAACTTTCACAAGAAAAACATACAGTATTATTCTTTGCTGGTGGAGAATATGGTTTAGGTAGAGATACAACATTTATGACTTTGAAAGCTTTAATTAGATTATTTAAAGACATTCAAGTTGTAGCTATTGCAGGAAGAAACAAGAGAATGCAAAAAAAATTTGCTAAACTTATTGAAGACACAAATTCTGGAGATAGAATAAAACTTTTAACATTTACAGATAAAGTACCTGAACTTATGCATATTTCAGATATAGTTATAACAAAACCAGGAGGTCTTACTATTACTGAAAGTTTAGTTTCGCATTTACCAATAATAATCATTAACCCTATCCCTGGCCAAGAAGAAGAAAATGCTGAATTTTTAGTAAATCATGGTGCTGCAATTTGGATTCAAAAACAAGACAACATAGCAAGAAAATTAAAAACACTTTCAAGAAATCCTGATCAAGTAGCTCAAATGATAGAAAAATCAAAAGAATTAGCTAGACCTAACTCTACAAAAGAAATTTGTGATTTATTATATAAAGATTTAAAATAAAAAATGGAGACTAAAAAGTCTCCATTTTTATTTATATTTCACTTCTACCTTCTAACGCTTTTGTAAGTGTAACTTCATCTGTATATTCCAAATCTCCACCTATAGGAATTCCTCTAGCAATTCTTGTTACTTTAACTCCTAATGGTTTAACTAGTTTAGATATATACATTGCTGTTGCTTCACCTTCAACTCTTGGATTAGTTGCTAAAATAATTTCTTTTACACTTCCATCCATAAGCCTAGCTAATAATTCTTTTATTTTTATATCATCAGGTCCTACACCATTCATAGGTGAAATTGACCCATGAAGTACATGATATACACCATTATATTCATGTGTTCTTTCCATAGCTACAACATCTCTTACATCTTCTACAACACATATTATAGAAGCATCCCTTTTGGGATTACCACATATATTACATGGTTCTGTATCTGAAATGTTAAAACACTTTGAACAGAATTTTAAATTTTTCTTAGCATTTATTATAGAATCTACAAACTCTTTTACTTCATCATTATTTAAGTCTAGCATATAAAAAGCTAATCTTTGAGCTGTTTTATGACCTATACTTGGTAATTTTTCAAAGCTTTCTACAAGTTTTTCAATTGATGGTGAATAATATGCCATTGCTTTGCTCCCTTTCTAAAATTACATTAATCCTGGTATATTATATTTTCCAAATTCATCTGCTTGAGCTGAATCTGCTTTTCTAAAAGCTTCGTTTAAGCATGTTATTATTAAATCTTGAAGCATTTCAACATCTTCTGGATCTACAACTTCAGGTTTGATATTTAATGATACTAAAGTTTTATCTCCTTTTACAACTGCACTAACAGCTCCTCCACCAGCACTTGCTTCAAAAGTTTTACTAGCAAGTTCTTCTTGAGATTTAGTCATATCAGCTTGCATTTTTTTTGCTTCTTTCATAAGTTGGTTGAAATTCATTCCACCAAATCCTCCCATACCACCTGGGAATCCACCTCTTTTAGACATTTTTTAATCCTCCTATTCAAATATATTTATATCAATTCCTAAGTCTCCCATAGGATTAAATCCTGCAGAAGTTGAATCTTTTTTGTCATTAGTTTCTGGAGCAGCATCTTTAAAATTTGAACCACTTGCTCCTTTAGCATCTATATATTTTAAATGCATATCTTTTCCAAAAATTTTTACAACAGCTTGATCTATTGCATTTTTATTAGAAGCATCTTCTAATAATTTTCTATTGAAATCTGTAATTCCATTTAAGAAATATACTTCAACAATCATATCTCCAACTTGTTTTGCTTTTGTACTTAAAAAACAAGTTGAAAGCACCATTTTTCCACTTCTTTTTAATATATCAACAATTCTATTCCAAGAGCCTATAGTTTCACCTTCTTGATTTATTCTTGGATCTGGAACATCATCTTGAACTTTTGGCTGTGGTGCACTTTGAACTGAATTTGAATTATTTGAAAATGCTTCTTTAGCTGGTTGATTACTATTTGAATTTACTTTAAAATTTCCTGAAGCTAATTTTTCTTCTAATTCATTTATTCTTTTTTCTAATTCTTCAACTCCATTATTTCCTGTTTTAGCAGAAGCTTTTATAATACCAGCTTGTAACATAATTGTTTTTTGAGTTGACCATTTTATATCTTTTTCTAAATCTGAAAATAGATATATTATATTTAATAATTTTTCTTTTGAAACCTTTTCAGCAAGCTCTTTTATTTTTGCGAGCTCTGCTTCACTATATAACTCTAATTTTCCAGTAGCTTTAAATAATAAAATATCTTTTAAATATTTTATTACTTCCCATACAAAATTATATAAATCTTTTCCGTCATCTATTACTTCTTGAACTTGATTTAATGCATCTATTTCATTATTATCAAAAATATCAGCTACCAATTTCGAAATAATTTCAACACTAGGAAGCCCTACTAGATTTTTAACTTGAGATATTTCAATTTGATCAGTTTCTTCTTGACTACATCTTTCCAATATACTTATAGCATCTCTCATTGCGCCTTCAGATAAAACCGCAATTAAATTCAATGCTTCTTCTGTTATATTTATATTTGATTCTTTGCATATTACTTTCAATCTTTTTATAACATCTGGATTAGATATTTTCTTATAATCAAATCTTTGACATCTAGATAAAATTGTAGTTGGTAATTTTTGTGGTTCTGTAGTAGCCAAAATAAATTTTACATGTTCTGGTGGTTCTTCTAATGTTTTTAGAAGAGCATTAAATGCTCCTGCTGATAACATATGAACCTCGTCTATAATATATACTCTATATTTTGCTTTTGTTGGAAGGAAATTCACTTCTTCACGAATGCTTCTGATATCTTCAACACTATTATTTGAAGCAGCATCCATTTCAACAACATCAGTCAATGAACCATCTAAAATTTCTTTGCAAATTTCACATTCATTACATGGATTTCCATTTTGAGGATTTAGACAATTTATTGCTCTTGCCATAATCTTTGCTGTAGTTGTTTTTCCTGTTCCTCTAACTCCATTAAATAAATATGCATGCCCTACTCTTCCAGATATTATTTGATTTCTCAAAGTTTTAGTATTATGCTCCTGACCAACCATATCATCAAATGTAAGTGGTCTAAATTTTCTATATAAAGCAGTATATGCCATTTTATATACTCCTTTCCAAAATTTGCATAAATTTTTCGTATAAAAAGTTGAGAATTTGTACTCAACTTGATATTGGAAATTATATAATATTCATATTTAAAAGTCAATTTGTTTTAAAGGCTTTTCACTGTTTCTTAAGCCCTTTTATGCAAAAAATAACTTCCCTTAAAGAAGATATGCTTCACATAAATACCCTACTTATCGCTGCTTTCTTCCGAACCTGACGAGATTCATAGCTTTTTATCGAAACATACCTTCCTTAAAGGAAGTTACTTTCCGTATTATACTCTTGTTTTTCTAAAAATTCAAGTGTTTTTTTATTTTTTATTACTATTATTTTTGTACTCTTTTAAAAACAATGTTTGAAAAATCTGTTATTTCTATATTTGATGAACCATTTGTAACAATATCACCAGCAGGAAAATCTAAATTTATAGTTCCTTTGAAAGATACGTTTTCACTTGTTTGAATTGTTATATCCATTTGCATTGAAAATTTTATATCTTCCAAATTAACTCCTACTTTTTGAAGAAGAGATCCATTATAAACAATTTCTGTATCTTCATTTGAAGTATAATTTCCTAAATTTTCAAGAGAAGTTCTAAAAGCCATTACTCCGCCTTTATTACCTATTTCTAAGTTTTTCAAATCATCTATTTTACTTCCTTGAAAAACTAAATTGCTTTCCAAATAATTTTGTTCGCTATAAGTATATAAATTATTTAAATCACCTGTTGGACGATATAATTTTAGATCACCTTTTTTAGCTTTTGTTGTTACTTTAAAATTATCTAAAGTTATATCTTTAATAGTTATATCTTCACTTATATTTTCATCATTTTTTATATAAACATATACATCATTATATTCAGATAAACTTATATTCCAAATATTTTCAGCATCTTCATTTCTCTTTCCATCCACATTGCTTACAATAAGAATTTTTTCCAAGCTATAAGGAAGATTTTTTTCGCCTTCAACTTCGTATTTTTTTATAATAAAAATTACAACGCCAATCATAGCAAGCAAAAACACAAGAAACAAGACTCTTTTAATAATACTAATTATCGTTTTCTTATCCATTTTTCTTCTTTCCTTTTCTTAAATTTATAAAAAACTCTTCAATAATTTTTTCACATTCGTCTTTTAATATATATTTTTCTGTTTGTACAATATGATTAAATTTGTAATTTTCTAATAAATTAAGCGCTGTTCCGCAAGCTCCCATAACTTCATCCATTGCACCAATATATAATTTCTTTATTCTAGAATTTATAATTGCACCAGCACACATTGGACATGGTTCTAACGTAACATACATTTCACAATCTGTAAGACGCCAATCGCCTAATTTTTTTGAAGCTTCTTCTATTGCTAAAATTTCAGCATGATATACTGCATTTTTTTCTTTTTCTTTTAAATTATATGCTCGAGCTATAATCTCATTATTTTTCACAATAACAGCTCCAACAGGAACTTCTCTTATATCTAAAGCTTTTTTAGCTTCGATTAAAGCTTCTTTCATAAAATCTTCTTTTTCCATATATTCCTCATATATCTTTAAAATTTTATAGCCCTATTATACTATGATATTTAAAAATTTTCAACTTCAAAAAAATCTCATTTATTTAAATAAAAAAAAAGCCTCAAACTAAAATAAGTTTGAGACCTTTTTGGTGTGCCTAGGCCGACTCGAACGGCCATCGGTCGCTTAGGAGGCGACTGCTCTATCCAGCTAAGCTATAAGCACAAATCAAAAGAAGACAAGGTGACGGGGAATCCGTCTACACATTCTATTAAAATTCTATTTACTTAAATATAAAACAATGTAGACAGATTCCCCGTCACCTTGTCTTCTGATTTGTATTATATCATTTTTATCAAAAAAATCAATTATTTGCTTTTAAACTTTTGGTCTTATCATATAGATATATTTTTCTATTTTTTATAAATTTAAAGATATATCTAACCACATCAATAAAACTTTCTTTATTAATTCCAAATATACTAAACAACAAAATTGGCAAATATATTCCTATAAAGAAATATATTTTCAAACTCATATTATGAAAAAACAAATTAACAATTCCAAAAATTATTATTCCCATAATAGCATCTATAAGAGCTGTAGTATAACTAATAAATCCAAGTAATTTCATATTGTAATTATAATTTTTTGGAAAAATAAATTTCATATTTTCTCCTTTCTTATTTAGTTAAACTTTTTATATTTGTAGAAATTGCAGTAGAAATCCCACCTAATAATTGCATCATATAATTATTAGCCCTAATTATTGAAAAAATAATTCCAATATACATTAATTGCTTTAAATTTGGATTATTAGATATATCTATTGAAAATGCTAACACTAAAATTATAGCTATCAAAACCTGCTCTAACATTAGTGATATAAAAATTTTAATCCAAGATTTAAAGAAAAATTCAATTTTATCTAAAATTAAAGAAAGAATAGCAAATGGTGCTAGAATTACTAAAACTTGAATCAAAATATATCTAAGTGCATATGTAAAAATCAAATTCATAAATCCCACAGAAGTAAATGATTTTACAACACCTTCAAAAGATAAAACATTAAATTGCGTACCTGATACATAAACTTCTTTATTTATTAGTGTTATAAAATTTGAAAAACCTATTGATTCATTAAACAATCTTTCACCTAAGTCTAATATTAAATTAGTAATTATTGAAATTAAATTTATTATTTCTGAGCATAACCATATTGATGAATTCATAAGTATAACAAATATTATTAGTTTAAATATAAATTTTGAAGGTTCTTGAGATTTGGTAAGTGTAAAATTTGAGAACAAATTATTTATTGCAAAAAACAAAACAATACCAAACACTAAGGAATTACAAATTAATAAAACTCCATCTTCAAAAGAATTGCCTATTATTTTTGTAAAATTTTCACCTTCTAAAATATCTTTATCTATGAATGTTATTTTATCTAAAATCCCATAAATACTATTATCTATAGATGAAAATAATTTTGAAAAAAGAGAATTAATAATATTAAATATAGATTCACCTATTTTACTATCATCCATACTATTTCAATAAAGTCTCCATAAGTGATAAAACTAAATCTATAACCAAAATAAATCCATATGAAAACAAGCTTCCTCTAATTACTTTTTTTGATACTCTTATTCTCTCTTCGTCACCAAAGCTGAATTTTTTCATTAATACTCCACTCCCAACTGCTACAGCAGCTGCAGGAGTAGATATTTTTACTATATATTTTTCTATTTTTTCAAAAGCATTTGTTAATGTAGTAATTAGTTTAGGTTCTGCTGCAAACACTTCTTTACTAAAAACAAAATAGAAAAAAAGAAAAAATAATATACAGTACATTTTTAAAACTTTTTTAGTTTTTATTTTCATTCATATCAAATCCTTTCAAAAAATTTTTTTCTATTTTTTTGCAATCTTTTTTATAATCTTCAATGCTATATTTTTCATTTTGCACCTTCTTATCTGCCACAATTTCATCTTTAAAATATGGAATCATATTTAATTCTTCTGGTTTTAAAATTTTAAAACCATCTGATAAAAAACATAAACTAGAAAAGGTTTTAAGTTCTTGAGTAAAAAAGTTTGTATCATAAATATAATCTTTTTGAGTAAACTTATTAAAACTTTCAGAAATACTGGAGTCTCTAGAAACCAACGAATCCATAATAAAACTATAATTAGTTTCTTTAGCATTTTCAGAAACAGTAATTGAAGATTTTTCTTTTTCTTCTTTTCCTATTTGCTTTTGAGCTTCTTCAATTGTAAAAATATCATCTGTTCTAAACCAAATTTTATTAACTAAACTTTGTATAATAACTTTTACTGTAGATTGATCTTTGATAGTATTTAAAAGAGAAGTATAACTTTGAGTAGCAACTATGTTTATACATTTAGCTTCTCTACTTTGAGAAAAGAAATCCGAATCTGTACTTGTTACATATTCATGATATTCGTCACTTATAAAACATGATTTTCTAATTTTTTTATTATTACTAAGTCTGTTCATTACTGTAGATTGAAAATCTAACTTCAAATATGCAGCAATTATTTTAGATAAATTTTCGTATTCTGAAATATTCATATTTAATACCACTATTTTTCCTTTATCTAAAACTTCATCAAAACCTTTAAAATTTATTTCTTCTTTGCGGGGACAAAAAGTTTTTGAAACATTATAATCTGAAACAAATATATTTGTAATTCTACTGATTTCTGATTTCAAAATTGATAGTGTTCTACTATCAAAAGAAAAAAATTCTTTTTGAAAAAAATTTAAACATGATAATAATTCATACTCATTAGATTCAGATAAATTTCCTTTAAAAAATTTATTTCGAATAATTTCTATTTTTTCTTTGTAATATGATTCAAACATAACTAATTTATGTATTTCTATAAAATCTACATATCCATCATTATACATTCTGCAAAATTTTATACATTCCGTTAAAACTTGCTCAGCCTTATCTAGCCAGTATGATTCCGAATTATTTTTACTAAATAAAAGTAATATTGTTTTTAATCTATTTGCTAAAACAACTGGTTTTAAATTAGGTTTATCTAATGGATTATATTTCACTTTTTTACTTAAATCAATTTTTAAAATATCCTCCTTTCTATTTAATTTTTCTGCAAATTCTTCTACTTTTTTATAATAATTACCTTTTACATCTAATATGAGCATTGCAATTTTATTTTCATAATCAGATGCTTTATAAGCCATTATTTGTCTAGT
>Ga0129306_1003908_pt1 | contig 10370 bp, 9 predicted proteins | sample P827metagenome_FD_94438 | JGI IMG/M metagenome (GOLD analysis project Ga0129306, IMG submission 94438) | Capybara group fecal microbial communities from Wisconsin, USA - P827 metagenome | ecosystem: Host-associated > Mammals > Digestive system > Large intestine > Fecal | place: USA: Wisconsin...
CTCGCGGGGGTGATCGTTAATGACAGTGTGACGAGGGAGGCTATCACGAAAATGCAGATGAGAAAGTTCCTGAAATTTGTTCATGATGACAATTGCTACTGCAAATACTATGAGGTCGTTTACATTCTTTTTAATACCGGGATGCGCATCAGCGAGTTCTGCGGTCTGACTATGAAGGACATCGACTTTGAAAACCATCTCATCAACGTTGATCACCAGCTGATCCGGACACCGGACATGGTGCTGCATGTTCAGGAAACCAAAACCAGTGCCGGGAAAAGGAAACTGCCCATGACGAAAGAAGTGGAGGACTGCTTCCAGGCAATTGTGGATGACAGGAATGCTGAAAAACCTGTTGCCGAAGGCGATGTTGTTCAGATGGAAAAGGCCGTGGATGGTTATCGGGGATTCCTTTTTCTGGACGATGCGGGCCTGCCGCTGGTGGCCATGCACTGGGAGCACCGTTTCAATAATATGGTGAACCGGTACAATGCGATTTACAAGGAGCAGATGCCGAACATTACCCCGCACGTGTGCCGCCACACCTATTGCAGCAACATGGCGAAGGCTGGAATGAATCCGAAGACGCTGCAGTATCTGATGGGCCATTCGGACATTACGGTCACCTTGGACACCTACACGCATCTCGGGCTTGAGGACGCAGCAGAGGAGCTGAAAAGGCTGGCAGAGGTTGAACAGGCACGGAAAGAGCAGGAAAAGCTGAATCAGAACAGGGATGACGACGATAGCGGTATCGTGGTGGCAATGTAAGAGAACAGAATAGAGAACGGTGCTTTCATACCAATTGAGGTACGGAAGCGCCGGCTTTTTCGTTTTTGGCAGCAGTCTTGTTTTAGGAGCGAAGGACGCCTTGTTCAGTGGAAAAAGCTATTCAGGTGTGGTAGAATCCGAGACATGATGGCTGCAGGCCGTCGATTCAGCATAATGATTTAATTATGTGCTGAAAAAATCTGTTTTGACGTTACATTTTCTCCTTCTGATGACATATATATGTGGAATGCACCAGAAGGAGGGATGCGCTTGATTGCATTGAAGGGAATGGCTGTTCCACTGTGTTTGCTGAGATCCTATGTTCAGGAGGCGATTCATGGACGCTGAAGCTTGGCTTTCAGATTTGTTTGAGCAGAATTATGCTCTTCTATACAGAATAGGGCGGATCTTCCTTGGATCTGAAAATTCTCGTGATGCGTTAATCGAAGATCAGATCCAGGAGACGTTTCTTCGGGCATGGCAGAAGCGTAGAAAGCTTCAGAAGCACCCAAATCCAGAAGGGTGGTTGGTAGAATGCTTTCGGAAATGCCTTATGAATGCATGCCGGAAGCAAAGCAGGAACTGGAATGGCTTTACTGGGTCATCACCGGAAGCATTACTGCCGGATCAGCATACCGCTGCACAGCAATCGCCGGAAGAATATGTAAGAGCAAGGGAACAGATTGAGTTGCTTCATCGCTTGCTGGGAGACACAGATGCGGATATTTTCCTCCGCTATTGTGTGCATGGCGAAAAGGCTTCCGTTCTCGCTTCTGAGATCGGGATCAGCGAACCGGCACTCCGGATGCGGGTGTCCAGAATCAAGAGGAAAGTACTGGCAAATCGTGAACTATTTACCTGCTTGATTGTTTTATGTCTGCTGAACTTGAGGTAGGAGGAACGGAAAATGAAGAAGCCTGTATTCGTCCGACCGCTAAAAATGGACATGAACGATCATTATTCAACAGCCGAGCTATATTCTGTATTTCAGGAGCAAATATTCAGAAATGCTGGGGAAATTGATGTTCCTCTTCTTCGTGAGACCACAATGGCGATAGATGATCGTCCAGATGATGAAGTTGCTCCAAATCGAAGCGTTGTGTGGCAGCGGATTGAAACACGGAGGAGAGAGTTACAGAAGTCGTTTGTTGGAAAATATTCGAGAAAAACAATAGCTTTGGCTGTAATTCTTATGGTGCTGCTTCTAGCGGGTCTTGCATTTGCGCTGATCAACTGGAATGCTGTGATCGAGGATGTGTATCGGCTGGAAAAACAGGAACGTACAGTAGAGGATTTTTCGCTGCAGCAAAAAGAAGACATTGTGGAAGCTTTGGAAGAATCGGGATACGACATGTCTACACTCCCGGATTATTCAGGAAAGAACGAAACAGAAAAGGATGAAATACTGAGCCAATGGCTATCCAAGCAACTGAGCGGTGAAGTAAATGCCGGACACTTTAATCTGATGAGTCGCTTGAGGGGATTTTTTGACAGCTGGAGTTTGGAAGACAAAGCCTGGTATTATCAGATGCTTGTCGAGGCTGGTGAAGCCGCGGAAGGCGAATTCATCAGTTCATATCCGCCCACGAATTATCAGAAATACACGGATGGTTTACTTAACCGGGCTTGGGAGCAGGTATATGCGTTTTATGATGATACCGCAGTGGAACCGGAGTCATTTACACCATACCTGTTTTACGGATATATCTATCCGGACGAGCAAAATTGCTACTGGCGGGTTCATTTCCGGGATGAGTACATGGGGAATTGGTTTACTGTTCAGGTGGATGGTGCAGATCCCCTGGAAGGCGAAATGACCATCGTGATGAGTGTCAAAGCGCCTGAGGATGTTGGATAATAAGGAGGCCGATGATATGGTGTTTCAATGGATTACAGAAGAGATAAAAAACAGAATGAAGACGTGCGCAGGGATTTTTATTTCGATTCTCATGCTTGCTCTGCTTCAAAGTCTTGCTTTTGCCGAGCCAGGTACAGTGGTTACTGACGGCGGAAGACTGAATATGCGAAAATCACCGGAAGATAGAGCGAAGATTGTTATAAAGATAAAGAACGGGTCCCAAGTTGAAGTGCTCGAAACAGTAGAAGAATGGTATCGGATTTCCTTTGACGGAAAAGAAGGATATGTAAAATCCAGATATATCAAATTACTCTCATCAGCTGTTGGAACTGAAATCTATTCAAACGGAACGACTTTATATCTTCGGGAAGAACCGAGCGAAAAAGCGGCGATTGTTGGGATGATTAACGCACAGCAGGCAATGACGCTTGAAAGAGTAGATGAACAATGGGCATTGGTTTCCAATCAAAACGTGAAAGGGTATGTTCGGCTTTCACAGATTAATGAGCTGAACGATTCTCCTGCTGAGGCGACAGAGCAAGCGTGGATAAGTGGAATACTGCAGTCGGAAACAAAGCTGTATAAGGCAGCAGATAGCAAATCGGAAGTGGTTGCTACATGGCCGAAGGGAACCGGTGTTTCTGTAAGTTCATATGATAAAAACTGGTGTATGGTTCAGGTTCTGGACGAGACCTCGTTTGGATTTGCTAAGAAAGAAACCGTTAAATTAACATCTATGCCTGTTGACGATAAAACAAAAGAGCTTGTTGATGAATCAAAATTCATCAGCGCGTCAAAAGCGAAAAAAACTGCGGAAAAAGCACTGAAGAAATATAGCGGATTCAAATCTTCACTGAACTGTAAACAGGATAGCGTCCTTTCTTCAGATGGGATTAGAGGCCCAATGTTCCGTTTCATTTATACAAACAAGGCTGGCCAATATCTGTATGCAGCATATATCCATGCATATACGGGTGATGTTCTGTATACTGGTGACTATACCAACTATGCTGGTGATGTAGATGTTTCTGATCTCAGAACATCGCCGCCCAAAACGACGCAAGATCCCCAATGGTGGTATGATGAAGAAGGGAATGTTGTCTGGGACACGACACCGGAGCCGCAGACTGGTACAGATATTGGGCAGAGTGCAGCCAGATCGATTGCTGATCGATACCTGACATCCAAGTATCCACGCTTTTCTCAGACCACCTTTTCCAGAGTAAGATGTATCCATATAGAGGATCCTACAGACTCGGGTGGGTTTAAGACACCTTATTATCAATTTGACTATTTTGTGGATGACGGTGCCGGTGACAGCATGTCAGAGCAGTTAGCTTATGAAATAATCATCCACGCTTATACAAAGGAAATTGAGTATTGCACCGCAGCATCATTTGGTGAAGGTAATGGCTAACTCTGGAGGGATTGTAATAGCGGTGTAAAAAGAAAACAGGCGCTTTCATACCAATCAAGGTACGGAAGCGCCCGTTTTCTTTTTTGGGGATCTTTCGTGTGGAGGCGTTACTCTGCCTCGAAGGTAATGCTTACAGACGCGCTGACAACCAGCTTCGCGGATTGAACGACGGTACCTCCAATATCAGCTTCCGCTTCTTCAACATCAAAGCCCTTGGCGTACATATTGCCAACGGTGTTCGTGTAGCTGTATACGCCGCCTTCAGAGATTACTTCGATTCCTTTGATCTTCAGTCCGGCAGCTTCAGCCAGCACTTCAGCCTTGGTCTTTGCGGAGGCCACTGCTTTTTTCATGGCTTCGGTTTCCGCGTCTGTGGTGTCAGAAGCAGAGAAATTGATGCCGTTTAGAGTGTTCGCCCCAGCGGCGAAGCAGACGTCGATAATGCTTCCGACGCTCTCCATATCCGTGACTTTGATGGCCAGTGTGGAGTTTGCGTTGTAGGCGACAATCTGTTCCTGATCTTCCTTATAATCGTAGATGGCATAGATGTTGATGAAATCAGTGTTGATGTTTTCTTCCTTTACGCCCGCATCGATGAGCGCAGCCCTTATCGCCGCGATGGTTTCATTGACTTTCTGTTGGGCTTTCAGGACATCCTTATCCCTGGCGTTCACGCCCAAAGAGATCACAGCAGTATCCGCGCTGACACGGACTTCACCGGTGCCGTTAACCGTGATCTTGGTATCGGCAAGAGCCGCTGTGGCTGCCAGGATCAAAACGATGGACAGAAAAATAGCAATCAGTTTCTTCATGAGAATGACCGTCCTTTCTGCGGGGAGGCATACTTTTCCCTTCCCCACATTATATCTGACGCACGGGAAATAGAAAAGTTCCCAATTATAAAGAACAACCGTGCCGAAGCCTGAAAAAGTGGAAAATACGGGCCGGATATGGTAAAATCGTAGGCCACAGAAGCGATGGGCTTGCTTCTGTGATTAATTCCTGTGAAGTAGCAGGAGGTGCATGCATTATGGCGCGGCAGGACGTTTTTGAAATGCCGTTTGAAAAGGTTTATCAGTGCCTTGTCCAGAAAGCGGAGCGGAAAGGCCGGACACAGGAGGAAGTGGATCAGGTTATCAAATGGCTGACAGGTTATGTCAGTATGGATATCCTGAATGGCCTGACCTACGGACAGTTTTTATCCCTGGCTCCTATGTGGAATCCGAGATCTGAACTGATTACCGGTTCCATCTGTGGGATTAAGGTGGAGGAAATCGATGATCCTTTGACAAAGAAGATGCGTCAGCTGGACAAACTGATTGACGAACTGGCGACAGGAAAACCGATGGAGAAGGTGCTGAGATAATTACAAGCAGGAAAGGATTATGCCCTTTGGAGAACTGACAGATGAGTGGTGTTACGTTTAATTCTTGACGGGTAGAACAACGCTTCTTCGTCAAGAATTTTTCATTTTCATCGAGTATAGAAAGTTTTGTGGACGGAATGATAAAAAATGACTCTTTTGGGTATGCAAAAACGTATAATAGATGAAGATCTTCACACGGAGGTTCCTCAATGGATAAAAGCTCGTTTGAACAGCTGTATCTTCAGCAGCTTCCTGGCCTGTACCGTCTTGCAATGAGTATTCTTCATCACCGGGATGATGCACAGGATGCTGTCCAACAGTCGGTGCTTGAAGCCTGGAAAAAGGTCGATCACATTCGGGGTGGAAAAGAAAAAGCCTATCTCGCCCGAATTGTGATCTACGAATGTCACAACATTCAGCGACGCAGGCAGAGAGTTACTCCAGTTTTTGCTTTCCCTGAACAGAGCAAGGATAATTTAACGGCAGAAGTCTGTGTTCTAAAGGAAAGTCTTAATGCTATACCTGAGAAGCTGCGCACACCGTTCCTGCTGGTTTATATGGAAGGGTACAGCGAGAAAGAGGCTGCAGAAGCGTTGGGGATTACGCTATATTCCGTAAAATCGCGCCTTAAACGATCAAAGCAGAAACTTAAGATTGAACTTGGGGAGGAGGATGCCAGATGAAAGACAATTTCAGGGAAAAATTACAGGCTATCTATGGGGAGCCACCGGAAGAACTGGAGAATCTAATTCATTGGCAGATTCTATCCCTTCCTGATTCAGAAGGAGGAAAAATCACAATGAAGAAACCAATAAAGTTTAGAATTGCAATCGCTATAGCAGCTTTGATGGGGATCATGGCTATCGCGTATGCTGCTACAAATTGGGTCAACTTGAACTGGAAAGGTGAGAAGGTGGAAAATGCGCCTCGAGAGCAAGAATCCCAGGATATGGATTTGATAACAAAGATGAACAGCGCTTTATTTGGGGCTCCTGATGAATACTATTGTGTGGTTCTTTCAAAAAGCAGCGAGGATGTTTCCACGCGTACAAAATTGAGCCGATCCGATTCCCTATCTGCACTGGATGGAATCCCGCTGATGCGTGTCCCGGATATTTCGTTCTCTGGAACAACAGAGGTCGAACTAGATTATCAATGTGGGGAACATGGAGAATACGTGCTGGCCGACGAAGAGGAAAACAATGGATTCACCCTTAGAAAATACGCTATTGCACCGGAAAATGAAGTGGTTACGGGATATTTGGTTCAATACTGGGAAAACGAAAAAGTCGTGAAATCCATCCAATCCCGTCTTACTCCTTCGAAGACCCATACGTTCAGTTTTCGCGCTGAAGGGACTGTTGATACTCAGGTTGTAACTGTCCCTGGAATGGACGAAGCGTTATGGATTACGCGGAATGGGAAAACTTCCTTAAAAATGATCAGGAAGCTTGAACAACCGGTAACTGTGAAAGCTGCACCGGAAAGCTCGTTAGGTGAATTCGATGGTACGATCGCATATGGATATGAACTGATTACTGTAAACAATTTTACTTTTGATGAATGTGAGCAGTATTTTCAGGTTGCAATACCGTGAAAAGAAAGCAATATTAAGGCAGACTACAGTAACGCGCACCGGGCCGACTTGGCTCGGTGCATTTCTATGTCTGCTGTACGTCTGCGTATTCACTTGCAATGCACAGGGCTCTCTAGCATGCTGACTGCAGGAACCAGATGGCAATCAGATCTGCGGGATATTAAAACTGACCTTCCTTGTGGCTCAGAACGCATTGCCAGGGAGATCTTTCTGTTCTCCAGCTTCTCTGAAACTGTGGAAAATCCGCCTCCGATATGGTAAACTCACAAAGGCGGTTTCGTATCGCTGTTCGGATTTTTGTTCATTTGCCGCCGGGCTATCTGCGTCGAGGAAAGCCACTATCACTCCCTCGGACATGACTGCTCAGCGAAAAGTGATCAGAATTATGTTCATTTGCCGTCCGGCTATCTGCACCGGTACGGAAGACGGCAAAAGAATGACCAGAATTATGTTCATCTGCCGCCGAACTATCTGACACGGTAGTAGAACACCCGATTTTCTACTACCAATCGACTACCATCCATTGCCGCGATTTGCCGCGATTTGCCGGGTTAGCCCGGATTTTCGGCAGAAATGTACGATTTTCCCGGTGCGCAAATCGCGGCAAAACGTCGCCTTAGGAGGCCTTATCAACCCATGACTAAGATTTTATTTATCTGCCACGGCAATATATGCCGTTCTGTAGCTGCTGAAATGATCATGCGTCATATTCTCGAACAGAATAAACAGTCCGGCATCTTTGTTGCTTCTTCTGCCGTAAGCAGCGAAGAAATCGGCAACGATATCTATCCACCGATGAAACGTGTCCTGATGAACCATGGCGTCAAATGCCATTTGCATTTTGCCAGAAAAATGCAGGCTTCTGATTATGAATACTATGATTTACTGATTGGCATGGATTATGACAATCTGCGGAGAATGGAAAGGATAACAGGCGGAGATCCTAAGCATAAAATGCATTTACTGATGGAATATGCAGGAGAGGAAACAGCGGAAGTGTCGGACCCCTGGTATACAAGGGATTTTGAAAAATCATACCAGGATATTCTTCGCGGATGCAACGGATTGATGAAGCAACTGCAAGAAAGTAAATACTCTGCTTGCGATGGAGGGGATGAATGATGAAACTTGCTCTGAACCAGGAGCGCCTGATCAATGGAACAAAGATGGAGAAACCAGGCACGCTCCTTTTACCCGCAGAAGGCGGCGGATTCGTGATTCCTGAAATGGCATCCAGCGGTGAGCGTTATCTCAACTTCACGTTATGCGTGGAAGAAGATCATTCCATGGCCTTTGAACTGCGTGGTTACAATCGGCTGATGGAGAAAAAAGTGACGGTCCGTTTTGGTGTCATGCCCCGATTTCGTACGAATATATCACTTGACCTGAACTGGCTTGATGGGCATATTCTTTACCCAGGACATCTCCCGGGCGAATTGAAAACGGTCTGTCATGGAAGCAGAATTGAACGGAACGAAATTGGAAAGGCTGAGATTGTCAGCATTCCCTGCTTTCATGAAACCAGCGTTCAATTGGAAAATATGGAATTGAGCGAACAGCCGCTGACAGCAGATCTGCCATCCGACAAGCCGTTAATTGATGCAATCGGTCAGTACATTCCAAAGGAATGGGAAGGCAAAACGCACAGTATAGAGGAAATGGTTGAAAGAATGCGGGATGAGCGAGCATCTGAAGAAAAGTGGGCCCATGCCGGGAGAACGCAGTGGGGCGGGTTCAGGAATCTGAAAATCAGCGAACCAACCGGTTTTTTTCATACGGTCAGGACACCGGAAAGATGGATGGTTGCAGACCCTGAAGGCTTTGCTTTCTTTTCACTTGGGGCGGACTGTGTGGCAGCAAGATGTGATGCGCGAGTGGATGGAATGGAAATGCTTGCAGAACAGCTTCCGGATATCAATGATCCTTCTTTTGAGGAGGTATGGAAGAATGCAGATAAGCCATACGGTGAAGAAAACCGAGTGGCAAAACTGTTTTCCTACGAACGTGCAAATCTTCAGAGAGCGTTTGGAAAAGATTGGAGAAATGCATGGAAAGACATCAGTATTCGGTTGATGAAACAATTTGGCATGAATACCCTGGGAAACTGGTCTGATCATGAACTGTACGGGTTGATGCCCTATGTAACCATGCTGGAACGTTTTCCTGAGACAAAGCATACCATTTTCAGGGATTTCCCGGATGTATTGTCTCCTGAATATGCTGCTGATGCGGTTGCCTGTGCTGCATCATTGAAGGAAAAAAACATGGATCCATCAATGATAGGCTATTTTATGAGAAATGAACCCGGTTGGGCTTTTGTTGATGGTCTGGTGATTGCTGATGAAGTCCTGAGAGATCCGGAGGAAACATACTGCAAACGCGGCCTGATCAGCTTCCTTAAAGAGAAATATGCCGATATACATCAGCTCAATGAAGCATGGAAGACAGACTTTGCTGACTTTACTGACCTGACGCATCCGATTGCGCAGGCATCAAAATTGTCAGAAAAGGCAGAAAGTGATCTTAGGGAGTATTCTGGAACGCTGATTGAGGCATATGTCAGTATTCCTGCAAGGGAATGCAGAAAAGCTGATCCGAATCATATGAATCTTGGCATGCGGTGGGCGTGGATTTCAGACCCTGCTCTTGTCTCGGGCTGGAAATATTTTGATGTGTTTTCTATCAACTGCTATGCTGTTGATCCTACGGATGCTATTCGCCATGTTCGTGAACTGGGCGTAGAACTGCCTGTTATGATTGGTGAATTCCATTTTGGTGCCCTGGATGCAGGAAATACCGCGACTGGACTGGAAGGCACTCTGAATCAGCAAGAAAAAGGAAAAGCATTCCAGTACTATGTGGAAAGAACTGCCTCTGATCCGTATGGTGTGGGATGTCATTGGTTCCAGTTCAGCGACCAGGCAGCGCTTGGACGATTTGATGGGGAAAACTACAATATTGGGTTGGTGGATGTAACACTCAAACCACATCATTGCATGCTGGAAGCTGCACGAAAGACAGGGGAACGGCTGTCCGGAATCATGACCGGAGCAATCAGGCCAACAGAAGAAAAACCTGTTACAATCCCCATGATCGCATACTAATCATGCAGAGATTAATTATATCTGCCAGATATACAGCACACTGTCTCGTGTGAGATGGTGTGCTGCTTTCATTGTCAAGGAAAGAACGCATCAATATAATTGATTACTGAAGAGTAAGGAAGACAAGACGAGCGTTAAGTAAAAGAACGATGAAAATTCATGAAAAAAAGTGCTTGACACAATCTGGAAGAAGTGATAGGATACGCAAGCTGTCTCGTGAGAGCACAGCATGAACCTTGAAAACGATACAGAACAAA
>Ga0129306_1003909_pt1 | contig 10368 bp, 2 predicted proteins | sample P827metagenome_FD_94438 | JGI IMG/M metagenome (GOLD analysis project Ga0129306, IMG submission 94438) | Capybara group fecal microbial communities from Wisconsin, USA - P827 metagenome | ecosystem: Host-associated > Mammals > Digestive system > Large intestine > Fecal | place: USA: Wisconsin...
ATCCAAGCTTATCTTATATAATGAATCATTATCCTTATTGTCTATATAATATATGTTATTACTATATCCATTTATATTAGTTATCACTCCTGAATATAACAAGCTATTGTTACTTCCATCTATAGATATTTTATAAAGATTTCCATTTGAAATATAGTATATATAGTTTCCTATTATATTCATTTGGCTGCAAGGTATATTATTTAATTTTACTTTACCTGTACCATCAATTTTGATTTTATATATTGATGAATTATCCTCATATTTTGTATAGTATATCCATTCTCCTGAAACTACAAATTGAGAATCCGCTCTCCATCTTCCTTCTGATACTACTGCACTATATCCTGTCTTGTCTATTTTAATCTTGTATATGCCGCCTTTACTCTTATCAAAATAATAAATAAAGTCATTGTATACTGTCATATATGAAGCTGATGCCTCTTTAATCAGTTCCTCTCCATTGCCATCCTTTTCTATTCTATATATACTACCATTGCTTACATAGTATATATATTCTCCATATATATTTAAAAATTCTGCAGCATTACTAGAAAGTAGTTTATCCTCCGCTCCAGTTATCTTATTTCTATATATTTTTCCACTACCATTTTCTTTATTTATATAGTACATATAATTATTATCTTTTACCATAAATCCTCTATTTAATATATTACCAGCAGAATTACCCATACCATAAGGAACTTCTCCATTTACCTTTAGTGTTAATTTAACTTCTCCAGTATAGCCATCTACAGTACCTATATATGTATATACACCTGGTTTTGATGTATCTACACTATTCTCCTTCCAATGTACTTTAAACTTGTCCTTAGAGTCATCACTCATTATTACCTCTACAGAATCTGGGAGAGTAACTTTATCACCTTTGCTTACTTCTTTTTCAATAGGCCTTATTTCCTTTATAACTATAACATTACTATTATTTAAATCAAAATTTTTGTAAGTAAGGTTATAATAATATCCTGCTACAGGACTATAATCCTGAATTTTTTTAGGATTTGTTATTGGTAATGTTAATGATTTTAAATTAACTAAATTTTTTAAAGCATATATGCTAGTTATATCATCATTTCCAACTAAATCTAATGTAACTAATTTTGTAAGCCCTTCTAAAGATGATAAATCAATTATTTTATTTTTACCTAAATATAATTTGTTTAATTCTTTTAATCCCTTTAATATACTTATATCGGATATATTATTATCAGATAAATCCAATGCTTTTAAATTAGTAAGATCTTCTAAAAATAATAGTCCTCCGCTTAACTTCGTATTGTTTAAATATAGGTACTCTAAACTTTTTAAATATTTAATATAATCTAAAGAGTCTACTTCTCTTCCAGCTAAATCTAACTTAACTAAAGTCTTAATAGGCATTAAATTTTTTATGCCTTTTAAAATTCCTTCTCCCTTTAAGTTAATAGAAGTCAAATTAGAAAAATACTGAATCCCTTCTAAATCTACTATATTATCTCCAGTTAATTGAAGTTTAGCTTTTAATCCATCTTTTTCTATTCTCTCCTTGCTTAAATCCAAATCTGTTATATTCTCTACATCACCCTTAAATACATTAGTATTTTTATCTCTTCCTAAAATTTCTCTAGTAATTTTAGCTAAATCACTTTCTGATTTTTCATCAAAAACTATAAAATCTGAGTGAGTTGTAAAATCCTTTTTCTCCAGGTTATTATAATAAGCTAAGGTTACATCAAAATTTGATACCCCGCTATTTTTCAAATAAAGTTCCTTAAGACTATATAATTTTTTTAAAGATTCTTCTCCCTCTGAAATCTTGTTTTCGTATAATGATAAGTATTGTAAGTTTTCAAGGCCACTTAAATTAGCTATACTTACAACTCCATTTTTTGATAGATCTAATCTTGTTAATTGTGACAATCCTCCTAAAGCTGTTATATCTCCAATTATATTATTAGATAAGTCTAATTCCTTTAAAGATTTTAAATACTCTATAGGTTTTATAGAACCTATTTTATTCTTATGAAGTACTAATTTGTTTAAGTTTATAAGCCCTTTTAAAGAACTTATATCAGAAATTTCATTATTAGACAAATCTAAATATGTTAAGGTGTCCTTCATACTCTCTAGCCCTTGCAAATCCTTTATACCTTTACCAGAAAGCTCTAATTTAGTTATAGATGAAAGCTGTCTTTTATATATAGGTTCTGAGTAATTCTTAATTAATTCTCTTATTTCTTTTTCTAAAGCTTTATCTGCAAACATAACTGTTTCATTACCTATTATTTCTACATTACTAAGATGACTAAGAATCTCTGTATTTATTTTAGTACAACCTGTTATATCTAATTTTTTTAGATTTATTAGTTCTTTTACCACATCTATATTAACTACATCTGTACCTGCTATACTTAAATATTCAAGATTTTTTAAATATTTAATATTATCTATGTTATCTAATATATGACCTTTTATTTGCACATTACTTAAGCATAAATAAGTTAATTTGCTAAGAGATGATATAAATTCAATATTAGTAACATTACAATTAGAAATATTTAATTCTTTTAAACTAACTAAATCTGGAATAGTACTTACCTTTGTATCAGATACATATAACTTTTCTATATGTTTCATATTTTTAATATACTCTAAATTAGCTACCTCTGTTTTGTTTATATTTAAATGTTTAATATAAGGGGAGTTTTCTAAAGCCCTTATGTTATTTATATTTGTATCTGATATGTTTACTTCTTTTAAATTAGTTAACTCATTTAAAAGAGATATATCTTGTATGTCTGTTCCACTTAAATTTAACTTTTCTAAAGATATCATATTTTCTATAGCATTTAGTCTTTCCACATGGGTGTTATGAAGATCTAACTCTTTAATATTTTCCAAATCACTAGGATATACATAACCAGAAGGTTTATTAATCTCTTTTCTTATTAACTCCTCAAATATCTTATCCTTAAATGCTATAGGTATATTTAGTTTAAAATCCTTATCTTTAAGATTGTTGTAATAATCTTTAGCATAATCATAATTTGAGCTATGGTTACCCACTAAATATAAACTTTTTAAATATTTTAATTTAGATATTGGTGAAAAATCTCCAATGTTATTATTAGACATAAATAAATAAATTAAAGATATCTTGCCCTCCAAAGAATCTATATTCTCTATTTTATTATCCCTTAAGTCTAAGTGCTCCAAATAATTTAAATTTTTTAAATAAGATATATCTATAACTTCATTTTTAGCCATATTTAGATATTTCAATTTTGGTAAGTTGCTAACGGCTGAAATATCTTTTATATCATTATTATATAGGTTTAATTTTTCTAAACTATCAAGGCCTCTTAAATAGGATATATCTGTTATATGGTTATCTGATATATCTAAATTACTAATATTCTTTAAATATTCTATACCTTTAAGACTTTTTATATTTTTGTTATGAAGGTTCAATTCTTTTATACCTGAAACATCCATATTGGTTAAAGGACCCTTAGGTCTATCCTTAGGATTGGCTGCTTTTCTTACTTCTTCTTCTAGATTTTTATCCTGGAATTCTATATAACCATCTATATAGAAATTCATTTTTACAGTTTCTTTTAAATTTTTATTTTTATCAGAAGGAACGCTCTTATCTATATAAAGATAATAATTTTCTTTTTCTTTATAACCATCTTTAGGTGGTAATATTTCTAAGATTTTTTCATTTGGCTTTATTTTAATATTGCAATCTAATTTATTTCCTTTAGAATCCTTTATATAAACCTTATCCTTTATAACACTAATATTATTATTTAATTTTTTTGAAAGTTTAATCGTCCATATTTTATTTTTATCTGCTGTTACTTTACTATCCCATTTATAATAATCTTCAGCTTTTACAGATAGTGGTGAAAGGCATAGACAAGCTCCCATAAATACTGGAATAAGAACTTTTTTATTCATTATGTACCTCCTTTAGGTAATGATCTAACTTTATATGTAAATCTATCATTTCTTATATATTAAACTATTTTTATATTCATAGAAATCATTATATTTACACCTAAAAAATTTATTTTAATAGGTGGTAGTAACTATTTTCCACCTCTATATTATCTTCGTATATTTTTAACATTTATGTAGTAAAATTTTTACATCAATGAAGCTTTTTATAAAAATTAATTTATTTACCCTAAACATTATACCATAACTATTTACCCCTAATATTGTCATTACACATTACAAAAGATATCTACATCAAATTTAAAATCTATAAAAAGGGATTCAACACTAATTTTTAATGATTTTGTGTTAAATCCCCTAGGATTTTGAATTAAATTTTTAAATATTCACTTTTACTTATAGTAATCTTTAATTAAGCTCTTTAAAACTTTTAATTGTCATAATTAAAAGATTCTACAGTAAATGTAGGTATTACAGCACCTCCATAGTTTCTAATTACCTTAATTGTATTACCAGTTGCAGTTGCACTTTCATATCCATCTAATATTCTATTATTATTTATAGCTGTTGCAATTTTTGTTGCTATGGATTCTGCACCTTCATTAGCCACTATATCAATATTAAAGCATTTACCTGCTAGACATATTATTAGTTTACCCTTGTTCTTATCTTCTCCTGTTACAGTTATTACATATTGTTGTTTTTCTGAATCTACTCCTGTATTACCTTCATCAGGATTTAATCCTATCATATTGCTTACTATAGCTGTATCTGTGCCTATTTTAGTTTTATCATTTATTTTTATAAGCTCTTTATCATTTCCTTCTATATATATAACATCATTTACTTTATATATACTTACCTTTGAGCTTAATTGAGATCCATTTTCCTTTGGCTTGTTAGTATTTGAATCCCATTCTTTTGCTTGCATAAGTGCATTCATAAAGGCATCTATAGAAGGACTTACACCTAAGCTTCTTAAAGAATCTTCCTGTAGAGCATACTTAACTGTACCTATAGTAACTTCATAATTATCACTAACCTTTGTTAGATCCTTTGCCATATATTTTGTTCTTCCTACTAATCTAGATTTAACTAAGTCTACACCTTCCTGGTCTATTCTAATAGCTAAGGCTATAGTACTTGTATTAGTAGCAGAAGCTTGTTCTTTAAGATTTATTTGTCCAATATTTCCTGCTTTATCTTGTCCATATATAGCATAATCTGTTATTTTAGCATTTGGATCATTAATTGTTACTTCAAAAGTTTTAATGCCCTTATCCTTAATTTCTTGAGTTTTTACAGCACTCTTTGGACTATCCAATCTTGCCATACTAACAGTTATACCTTCCTTTATACTATTATCAAAACTATTATCAAAGGCTGCAAAGGTTACTGTAATCTTTTGTCCAACAGTTTCTTTAACTATATTTCCACTTCCATCTATAATTGGTTTTCCATCTTTATCCTTTGCATCTTTTTGTATTGGATCAATCTTTGCAGTATCTAATCTAACTACTGGATCTTCATTATCTACAATAACTTCTCCAGAGGATGGACTTGAAGAACCTATAGGATTTACCATATAAACTTTATATTTTCCTGATCTAACCCCCTGAGGAATTTTTCCATCTACAAGTTTGCATTGATATCCCTCTTCTATAGCTGGTTTTCCACTCTTTTCATATTCTGTTTCTCTCTCATCTTTACTCTTAGATTGATCTTCAAAGAATAAATTATCATGGGATTTATATGGTTTATTAGTTATATCCTTCGCTACATAGCTACCACCTTCTGGAGCTAAATATATTTCATCTTCCTTTGTTACTCCGGATATTTTTATAGCATCTCCTGCTTTAACATATTGTTTAGTTACACTTGGAGCTTTAGGAATCTTCTCCTCTGTAGCTTGCATAACTTTTGGAATACTTGCTGTTTTTCCTATTACAAGTGGTGATCCAAATCCATTTATATCCTCTTCTGCTTTTCCATCATAACCTACTACTACATAAATGCTATAGTTACCTTCTTTTAATTTATTTTTTAAACTATCATTAGTTAAAAGGTCATAATTAGTAAGTAATGCTCTAGCATTTCCACCATTCCAATAATTTGCACTAGTGATTCCTGCAGGTATAACACCTTGATTTTCCATATTTAATTTACCTGTTCCAGGTATTACATAGATACTTTTACTGCCTTGAGCAGCTATTTCTGTGGTATCTGATATAAATCCATCATCTCTTATGGAAGGATTATTCCATCCCTTTACAGTGAAATCTCTTCCATCTACTCCTAATGCTTCTCCATCTTCATCTAATACCTCTCCTGCTACCACAGCAGAACCTAGTTGTCTTACTTCTGTTGGCTTACTTTCTGCTTTATTTTTTCTTGTTATAGTTATCCAGAAACTTCTTCCATACATATCCAGATCCAAAGCCTTAACTAAAGGACCATTAGCATTATTAGCATCTACCTTTACATTTCCTAATGGCTTTTCCATATTTGGATTGTCATATACTTTTATAACATCTCCTATTTCTACTCTTTTTGCAAGTTTTAATTTTTCTTTTAACTCTTGATCCTGTTTTGATGGACCAAAACTTCTTTCTTTTATTATTATGGAACCATTCTTAGGTCCATTGTTATAAACTTCTATTATACTAGTGGCATTTAGCATTTCGGACGGTATAGTCAATGTACACTTTATCTGTTTACCATGTCCTAAAACTGTACCTGTATAAGTATAAATACCTTGACCGTTATATTTTCTATTTCTAATATCCCAATCTACTGGAAGCTGTTGTACTGTATCATCCTTCATAAACACTGCAACTTTTTGTGGTAAATATTTAGCTTCCAACTCTCCTATAGTTTTATTAGCATCCTCATAGGCTACAGTTATAGCTAAATCTTTAACATCCACTACAGTATTACCATTATTATCTTTAGTTACTAAAGTAGGTTTTATAGTCCCATCTGTATTAAGTGGGAGAGTATAAGTTTTTCCAGCACTTATTAGATACATAGTGTCTCCTACTATATTTATATAATCTGTAGCTAGATCTGCCAATTTTTTCTTTTCTCCAGAGCCATCTTCTTTTATTCTATAGAGTTTTCCGCCATCTTCTGCATTACTATAGTATAACCATCCATCTACTATATTTAAATGATATCCCTTATCTACTTTTCTTGTAGTTCCTCTTAAAGGTATCACAGAGCCTGTACCATCTACTCTAACTTTACTTATAGCACCGGATCCAGAACAGTAGTATGCCCATGCTCCTACTATTTGTATTCCATCTGCCCATTCATCATTTACTTTTCTTCTTATATTTCCATCCTTATTTACAGTATATATTTTGTGTCCATCCGAGAAATTACTGTAATATATCCAATCTCCTACTACATTTATAAAATTAGCTTGATCTGTAGCTTTATTATAATTACCGTAATCATCCATTACCGGCATACCATGAACCTTTCCTGCAGGGTCTCTATTGGAAGCTCCGCCATCTATGGTACCGTCTGTATTTATTTTATACAGTCTTCCCTTATCTGATTGATTTGCATAATATACAACTCCACCGGATACAGTTATATAAGTTGCGGTATCATCACATAATATTTGCTTTTTAGTACCATCCTTTTTCATCTTATATATTTTACCATTATCATTATAATTACTGCAATATAACCAATCACCTATTACATTAATATATTGAGCTTTATCAAGACTTATTTGAGTATCCATTCTGCCTGTTAAAGTCTTTCTATATAAAGAATTTTTATCTGCAGAATTTACATAGTAAACATAAAAATCTAAGTCCATAGCAGCGCTACCATTATTACTTATATTACCTGCTGTGTTTCCTAAGGTTTCATTTACACTACTTAAACTAACATAACCAGTTTTAGGCAAATATACATCCACTAAAGCTGTAGCTAAAGGCGTTTCATCTGCGGATAATATAGTTAATTTTTCTGTTGGATAGGTCATAGAATAGAAATTGATTCTCCTATAGGTTTAATGGTATTACTATGAGCTAATTTGAAATATTTCGCCCCCGGTACTGCCTTTACCTGTTTTACAGCTAAATTAACCACTCCATTTATAACTCCTGGAGTTACGTCTACATAAGCCTTTGGAAGAACTAGTTTATATTCACTAAAAGCCTCATTCCACTCATATTCATATTGATTTCCATTTGGTGCATAATATAATATTTTATTTGCCCTTTCCTGATTACCTTTAGTAGTATTATTACCTAATACTTGTTTTATCTTTTCTCCATATTCTTTACTTATATAGGCTATGTAATAATTCCCATTAGAAGTTATTTCATTTGCTATAGAAGAATGCTTAGAAAGATACTCTACAGAATAAGCCTTATCTCCTATTACTATTAAACCATCCTCTATAGGAAGACCAGGATATTCATTGTCTCCTATAGTATTAAAGTCCATCACTGTTTCATAAGCAAGATTCTTAGATTTCTTGTTTTTATAAGCCTCACTCATAAGACCTTCTTTTGCAATCAAGGTATATTTTTTATCTTTTTCATATTTCCCTGTATAATGTACTCCATTATAAGTTCCACTTTTAAGAGCAATTTTTACATAATGCTTATCCACATCTAAAGATAGATCTATAGGCATTTCTTTTCCTTGACTATCTAGTATTTTTATATTTTCTGGATTTAATGTAGCTTTATCTACTTCTCTTGAAAATCTAATTTTCCATACTTTATCCAATGAAACATTATATTTTGTTTCATATTGTTTAGGTGAAGCTGCTTGTACATAATTATAGTTAAATATTGGTACAATAGCTAGAGAAGAATATAATAAAATCTTTGCTACAGTTTTTTTACTAAATATAGCAAACACCCCCCTTATTAAATTTTAAAAGTTAAAAAAATTTCATTTTAAAATAATTATCGTATATATATCTAATTTCTTAATAAATTCCTATATATAATATCCAAATATTATATATTAAATTATTCTGATTTGTATTATTTAATCAATAATCATAATACTCTTTATTTATTTTACTGCTCTTTGTATTCTTACTTTTTTTCCTTTTATTTTCATATCTTCACTGGCTTTAAGTACTATATTCCCTTTTCCTTCTAATATATCTACATAGGAGTGATTATCCTGTATATCTATTATACCTATATCATCTACATTAATGGTTTCTATACTAGTAATAGCACCTACAATATCTCCTGGTCTAATTTTTTTCTTTCTTCCTGCACTTATATATATTTTAGTAATATCCTTTTGTTTTTTATTATCTTTTTGTACTTTTATTTTAAGCCTATCTTTTATATTTTCTTCAAATATTTTTTTACCCTTATTTACTTCCTCTAAAGAAGGTTCTTCCCTTTTAGATATTTCTTTATCTATATAATCTTCTATATCTTTTAAAAATCTAACTTTGTTAGGCTCTATAAAGGTTATGGCTACTCCTTCTTTTCCTGCTCTTCCTGTTCTACCTATTCTATGAACATAACTTTCCTTTTCATAAGGCATTTCATAGTTTATAACATGGCTTATATTTTCTATATGAATACCTCTAGCTGCTACATCTGTACATACTAAAAACTGAAATTGTCCCTGTTTAAATTTTTTCATAGTTTCTAATCTATCCTTTTGTTCCATACCACCATGTAGAGCAATAGCGTTAAAACCTTCTTTCTTCATATACTTTAATATTTCATCTACCTTTTCTCTTGTATTACAAAATATAATAGAATTATCTACTACTTCTTTATATATTATTTTCTGTAAAAGGGAAAATTTGTTTTTTTCCTCTACTTCATAATAACATTGATTTATAGTTTTTGTAGTTATATTTTCTGGATTTATATTTATATTTTCTGGATTATTCATATATCTTTTACATAAATTCTCTATTTTATCTGGTATAGTAGCTGAAAACAACATAGTTACTCTATCTTTGGGTAATCTTTTGATAACAGCCTCTACTTGATCTATAAATCCCATATTAAGCATTTCATCTGCTTCATCTAAAATAAAATATTTTATCTTCTTTAAATTCAAATTTTCTCTTTCTATATGATCTAAAGTTCTACCTGGAGTACCTACAACTAAATGTACCCTTTGTTTTAGTTCCCTTTTTTGAAGACTCATAGGTTGCTTACCAAAAATCGCTGTACATCTTAATCTTTTATATAAAGCTATATTTGATATTTCCTCTTTAATTTGAAGAGCTAATTCTCTAGTAGGGGTAAGTACTAATACTTGAGGATCCTTTTCTTCTAGCTCTAATTTTTCACAGACAGGTATGGAAAAAGCCGCAGTCTTACCGCTACCGGTTTCAGATTTTACTATAATATCCTTATCCTTTAATATTAGTGGTATAACTTGTTTTTG
>Ga0129306_1003911_pt1 | contig 10366 bp, 7 predicted proteins | sample P827metagenome_FD_94438 | JGI IMG/M metagenome (GOLD analysis project Ga0129306, IMG submission 94438) | Capybara group fecal microbial communities from Wisconsin, USA - P827 metagenome | ecosystem: Host-associated > Mammals > Digestive system > Large intestine > Fecal | place: USA: Wisconsin...
ATCTCACCCATCCACAAAATAAATCTACTTACATGTCTTTTAATAATCCTACTTCCTTGAACATTTCTACACCTTCATTTAAATATTTAGCCGCTTCTTTGTCATTTCCATTATCTATATAGAATTTACCTATTATTATGGATATTTCTCCTATTCTTTCCTTATTTTGCATGTTTTTAACAAAGTTTAGTGCCATTAAAAGTGTACTTTCTGCTTCTTCTAAATCCCCTTGAAGAAGTTCCACTCTATGCTTTAATAAATAATAATCTACTAAAGCTATTTCATTTCCATTCTCTAAATTATTCATTATTTCATCTAATGTTAGTTTACAGTTATAAATATCCTTTTGTTTTATGTAATTTTCACATATATTTATTAAAGTTTCTAAAAGCAGCGGATCCTTATTAGATTCCCTTATCTCTTTAGCTCTATTAAAATGTATAAAAGACTCCTCTAAATTATCAAATTCATAAAATAACTTACCTAAGTTATTTTCTATTTTAGAGGTGTATAATACATCATCTACTTCTTTAAATATATTTAACGCTTTTTCAGAATATTTTATAGCCCTATCCATTTCTCCCTTTTCACTATACTGTTGAGATAATAGTAAAAGAGAGTTTGCATATTCTTTTTTATTGTTTAGTTGTCTATATTTTTCCTTTGCTAAATAAGAATAATCTATAGCTTTATTTATATTATCTAACTTAAAATATGTATAAGCTATATGATAATATATCTCTGCTAAAAGATCATCGTTTCCTATATCATTATCACCATAAACCTTTTCTGCTTGTTGAAAATAACTGCAGGAAGAATGATAAGCTTTTAAAAATATTGTTATCTTTCCCAAATTAACAAAGGTATTAACTATTTCCTCATAGTTATTATTTTTAATAAATATTACGTTTGACGATAAAAGATATTGCTGCGCAACAGGAAGATCTCCTTTATGCATGTATATAAGTCCTCTTAAATAAAGATTTCTAGCTTTTCTATATTCTAGGTTATACTTTTCTGCATAATAAAGAGACTTCTCTATATATTGCTCTGATATATTTAAATTATCATTTATAATATGAGATTCCGCTATATTTTCATAATATTTACATATTTTTTCTGCCTGAGTATCCTCAGATTCCATGAAATATTCTATAGACGTATTTAATGTTTCTGCCAAATATTCCAATAAATCCATACTCGGATTTGATTTACCTGATTCTACAAGACTTATCTGACCTGGAGTTATTCTATCTCCAGCTAAGTCTTTTAATGTCATATTTAGTTCTTTTCTTCTTCTTTTAATTTTTTCCCCCAAAGAAAGTATCTCCATAAGTATCTTCCTCGCTATTAATATAGTTAATTTTTTTTATAGTTTTCATAACCTCATTATAACATATTTTTTCAATTAGGATAAATTTTTTATAAAAGTAATTACATATTTTTCAAATTTAATGTACATTTTTGTATTTATTGTATATAAAAAAGACTTGGGGCTTTCCCCAAATCTTTCTATCTCATTATTCCTCTCATATTTCCCATCATATTTCCTGCCATTCCCATCATATTTCTGCTTGTTCTTTTTAGTCTTCTTCTAGTACCTCTGTCTAACTGAGGTACTATTAACATTCCAGCAGTTGCACCTATTATAGCACCTGCAGTAATACCTGATAAAAATCTATTGTTCATATTTTACACTCTCCTTTATTTATTTTTAATACTAAATGTAGGATATGCATTTTTGTAAAATATTAAACATTAAATTCATCCATAGCTTCATTTGCTAATTTATCACATCTATTATTATACTCATTATCTGAATGACCCTTTACTTTTATAAACTTAACAGAATGTTTTTTTAATAATTCATCCAAATTTTCCCATAATTCCTTATTCTTAACTGGAGATTTAGAGGCCGTTTTCCAATTATTCTTTTTCCAATTATCCAGCCATTTTTGATTTATAGCATTTATAACATAAGCAGAATCACTATAAACTTCTACATTGCAAGGTTCCTTTAATAAAGAAAGTGCTTCTACTACTGCAGATAATTCCATAATATTATTAGTTGTATCCCTAAAAGCCTTTTTTATTTCTTTTTTATGTTCACCATACATTAAAACTATTCCATAAGCCCCTATGGTATTTTCTTGACCATTTCCTCTACAAGCTCCATCAGTGTATATTATTACTTTTTTCATCTGCAGATGCCACCTCCTCATAAGCTTTATCCTTTTCCTGTTTCTGCGCTTTTAAGTTGCTTTTTCCGTCAGATTTTTCCTTTATAAACCCTACAATATTATTAACAAATTTCATAAGTGTTCTCACATTTTCTGTTCCTATTATATTTGATATATATCCTATTACCTGTTTTACTAAAAATATTATATTCCCCTGTCCTTCCCAGTTTTCTAGAATAATTTCCTCTGGAACTTCCTCTATTATTTTATTTAATCCAAAAAACACCACAGCAAAATCATCAATTTTACCTATGAACGGTATAAAAGATGGAATTATGTCCACTGGACTAACAATATAACTTAATACTGATACCACAAGAGTTTTAGTTTTCACATCTACTCTTTTGTCTTTAAGTAATCTATATAATAGTACTGTTATATCTGGTATAAGCATAGAATACTCGAAAAATTTATTATACTTATTAGGTACTTTAATCTTTAAACTTTTTCTTGTGAGAGAGTAATTATCTTTCCTCTTATATATAGGTTTATATTTTTTATTTAAAGAAAACTTTTCTTCTTCAACTTCTTTATCTTCTTTTTCATTTTCTTTAGAGTAAACTATATTATCTACAAAAACATCTATATAACCACTATATAGATTTATTTTTTCTATTTTAAAATAAGTATAAGGTATCTTTTTAGATAGTATATCCAAATCTAATCTTATATTTTCTTTTTTAACATATATACCATAGTCTTTAAAACTACTTAAAGATAGTTTTAAAGCTAATTTTTTTATTGTATCAATTATATGTAAATTCATAACCTTAACTTTAAATATTCTTATATTTAAAGTATTGTTATCCACACTTCCTAAAGCTAATTTAGCAAAAAAAGGTATAGAAATCCCCTTTGTATAAGATCCTTTTATCTCTATAAAATCCCCTAGAGAAATACTTTCAATATGTAATCCAGAAACTTTTAAATAATCCTTTATTAAAGTCATTATATCTACTTCTGTTAAAGTAACTTTTACAGATGATACCTTCATCCATTACTTCCCCCTCTACTTTTTCACTTATAAATAAGTATACACTAAAATTAATCATACTAAAACTAATATAATTATTACTAATAACTTTTAAGTATACCAGAAATTACTTTAACAATTTTTATGATAATCATTAGACTGATTTTTAAAAATATTATAGTATTATTGTACAAGTTTAAAAGAGATATTAAAATTCCTATTAGTTAGAAAGGAGTTACTTAATGAATAAAATTAAAAATAAGATTATTATTTTACCTATATTAACTGCTCTTTTATCTATAGCAGTTATGGTTTCTTTTAACTTCTATAGTTCTAAAAAAACAAATAGAGACTACAATGAATTTTTAAAAGATCTAAATGCAAAAAAAGTATCTACAGTATACATGACAGATACCCCTACTATGAAAGTAAAACTAAATTCAAAGGAAATCTATGAAACAGATAATCCAAGATCCATTAATTTTAAGGAAAATTTATTAAAAAAAGGTGTGAAAATATCTGAAAGTTCTCCTACCACACCTAAAGAAGTAATTCCCCTATCCTTGTTTGTTCTTTCCGTTCTTTCTATAGTTTTTATTGGATTAAAGGATTCTGCTGTTTTTAAAAATAAAAAACTTTCTTCTGTGGATTCTTTAGATGCGGATGAAGTTGAAAATATAAAACTTGATTTTGACAGCGTTGCAGGAAATGAAGAAGCTAAAGAAAGTGTAAAAGATATAGTAGACTTTTTGAAAAATCCTGAAAAGTATTCTTCTTATGGTGCTAGAATGCCTAAAGGAATTATTTTATATGGTGACCCAGGTACAGGTAAAACTTTAATGGCAAAAGCTGTTGCTGGGGAAGCTGGAGTTCCTTTCTATGCTATGTCTGGTTCTGACTTTGTCCAAGTATATGTAGGAGTGGGTGCCAGTCGTATTAGACAATTATTTAAAAAAGCCAGAAGTAAAGGTAAAGCTGTAATATTTATAGACGAAATTGATGCAATTGGTAAAAAAAGATCCAGTGAAAAAGCTGGTGGTTCTGAAGAAAGAGACCAAACTTTAAATGCTCTGCTTACAGAAATGTCTGGTTTTAATGAAAAAGAAGGTATTATTATAATGGCGGCTACAAATAGATTAGATATATTAGATGAAGCTCTATTAAGACCAGGTAGATTTGATAGACACATTGAGGTAAACTTACCAGATGTAGTAGCTAGGGAAAAAATCCTTAATCTTCATTTAAAAAATAAACCTATAGGTAATATAAATATTAAAGATTGGGCCAAAAAAACTGCTTATTTCTCTGGCGCTAAAATAGAAAATCTATTAAATGAAGCTGCTATATTAGCTTGTAAAGAAAATAGTGTTAAGATTGAAGATTATCATGTTGATAAAGCCTTTTCTGTAGTATTGGCAGGTTACGAGAAACAAAATAGAGATTATATAAAAAATAAAGATAAAAAAATAACTGCCTATCACGAAATAGGACATGCTTTAATTTCATCCATATTTTTACCTAAGGAAAAAATATCTAAAGTAACTATAATCCCAAGTACAAAAGGTGCTGGTGGATATACTTTAAGCATTCCTGAAGATAGCCTATATCAAAGTAAAGAATACTTAAGAAATAGAATAATGGTACTTTTAGGTGGACGTGCTGCTGAAGAAATTATATTTGGAAAAGATCACATAACCACAGGAGCTCATAATGACCTTCAAAGAAGTACATCCATTGCTTATAAAATGGTAACAGAATATGGTATGGGTGAAACCTTAGGCTTATTAAATATGGGAAGTTTAAAACATGAATTAAGCATAAATGAAAATGATATAATCAAAGAGTGTAAATCTTTGATAGATAATATTTATAAAGCTGTTAAAGATACATTACTAAAAGAAAAGGACCAGTTAGATTCATTATCTGAAAAACTATTAGAAAAAGAAACTCTTTATGAAGAAGACTTTAAATAAGGAAATTACAACTTAAAAGGTAGTTTACCTACACCCTATTAAAAAGGGATATGTGGCTAAAAAGGCAACTCAATTCTCTAAGAGATTCTAATTTGTTTTTTCTTAAAATATATTGAAAAAAATTAAACTCACTAACCGCTCAAACAATCATTTTTTTCTTAAATATATTTTCAAAAAACAAATAAGAATCTCTAAGTTTTTTCGAATGCCTTTTACGCCACATATCCCTCTTTTTAATAGGCTGAAGTTAGTATAATTCCTTAGAGAATATAGGAGTAGAGTTTTAGAACTGGTAGTCATCATTTATAAGAGTTTTATATATTAAATTTGTTTTCGAATCTGTTCTCTATACTTTGTGCTCTTTTCTCTGAATAAAAGTTCTGTTTACTTCACGCTTAAAATATTAGTTCACAAATAAAGTATTCTTATTATTTTTCTAGATATCTATTTTCTCTAAAAGTATTTCTCGTTTTAATACCTCTAAAAGTTGTTTTAATAATTTCCTGCTGAGAGAAAAAACTGGATATGGGGTTAAAAATGCAACTCAATTTGGTATAAAATTCTAATTATTTTCCTGAATATCTGTTTTCTCTAAAACTATTTCTTTGTTTTTAATACCTTATAAAAATTGTTATAATAATTTTCTACTAAAAGTACACAAAAACAAATAAAAAATATATCCTTGTAGTAAAATTTAAAAATTCTTGTGATTTATAGTTACTTTTCTACCTAATTCGATGGTATTCTTAGGTATTAACTTCAATTTTAGACACTTTTCTTGTTAATTATATTATATCTATAGTATAATTAACCATATATAATAATAATTAACTATTTATAATAATTATTACCCTTATTACAATATAATTTTTACACAAGGAGATTTGAAATGAAATTTAATTTTAAAAGTATTAAAACTTTAATTTTATGTACTATTCTACCACTAACTATATTATCTATGGTTTTTTTATCCATTTTAAGTTATAGTAATTCTAAAACCATAATTTCCAATGAAATAGAAGATAAGATGAAATTCCAAACTAAGGCTATAAGTGAAAATATAGAAAAATCACTATTAACTCATAAAAAAATAGCTGAAACTCTTTCCAAAACTGTAGAATCTTCAAAGGATATTATGCCTAAAGATACTTATAAAAATATAGTTGGAAATTTTATAAAAACTAATAATGAGACTTTTGGAACAGGTATATGGTTCGAACCTTACAAATTTAATGCCAAAGAAAAGTTTTTTGGTCCTTATTGTTTTAAAGACAGTAATAAAGTAGTTTACACCGATAAGTATAGTACCGAATCTTATAATTATATGAATTATGATTGGTATAAGTCAGCTAAATCTTCTACTGCTTCATGTGTTTGGTCAAAACCTTATTTAGATGAGCTTAGTAATATAACTATGGTATCAACTTCTGCTGCATTTAGGGATAAAAGCGGTAATATTCTTGGAGTGGCTACTGCTGATATAAACTTAGATCGTCTACAAAAAATGATAGCTAATGTGAAGTTTGGTAAAACAGGTAAGGCTATATTATTAGATAAAGACGGTAATTATATAACTAATCCTAACAAAAGTAAGATTATAAAGATGAATATTACAAAAGAAACTGAAAATAGTTTATCAACTTTGGGAAAAAAAATGTTATCTAATAAAAAAGGAACAGGTACATATAAAGAAGGAAATATAAAAAAATTAGTTTATTATGATTCTATACCTGAAACTGGTTGGATTATAGCTTTATCCATAGATCAATCAGAAGTTACTGCCCCTTTAAAACAACTTTTAATAAAAAGCATAATATTTATATTAATTGCTTTAGCTTTAATAATTATATTTATCTTATGGTTTAGCAATTACTTAACTAAAAATATAAACAGAGTTAATATATTTTCAGAAACTATCTCTAATGGAGATTTAACTAAATCATTATCCATAGATAGCAAAGATGAATTAGGAGCCATGGGAAAAAATTTAAATAGTATGAAAAACACCCTAAATAATATAATAAATAATTTTAATATAAGCCTTAAAGATATAGTATCTATATCAGAAGAATTGTCTGCTAGTGCTGAGCAAACTCAAAGTGCTTCAGATCAAATAGCACAATCTATATCTGATATAGCAACCGGAAGTGAAACTCAGTCAAAAACTTCTCAGGATTCCGTTAAAAATTTAGAAGAAATATATAGAGGCATGGAACAAATATCTAACAATGTTCAATCCGTTACTAATTACTCTATGGCCACTTATAAAAAAGCTGAAGAAGGTAATATAACAGTGTCTACAGCTATAAATAAAATGAAAGATATAGAAGAAAGCGTAACAGACTCTGCAAATATTGTAAATACACTAGAAGAAAAATCAAATAATATAGACAATATAGTTTCCCTAATAACATCTATTGCAGAGCAAACAAATTTATTAGCGCTAAATGCAGCTATAGAGGCAGCCCGTGCAGGAGAAGCTGGGAAAGGTTTTGCTGTGGTAGCTGAAGAGGTAAGAAAATTAGCTGAAGAATCTTCTGCCTCAGCTGGAAGTATTGGAAATATTATAAAAGAAGTTCAAAATGATATTGCAAAAGTAGTTAACTCTATGAAAGTTGAAACTGATAATGTTAATGAGGGTATAGTAATAGTACAAAATACTAAAAATTCTTTTGAAAATATATTATCTAGTATTGATAAGGTCTCTAGAGAAATGCAAGATGTATCTGCGGTAGTAGAAGAAATAACTGCTAGCACAGAAACTGTTGTAAACTCTTTAGAAAAAATAGACTCAATAATAAAAGAGTCCAGTAGTAATACACAAAATGTTGCAGCTTCTGCTGAAGAGCAAACAGCTATAATGAAAGAAGTAGCTGAAGTTGCAACTAATCTTTCTCAAATGTCTTTAAAACTTGAAAAAGATATAAATATATTTAAAATTTAATAAGAAGTTGTATCAAAATAAAAGAATATAAATAGATTTAATCTTAACACCGCCAATATAAAAAGTACATTCATAAGCCACTTTATTTGGCTAAGAAGTTCTAAACTTGGCTACATTAAAATTAAATCTATGTTGAGACAGTATCCTAGATAACAGATTAGAAAGAACAGAGAGTAGATAAAAAGATTTTTAAACAAAACATTTTTATCTATTCTCTGTTCTTTTTTTACTTCCTACTCTTATCTATATTTTATACTTTTTTTCTCTATATATTTTGTACTCTCTACTTTATACTTTGTATCCTGTACCACCTATACCTTATATTCTATAAATTTTACACTATATACTCTGTACTCTCTCCTCTATCCTATCCTCTATCCTCTCTCCCCTGCGCTCTGTTCATTAAAAGAAGTGTTACAATTACTCCTCCAATTAATCCACCGATATGTCCAAAGTTATCCACATTGGGGATAGAAAATCCTAATATTAAGTTAATAACTATAACTGATATTATATTATTTAAGAATTCTTTTCCCCCTCTTTTCCTATTTTTATAAGCTATTATAAAAGTAGCTCCTAATGTGCCAAATATAGCTCCTGAGGCTCCTATAGAAACTGAGGATGAAAATAAATAACTAAAATAAGAACTTAATATTCCAGATATAAAATAAATAATTAAATATTTTACTTTGCCAAAATATATTTCTACCAAAGGTCCTATAGAATTCAATGCATACATATTTAATGCTAAATGAATTAATCCTCCATGTAAAAACATTGCTGTTATTAACCTATAATACTCGCCATTATTTATAAAAGAGTTTACTTTTGCCCCTAAAAATATTAACACTCTAATATCACTGGTAAATATACTTCCTGATAAAAAGGCTGTTATTAAGTACATAAAAATATTTATGCCTATTATTATTTTAGTAATAGTTGACTTCTCATGGCTATTCATATTATTTTCATTATAATAAATATTTTCTCTTTGTCTTGGAACACTTACTATATCTTCTACAATGCTTCTAGTCCCTTCTCCAGCATATACTATATTTCTATTATTGTAATCTAATATAAAAGACATATCTTTAATTAAATTACTATCTAAAAAATTAATTAAAGAATTATCTATTTCCTCATCTGTCAATATAGCTATGTTTAAATTTATCCTTTTGTCCATAAGCAAAGACTGAATATACTCTTTTATATATTCCTTATTTAAATTTTTTATTGCAAAGTTACTAGAAAAAATTAATACATCATAAAAATCATCTTTCTCTTTAACAGCTATCCAATTACTCTCTAGTCCCACATTTTTATTTATCTCCATAACATTATAATTGTTCATACTCATAAGTTTTTCTATAATGTCTTTTATAAAATTATCTATATCAATCACTTCCTAAATAAAAATAATATTTTTAGACACCATTAAAAAATATTCCTTTATACTAACCAATATATATTATTATACATATAAGCACAACATATAATTTAAAACTATATGTTGTGCTTATATTTATATTAACAACCTTTACATAACTATGGATTTTATAACTAAACTAGGATTTTTAAGCAGATTTATTTGATAAAAAAGTTTCATATTGTTATCTTTAAAAATTCTAATTATAGGTCTATCTGGGAAACCTTTATTTTGATTTATTACATATCCTTCTTCTCCATTTGATAATTTAATCCTACAACCTAAAGGATATATTGCAAAGGTATTTTTAAAAGATTTAACCAAATCTTCATCAAACATAGTTCCTGAACCAGATAATATAAGCTCATAGGCATCATTTGGAGTAAATTTTTTTCTATAACATCTATCATTACTTATGGCATCATATACATCACATATAGAAACTAACTTTGCATATTTAGAAATATCCTTTCTTTTGAGTCCATAGGGGTATCCTTTACCGTCTATTCTTTCATGATGTTGTTCTACTATTTTTATAATTGTATCAGACATTGTAAAATCTTTTTTTAGTATTTCGCTACCATAAATAGGGTGTTTTTTTATTTCCATAAATTCATCATCTGTTAATGGACCTTCTTTATTTATTATTTTATTAGATATTCGAGTTTTTCCTATATCGTGAAGTATTGCCCCTATACCTACATCCTTTAATTCCTTTTCATTTAATCCACTAGATAGGCCTATAAATGTAGTCATTATACAAGTATCTAAGCTATGTATATATGTATAATTATCATAGGTTTTAATATC
>Ga0129306_1003913_pt1 | contig 10354 bp, 7 predicted proteins | sample P827metagenome_FD_94438 | JGI IMG/M metagenome (GOLD analysis project Ga0129306, IMG submission 94438) | Capybara group fecal microbial communities from Wisconsin, USA - P827 metagenome | ecosystem: Host-associated > Mammals > Digestive system > Large intestine > Fecal | place: USA: Wisconsin...
GCTTCAAACTGATTCCATGCAAAATTTGACGAACGCAGACGGGCATTAAAACTTTTCAATCCAAGATATACTGCATCCGCGCCTTCACCTATAGCGGCGTCCAACGCTTCAATATTACCTGCAGGTGCTAATAATTCTACCATAAGGCAGAATATAACATAAAATCACAGAGTTTGCCACAATATGCAGTTTTTTAATGCCAGATTTTTCGGCAGTGCATGTTTTTCTGACTTAACCAGGTTCAAATACCTCCGGGTGTAACACGAGATGCTGTTATTCTTTCCCAATCGTCACTGTCTGCAGGAACAACCCTGTCAGACAGCATTCCGTTTTCTGCCATCTGTTCAAGTTCTGCAATATTTTTTCTTTTAAAAATCATTTGGGCAGAAGACCCGTTAATCATAAATGCATTTTCAAATTCCCCGTCTGGTTTCCAAACTCCACATCCGCTAGCTTTTAAAGCCGCATCCTGCAAATCTGTTTTTGCCCATGCAGTTTTTGTTGTACGGGAATACAAAAAAGCATCTTTTACACAGCCTGTATTTCCATCGGTAAGCAGAATAACATCCTGCGTTGCGCCAAGACGGTTTTCTGTATTTTCCGCCCATAAATCGCGTGCGGCATTATTCGATCCTACGGCAGTAGAAAGTGAAAGATTATCCGACAGTTCAGAAATACAGTCGTCACCAGTTTTCCGCAGATGAACTACAATTACATCTTTTGCACAAACTTCAACAGCAGGCAGAGTAAAGTTAAAATCTTCCCCATCGTTTGCACTGTAAAGCACAAAACCTGAAAGATTTCCAGATTCAAGCACATACAGTTCGATAAATTCACTGCCACCTTTTGCCGTAGATTTGTCCTGAATTTCAGACATAACAACAGTTGCCGGATGAGAATTGAAGCCTGTAAGCAGTGAAGAAAAAGTCAGGCTGTTGCCGTTAGTGTCTTCCACACGGCCGAACAGAATGTATTTTCTGCCGATTTGTACAGAGTTCTGCAAAATACATACAATCTGTTTTCCGCTGTCTGAAATTTCAGCTTTTAATGGGATTCCGTAAGGGGAAGATTCCAAAAACGCAAGCGAACTGTCAGAAAAATCATCAGGAGCCTGGCAAACTGTAATTCCATCCACTTTTACTTCTTCAGAAAAAACTACCGCGATTGTTGAATCTGATTCCATACACACCGAAAGAATCTTAGGCGAGTCGTAATCACCGGAAAGAAGTTGTATTCCTTCTGTGGAAACCCGACATGAAACATTGTAGACAGAAAAAAGAACAAGCAGGCTGATTATGCCTGCCTGAATGAAAGGAAATAAAAATTTATAAGATTTATTCATAAAACCTCCGCTTAATCTAATTGCATCTGAATCAAATTAAACGGAAAGTTTTAACAGATTTTTTTTATTTTAAGCTGAAAGTTTCTACCATGTAGCGGAATGAAACACCGTCTTTTTCCTGAAGTGTTTTTTCTACAACAAAAACAATATTTTTCTTTGAAGAATCACGGATAATTTTTTCAATCTTATAACCGCTGATTCCTTTACGCTTTACATCTGGTGAACCAACTTTGAATTCCTGAATTACATTGCCGTTACGGTCAATTTTTTTTACAGAAATATAGAAAGAAGAAGAAACGCCTTCACCTGCTCCGCTTACTGTTGGAATAAGTTTTACATTCCATTTTACAGGATTTTCAACTGTTGAAAGTTCAAAATCTGTAAATTCAATTGCTTCGGAACCGGCTTTTGTTTCGTCTTCGCAAACATACAAAAGATTGTCTGCTGAAGTTTTTTTCAAATCATACTGTTTGAGGTTGAAAAAACTTTTTGCTACAAGTTTTTCATAAGTCTGAAAACCGCTTTCATTTGCAGGGGCTTTTCCTGGAATAACCTTAAACACTCCGTTCGGAACAAAATCATTTTTTGCAACATCAACGGTGTAAATTTCTGCGTAAGAATTATATGTTTTGTCGGTTTTTCCATACTGACCGAATACGTAGACAGAACCGTCTTTTGAAAAGCCTTCATCTACAAAATAAGCTGCGTCACCTGGAAACGCAAAGGCTGTCAGTAAAAGATATGCCAATGCAAAACCAAATATTTGTTTCATAAATCCTCCAAATCCTCTGCTGGAAAATATTGATTTGAATTCTGTTACTGTTAAATTTTCGGTTTTTTACACCAAGTCTTTACTAAATTCAGCCTTAAGATTATGATTTTTTTATGACCGTAATAGCAAGGAACAGACTTTTTATTGTTTCACGAGTTTTTTCTTTTATCGTTTATATTATTACCACAGGTATTTTTCTATATTATTATTTTAATAATGCAATCTGCGCCCCAGGCGTTATATTTGAACAGAAATTCTTTTTGCTTCAGCATAACTTTCTTTCTGTAATTTTTTCAATTTTCGTCTTTTTGCTTTATACGCTTATAACCCAGTTCTTTGTATTTCATAACTTTGCAAGAACCCGTGCAACCGAAGTTTTGTTTTTCGGAACTTTTCTTTTAGGCTGTATGTCTGAAATTTTCAGGGCTCTTCTCCCTATTACAGGGTTGGCTTCGCCTTTTTCAACAATGTATCTGGTTTTAGGCAAATCTGTAATCTTCGGAAGAATTCTATGTCCGCTGAGTCTTCTTTTTATTGCGCTGATGAGTGAACCGGAGCAAAGATTGAACGAAGAAAGAAATCTTACCGTTATATTATTTGCTTCAATGATTTTCTGTACGCTGATTCCTGTGAATGCAACAGCAATTACAAAATACTGCACATTCAAATGGGGTTATTACGATTTTGTAATTATATTCAGAGTTCTTGTCTGCGTTGCAGCTGCTGTTTCTTTATTTGTAAATGCCAAAAAGAATGATTTTGATGATGCAAAAAAAATGGCAGTCGGGTTTGCCGTAATGTCAGCAGGTTATTTAATTTTGTGCCGTACTGACAATTATGCAAGGCTGATTCTGGGAACAGTTTTGCTTTCAGCAGGTACATACAAATATCTGGCAAACCTGCACAAAAAGTATCTTTGGGCTTAGTTTAAAAACAGCAGAAGCTGCGTAAATCCGCCTATAATAACTGGAATAAGAAGATTATCGAAGTCTTTTAACGGAAGAATTTCTATAAGCATTGCAAAAAAAGCCATTATTACTGCAAAAATTGCTGAATGTAGCACAAGATAACTTGAAATAAGAACAGCAAAAAAACATGCCGCACTTCCTGCAACGGTTTTTCCTTCTGTAAAAGGCACACAGATTCTGCCAAAAAGTTTTCCTACAAGGCTTGCAAGTCCATCGCCAAGTCCCAGTGCATATATTCCAACGGCAGCGGGAATTTGATTCCAGATAATGGCAGAAGTTACAATGCCTAAAACTAATGTTACAGGGCCAAGAACAAACTTATTTTCATCGCGTTTTCTTGCGGCAGCAGCAGTTATATCTGAAATTACAGGAACACGCTTTCCATCAAGACGCAGAAGTTCAAAAACACAGTATAATGAAAGACAGATTATTAAAAGCCACAGCGTTATAACATAGGTTTTAGAAAGAAGCCACGGAATAAATGCCGCACATAAATGTATGGTTTTCCTGAAGGCTTCTTTTTTCAAATCAAGTATACGCTGGCTTCTCAATATTCCAGAAATTGTTTCTGTCTTCATCTATAAATCCTATTTTCTATTTTTCTCTTCGCCGCTCAATGTTCGTGGAATATCCGGATAAACAGCCGGTTCAAAATTTGAACTTGGCTTAAGTACATACTGAATGTTTTCGTGAGCAAGGTTGGTACCAGGCAGACGTTTCATCGTTTCTTGATTGCGTGTAAGGGCATCCCATGCACGTAAAGATTCAGTAAAGTTTATAATTGACTGAGCATTCAAATTGCTATTTCCTGTGCGCTTTGCAAGATGATACTGTGTAACACCAAGATTGTTTGCAGCTTTCATGTACATTTCAACAACCTGCTGATCACGTATATCAACCTGCGGCATCAGGATTCCGTGGTTGGCTTTAATTACGTCAAGATTGTTTACAAGGCGTTCATAATAGCCTTTTGCCGCACTATAACTGTTTCTGTTGATTAAAACATTGCCCAATGCCATCAAAAGGTTATTGTCATCAGGAACGGATTCTGCAGTTGCCATAAACGAGCCCATTGCTTCCTGGAAAGCACCTTTTTCATACTGAATTGCCCCAACCTTATAACGGATTGAAGGAGTATCGTTGTCATTTTCAATAGCGGCACGGTAATATTCGTAAGCAGAATCAGTATTATTAAAGTTGAAATAATCGATATCTGCCATATCAGAATAAAGCTTTCCGACAATGTGGTTGCCAGGCAAAGCCGGTGTCTGAGCCTTGAATGTTGAAATTCCGTCTGTAAATGTTTCTACAGCTTTTATAATCTCTTTCTGCCGTACAAAAATTTCACCTTTTAATCTGTACGAATCTATCTGACGATAAACATCGGCCTTTCTGAGTCTCTGAGCTTTTTTGAATGCATCAATTGCTGCATCCAGATACGAGATTGCACCGTTAATATTAGACATGTTTATGTAATAACGTGCCATGTTATATAAAGCTGTAGGATTTGTAGAATCTGCTTCTATAGCGCGTTCCATCAAAGCCTTTACATCTTCTATTCTATCTTTCAGATATGCTTCATCAGGTGCAAGTTTACCTGTCATCTTATCGAACATGTAACCGCTGAGTTCAGTCAAATCCTGAGATTCTAAAGCCTTTTTCTTAGGGAAGAAGATTTCCTTCAAACGCAGAACTTCGCGCAGATTATCCGTGCGGATAAAGTAACGCATCATTCTTGACAGATACAAATCTTTTTGACCGTACAAAGTAAGCAAAGAAGCGTAATTCAGGCGGGCATTTTCGTACATGTCAATTTCGCCATTGTCGGCCCAATCAAGATAAATATCGCCAAGCTCAAGAATTCCGTCTGCATCATTTACATGGTACATAAGCATGCGGTCATTCAAAAGCCTTACAGCACCTTCGTAATTTGCAAGATCCTGCCATTCCATTTCTGCATATTCAAGACCTGCTGCTTTATCATTGTTGAAACGCTTCAATATATCGTCATAAAGGATTGCTGCCCGTTCATACTGTTTGTGCTCTCTGTAGCCGCGGGCATATTTATAGAACCATTTTTTACTGTTGCGATAGCGTACAGCTTCCTTAAATTTCTGTTCAGACTGCGGGAATTCTTCGGACTGAAGCAGTGCATAACCTTGTCTATAAAGGCTGTCTGCTTTTAACGGACGGTAGATATAGAATTTTCCGCACATAAACAGGAATGTACTTATAAGTCCCATTCCTATTGTAATAATAACAAGCGGAATTATTTTGTTTTTAAGCTGATATTCAAAAGAAGCCTTGTATGCTTCGTATTCTTCTACTGTACGGTGTTCAAAATCTCTTGGAACAGGAAGCGAAATATCCAGAATTTTTTCAAGATAGATTGCAAGCTGTCTGGCAGGAGTCTTTTTTATAACCTTTTCAATTACTTCAAAAATTACATCTTCTGTAAAATCATTGTTTGCAATCATTTCTTCGATTGCAATTTTTACGTTCAGAGGATATCTGGAAAGGTTTTTCTTGAACTTTTCGTAATCTTCTTCTGTTAAAGAATTATCCTTTACAACAGAATTTGCAGCAGATGCCGATTGTCCGAGTGCAACAGGATTAACTTCTTTTTGTGACGCCTGACTGAAATCAGCTTCGAGCGTATCTGAAAAGCCCGGAATAAGGAAGTCATCTTCTCCGCCAAGTTCAAAATCATCACCTGAAGAAGTACCGCCAAGATTTTCGTCAGTATCTTTTATGTCTATATCATCAAAACTTGCAGAACTATCAGAACCTTCACTGTCTCCAAAATCTGATTCCTGTGAGCCTGAAGAACTGTCAAAGTCCATTGCATCTAATGCAGAAAGATCAACACTGCCCAGCGGGTCTACTTCGCCTTCTGAAGAAATACTTTCATCCGAAATGCCTTCATCGCCTGCAATGCCTCCATCGCCTGCTGCAATATCATTATCAAGCGGGCTAGCCTGCGGAGATTCGACATTATCCTGAGGCTCGGCTCCACCATCTGATGAAAAATCAGAAGCAATATCGTCAATGTCAAAATTTTCTAAGTCGATTCCGCCGGAAGACTCTGGAGAAGTTGAAGAAGTTGAAGAATCTGAAGAATCTGAAGAATCTATAGAAGAATCTGCTGAACCTAAATCTCCAAGATCAAGACCGAAGTCACCGCCAAAAACATCAGTAGTATTTCCTGCTGCCGGTTCTTCTAAAGAAAGTTCACCAGATTCGACAGGTTCTTCTGCAGGGGCACTATCCGAAAGTGAATTATCCGAAAGAACACCTTCCGAAATGGCACTTTCTGGCGAAAGCGATTCTGTTTCACCAGATTCAACAGCAGCAGATCCATCCATAACTGTTTCCGGTGTATCCATTTCTATCGAAACAGGTTCAATAGCATCCGGCTCTGTCAAAACTGGCTCAACTGAAATTGTTTCATCGGCAACAGGCGCTTCTGTAGCAGAATCCGTAGAAACCGGTTCAGGATTTGCTGCGTCAGCAGCAGGTTCCAAGTCAAAATCATTTAGTTCTTCAACAGGTTCAAGGTCAAAATCGTCAACAGAACCAACAGTATCTCTCGTGTCGGCGGACGGAATATCTGCTATGCCGGACGGGATATCTGCCGGTATATCCGGGATATCTAACTTGTCCGCTTCACCAGCAGGAATACCTGTCGTGTCGGCAGCGGTATCTGTCATACCTGCCGGGGTATCTGCCGTTATATCCGGAATATCTGCCGGAGTTACAGTACCATTAGAAGCAGAAACATCTGGACTTGCAGAATTATCCAGATTATCTATACCTAGACTTCCTAAATCAGGAATATCAGAGGGTTCAGTATTAGCACCTGCAATAGAATTAAGAATATCGTCGAGGTCAGGAATATCAGATTGACCGGAAAAACTTTCTGCTCCAGGAATAGGAATATCAGGAATTCCTAAATCAGAATCACCTGAATCGATTCCTGCACTTTCTTCACTGTCAGGAGTATTTGGTACAGCTAAAGATTCATCTTCCGGATCTGGCATACCAAGAACAAAGTCCTGGCTGTCATCCACATCAGGAGTTTCTGGCGGAATAGGAAATACAGCCGGCTTTTCTCCACGGGAAGCGCGAACTTTTACTTCATCGCCAAGTTTGAGTACATTATCTGAAAACTTTTGTAATTGTTTTTTTCCCGGCATTAGACTTTGATTTTACTCCACAAAATTGACCAATACAATAGCTTGGGGAATTCACTTTTAGATTCTTCCCACCATCCTTATAATTAACGGATTTTTTTCAAATTGTCTTTAATAAATAAGAAAAAATATATTTATTTATGCAAAAACTTAACAACTTTCGTTATTTTTCCGATAAACGAAGTATGAAACGTCTAATTCTCTCTTTGCTTGTGGTGTCAGCATTCTTTAGCCCTTATGCTCAGGAATTCGATAACACAAAGACAGCCATCACTGATGAACTGCTGTCAAAAATTACAGGGCTTAATGAACCTCAGGTTATAAATGACTGTATTGTTTTTACGGCCGAACACAATGCCCACTTTGTCGGCATAGCGTTTGACTTTGAAAATTTCAAGCAGATCCATCCATTCAAACTTAGAACTCTCCGCGATATCGACGGAAACCCGACAGATTCTTGGTATTTTTACATTCTTGATATACCGAAAAAAGCAGAATCGATTTCGTACCGTCTTATAATTGACGGACTTTGGACAACAGATCCATTAAACCCGAATTCAGAATACAACAGAGAAAATGGAATAAGACTTTCAAAAATCGACATAAACAGGAATATTCCGCCTGCAACACAAATAGAAAACGACAACACAGTCCATTTTGTGTACGAAGGCGAATCTGGCCAGCAAATCCGCGTAGGCGGTTCTTTTACAAACTGGGATTCATGGATTTACACGCTTTCAGAAGTAAAGCCGGGATTTTACACACTTGATTTGCCGCTGCCAGAAGGAACTTACTACTACAATTTTTACAGCGGAATGAAATCAATAATCGACAGAACAAACCCTGACCGTGCCTACACTACCGATGGAAGAGTAGCATCTGTTCTTGTAGTAAAATATCCGCCGGAAAGCTGATTAGTACCATATAAAATTTTCAGCGGCAAATACGGCTTCTAACTGCCAGGTCCAGCAGCTAGCGGCCGAAACCGCCTGGGAATTTGCCGCCAAAGCCGCCCATTCCACCTAGTCCACCCATTTTTCCAAGCTGACTCAAATCTGGCATTCCGCCCATTCCATTCATTCCACCCATGGCGCCGCCTAAGCCGCCTTGAGAACCAGCAAGCTGCTGCATCATCCTTGCCTGCATACCGCGGTTTCGGCCAAGCTTTTTCATCATAAGCTTTGATTTTTCAAACTGCTTGATTAATTTATTTACATCAGCAACAGAAGTTCCGCTTCCTTTTGCTATGCGCTTTCGGCGGCTCGGGCCGATAATCAAATGATTTGCCCGCTCTTTTTTTGTCATCGACTGAATGATTGCTTCCTGCCGCTTCATAATGCTTGTATCAATATTCTGCCCTGCCATCTGACCTGCAAGTCCCGGCATCATTTCAAGAAGCGACTGCATGGAACCCATTTTTTTAACATTCTGGAGCTGTTCAAGCATATCCTGCAGGGTAAATTCATTTCTTGCCATTTTCTGCTGCATTTTTTCAGCAGCTTCGGCATCTACTGTTTCCTGTGCTTTTTCTACAAGAGAAACAATATCGCCCATACCAAGAATGCGGCTTGCAATTCGCTCCGGATGGAATATTTCAAAATCTTCAGTTTTTTCACCAGTACCGATGTACAGAATCGGCTTGCCTGTTATAGAACGCAAAGAAAGAGCCGCACCACCACGGGCATCTGAATCAAACTTTGTAAGGATAATACCCGTAATTCCAAGCTGCTCGTCAAAAGTTTTTGCAATATCTACGGCATTCTGACCAGTCATTGCATCAGCAACAAGAACAACTTCCTGCGGATTCATTGCATTTTTTACCGCAACAAGTTCTTTCATCATGGCTTCGTCTATCTGCAGGCGGCCGGCCGTATCAAGAATTACAGTATCACAGCCATTTTTCTTTGCAAAATCAAGTGCATTTTTTGCAACCTTTACGGCATCTTTTGTATCTTCCTTATAAACAGGAACACCGATTTTTTCGCCAAGCACAGAAAGCTGTTCAATAGCTGCAGGACGAACAAGGTCACAGGCAGCAAGGACAGGTTTTCTTCCTTCTTTTTTAAGTTTTGCAGCAAGTTTATGTGCAGCAGTAGTTTTACCAGACCCCTGCAAACCAAGCAAAAGAATTACTGACTGAGTGTCAGGGCCTTTTAAACTTAAATCAGTTTTTGTTGAACCAAGTAAATCTACGATTTTATCGTAAATGATTTTTACAAACTGCTGGCCTGGATCTACAGCTCTTAAAACTTTTTCCCCTTTAGCTTCTTCTATCGTACTGTTTACAAAACGACGTACAACACGAAGGTTAACATCGGCTTCAAGTAAAGCCATTTTTATTTTTTCAACTGTTTCTTCAATATTCTTTTCTGTAATCGAAGATTTTCCGCTAACTGTGCGGATTATGTCGCTGAATGTGTTAGTCAGTTTTTCAAGCATGTTACCTTATCCTATCCTCTTATCAATAAATCAGTTAAAAAATCTTCCGGTTCAATTTCACGATCCAGAATTTTGTACAGGCCGTTACATATTTTTAACCTTAGATGCCGTTTTTCTGCAATCTGCGCAACATACTTGCAGGCGACTGCACCTTCCGGCAAATATCCTATAGAAGAAATATTTTCAATCAAATCGTCAAGATTCTTGAACTTTGAAAGTATATCTGTCTTTATAATATCATGTCCGAAGCGTCTGTTTCTACCGTATTTACTCTTGCAGGTTACATCAAGGTCGCCTACTCCGGAAATTGAAGTAAAAGTTTCAGCGTGTGTTGCACCCATTGCAAAACCCAAAGTCTGGATTTCATTTAAACCGGCTGCAAGCAGAAGAGATTCTGTATTGTCGCCAAATATTTCAGAATCTTCAGCAACAGCATCCAGTGCACCGTAAACAATAGCAATTACGTTTTTTACAGCAGCACAAACCTGAACGCCAACCACATCAAAACTTGAATAAACCATAAGGCCAGGCACTCGCAGAAAATCACGGAACATAATCGCATTCTGCGGATTTTCAGAAGCCGTGATTAAGCCGGTTAATTTACCAAGTGCAACTTCTTCTGCATGGCTTGGACCTGCAA
>Ga0129306_1003915_pt1 | contig 10349 bp, 16 predicted proteins | sample P827metagenome_FD_94438 | JGI IMG/M metagenome (GOLD analysis project Ga0129306, IMG submission 94438) | Capybara group fecal microbial communities from Wisconsin, USA - P827 metagenome | ecosystem: Host-associated > Mammals > Digestive system > Large intestine > Fecal | place: USA: Wisconsin...
TATGATATTTAAAATCAGGCATTGATCGCCAAGATCAAGGCGTAAAGACTATGCAACAACTCTCTCTTTTCCCGGAAATGAATAAAGATCCCCGCGGGCCGATCACTGCGAACTGGAACCTGTGGCACGGGTGCACCAGAGTGAGCGCGGGTTGCCGGCACTGCTATATGTACCGCCGCGACGAATCGATCGGCAAGGACCCCTCCGTTGTGCAAAAGACCGAGAATTTTGACCTGCCGGTGAGGGTACTTAGGTCCGGCAAGAATAAAGGACTGTACAAAGTCCCTCGCGGATCTCATATATGGACTTGCTTTTCTTCGGATTTCTTTCATCCGGATGCGGATGAGTGGCGTGATGAAGCCTGGGAGATGATGCATGAGCGCTCAGACTGTTCTTTTTTCATGATCACGAAGAGGCCCGAGCGAATAGCAGGACACCTGCCGGACTGTTGGGAAGAGGACCGGGATCATATCACGATCGCCGTCACCTGCGAGAATCAGGAGATGATCGATAAGAGACTTCCCGTGTACTTAAGTCTCCCGCTTGCGCAGCACTCGGTGATGATCGAGCCCATGCTCAGCGCCGTGGACCTGCGGCCCTATATAGAGGGATACCGCGCATCCGATGGAAGTCCCATCATCACTCACGTGTCCGTCGGCGGAGAATCCGGACCCGGTGCCAGGACCTGCGATTACTCGTGGGTAGAATCCGTCCATGAACAATGCACGGAGAGCGGGATATCCTTCTATTATCATCAGACCGGTGCGAAGCTGATCAAAGACGGGAAAATCTACTATATACCAAGGAAGCTGCAACACTCGCAGGCGCACCTGGCGAGACTGGACACATAAAAGATCACAATCCCGCTACCGTATCCTCCACTATCCGGTCGGCATCCGCTCCCGCTATATCAAGACCTGTTGCCTTGACAAGCCTGACATCCTGTATTCCGTAAAAGTTCCGGGCGAGCGCTTTCACATAGCCGAATCCGTATTCTTCAGGACAAAAATCTCCTCCGGCAGTCGTGACATAGATCAATTCCTCAGCCCGGCACAATCCCCTTATAGTTCCTTCATCAGTATAGGTAAAAGTGACTCCGCCAACATTTATCATCTCAAAATACTGCTTGAGCGAAGCGGGAAAAGACAGGTCCCAAAAAGGAGCAGCGATCCATCAACCTTGGGAAAATCTGTTTTTTCCAAAACCACTTCCGTGACCGGTTCAGAGTATTTCGAAACCAGCGCGTCAGCTATGACCCTGGTCCTGGATTCTGTGCGTACACAGGCGTTAATATATAAAAGCATCAGTCGATCCCTCCGGTCCTCATATCCTCACGATTCATTTACCAGTTTTCCCGTCATATGCTCTATGGTCAGTTCCAGACACTGCACTCTCGGAAGTGCGTTCGTCAGTTCTTTCTGCAGATATGCCTCATCATCCGTGAATTTCCTGCACAGATTGGTGCATATCTCTTTAGTCTTATCCGCATCCGTAACAAGCTTCATGCGGCCGAAGATCACCACGCTGTTGATATTGAGCGCCCATTCACCGTCTTTACGATATCCCTGATCGTAAACACAGTAGCTCACTTTGTCGCAGCCGGCTATGGCATCGAGCTTGTGTCCTTCTTTTGCACAGTGAAAATACAGCTTCCCGTCAGCCTCGTCATACCAATGATCAAGCGGGATCCCATACGGATATCCATCATCTCCGATCATGGACAAAACGCCTCGCGGCTCCTCTTTAAGGATCCGGATGCATTCCTCCTCGCTGATCTGCTGTTTGAAGCGCCTCATTCCTCTGAACATCTGTATCTCCCTTTTTGAACTCCCATTTTACATTAATGTTGTTCATGATAAAACAACACAAATCGCGACACTAATATCTGACCTTTATCACAGGACGGACCGCCATGTCGCTGTCAACATAGTTGCCTATCGTAACGGGCGATCTAAGCCCGATATATATCGCATCAGACTGATACTTTCCCGGTGTCCTCACCCACCAGTCGATGCCGCAATCCCTTATCTCGTCGCTGACGGCCAATGCCTCGGAATATGAGAAAATATATACCTTGTCATCGGTGTCATTTCCGCAGTCCGATTCATAATGATAATCATCTTCTACGTATGTGTTATGCGAGGTTACTATCGCGGCTTTTTCTCCGTCAGAGAATTTACTGTTATAGAAATCCTCATTGAGCCATCGGCGCAGCGAGCAGTTCTCCCATGTGATATCAGTTTTGGTGTCATTATACGGCATATTTGCGACCGGTCCCTGACAGAGCAGTGTACAGACGCCGTCTGTTTTGTCTGTCACATACCATGTATATCTGCCGAACGCCACCACTTCATCGACCTCCGCAGCCGCGATCTCAGCCAGCTCTGCCTCCACCTCCGCGGGAGTTCTGTTCATCGTCGTCGGGACCGGCAAATCTGCGATGCGAAGATTCAGTGCAGGACGGACGGCACCGTAATCATTTCCCGCAATATCTCCCTGAGGATCGATCACTCCATCCTCGCGTTTACCGACATATGTAGCATAGTCTGTATTTACCCCGGGCGACCTGAGCCACCACCACTGGTAATTTAAGTCGTACCATATGCCGCATTTTCGCATCCTGTTATCCAGGGCATTTGCCTCATCCACGCTCAGCAGATAGATGTAGTCATCCGTGTCATTTCCGCCGGCGGTGCCGTATTCGGCGTTGTCGGCATTGATATTGTGAGTCTTCGCGATCAGCGCTTTTTCCTCTTCCGTAAAAGTGTTGTAGAACTTATCATTGAGCCAGGCCCGCACGGTGGAATCTTCCCATGTAACGTTAAAAATACCATATCCGGATTTTCTAAACGCCTGTTTGATCACAGGTTTTTCACTCAAAAGCGTGTATACGGTATCAGTTTTTGCGATCACGTACCACCTGATATCGCCGAATACAACGATATCGCCCACAGATGCATTCGACAGTTCCACTGCTTCCTTGGGCGTTTCGTGATGTGAGGAGCCGCAGCCGGTTAAAAGATACGCAAGGCCAAGCACAGCAACAGCCGAAACAGCAAGTAAAATCTTCTTCATCTTCAGTATCCTTTTTCTTATGATCCCTTTCCTAAAGCTGCCCTATATGCAGGCCTCATACACCTCATCCGTACTGTGAGCGATGATCTTCGCCCCCATCAGCTGAAGTGCTGCTTCATCTCTGAATCCCCAGTCGACCATGATCACATCAAGTCCGGCATTCTTCGCCGTCATGTAATCGACCTCGGAGTCTCCGATATACACCGCTTCATCCTTCGTTATATCGAAGTACTCCAGCACGGCATTAACGCTGTCAGGATAAGGCTTACGCCTCTGTCCCTCCCGTTCTCCTACCGAATAGTCAAAGAGGCCGTCGAAGTACTCCTCACAGAGTTCCCTGACGGCAAAATCAACCTTATTGGATACGACAGCTGTCAGGATACCGTCACTGCGCAGCTTCCGAAGCAGATCTTCTATCCCTTCATACGGTCTCGTCCTGATCGCACAGTGATCCTTATAATAATCTGCAAACGTCTCACACATCAGATCGATTGCCGGCACCGGTGTACTGTCGGGCACAGACTTCTCTACCAAAACTCTCAGACCGTTACCCAGGAAACTCCTTATCTCAGAAAGGGATCTCTCCGGCATCCCATATGATCTCAGGCAGTAGTTCATGGTATCCGCCAGATCATCCAATGTATTCAGTATAGTTCCGTCCATATCAAATATGGCCGCCTTATATCTCATAATACTGCCTTCCAGTCAGCAAACTACAGTCCAAACTCCGCACACAGCGCCTCAAATCTAGCCTGCTCCTTCTCCTTCACCGGCTTGGACGAGTCCTTCAGACAGTGGTCGATCACATCCGCATCCTTAAGCACCTCATCCATCGGGCTGTCCACTACATGCTTATCATCATGATGATATATGGCAGAACAGATCTGCTCCGTCTCCGCCTCATCCGTCAATGCGAGTTCCGTAAGTATCTGTCTCGCCAGTTCTGCACCCAGATGAGCATGATCATCATACGAACCCGACTTATATGCATGCAGGTCGTGCAGCATGGCCGCCATCGAGGCTATCTCCGGATCCAGCCCGCGCTTCTTCGCTATCATGGTCGCCGCGAGTGATACTCCATAGAGATGCGCGGTCGCACTTGTCCTCTTGTCCGGATCCTCCATCTTATTCAGTTCTGCATCCACTATCTTACGAAGTTCCTTCAATCTGCTCATGACTTCTCCCGATCATACTCTGCTATGACCTGCTCTAAGATATCGCAGGCAGTCTCTATGGTATGCTTACATCTGATATCCGGTTGAAAAGACTGCGGCTTGATATCCTTACACAACACCGAACCGTATCTCTCATTAAACTTCCTGATAAGGGCAGTCGTAACCGGTCTGATATCCGCACTCTCGTGTGCCTTCTGCTCTACATATCTCATGGAAAGGATCGATACCGCCGACAATATCGCGCCGCATGTATTTCCTGTCTGGATACCTGCTCCGAATCCGCCGAAAGCGATCATATCCCTGTCATGCAGTCCCAGCTCATAATACTCATTACCGGCTCTGATCATCGTCTCGGCACAGTTATAATTCTGATCATAATAATACTTCGAATACAGATCTTTTAAGCTCATGTCCTGTCCACCATATTGTCTTTGAAAAGTTCATACGATACCAGTCCGCCTATCGCAGACAGCATACCTACTATCATTATGATTCCTGCTTTAGCCAAGTGTTTCTTTATCATTTTATATCACTCAATAATTCATAATATGAGTTAACAAATCATGAACATTTGTATGTACTCAATTATATCTGCACAGATAAACCATGTCGATATCATACGGTATCCATCACTTCACGTATTGTCCTGTACATACTTATTGAGGTACATATGAGTTGGGATTTTAAATCCGGGCTTGAATATCCCGACCAAATATCAAGGTATTCTTGCTGTAACCGGTTTATCTGTCAGATTACGGTATAACTGTAAAGACACTTAGTTCAAATGGATGAAAGGAGAGTTGAGTATATGCATACAGCTGAAGAAGTTCATATGAAGAGAATAGGATACCTGGCTCCACAATATTGGGGTATAGAGGGGCATGGCTGTCCGGAGGAACCTCCGGAGTTCACGGCATTATTTGATGAGTTCCGGGAGAAAGCTGCACAAACAGCCCAACCCTGCTGGCCTGTAAAGCATGCGGCAGTTTATTACACATACAAAGGAAAGTGTTATAGCACCGGACCTTGGCGAATGGATTGCACCCCTGAGATATTTGAAGTACTTGCCGACAAGCTGATCGATCGGCTCTATGAGATGGGCGCATATGAAATGTTTTATTCCGGAATGCTGGATTGACCGAATATGGCATTCATTCTATTCTCCATTGTTCTTTATCAATGCTAATGTATCGTGATCCGCTATGTACCTTACTCGCATATCCCACCCGTATTATCAGATTTTCATCGTCACTGAACCTATCTACATTTACAGTTTACCATGATCAAGTCCAATAGAACGGACTCAACGCATAAATTCGTCAACATCCACACATCTGACGATCGTTTAACCTTTATACCGAAAAGCGGATTTACAAAGCCATATGTAATATATCTAGAGAAGAATGCCCATTTTATGCGGGTTTGTGGGTTTCATACAGACACCGATGTAAATTCAGGGCATTATCGATCAGCTCACTGATATCGGCTTTAACCCGGTCATATCCGATATGTATCTCGCCCTGACGGTTCATGTAGAGTCGGCGGTTTAATTCTATCATCACTGATCTTACGCGTTTGTCACAACAATAATACTTCATCGGAACCATAGTTCCGGCGAACGGAGCATTGACTGCGACAGAATATCCTTTTTTCTCAAAGAATCCACACATCAGACCGGCCAACTGTACCGGCGTATGGTAATCATCCGTACCTATGCAGATATCCGGGCGGTCAGGATCCTGATCATATTCATACGGAAGCGGCGTCTCATAGAATGAATGACCATCTATGATCAGGCAGTAGCCATATTGTCCCAAGCGCTCTTCTACCGCCAGTTCCAGTACTTTATGATATGTGTCATAGTATCTGCGCAGTATTTCCTCCCTGTGATCATCCGGCAGTCTTCGTAATGGTTTCTGATCAGAGCAGGATACATAGCAGGCTCCCATCCCCTTAGCTGACATCGATTCCATGCTGTCATACCTGAATCTCTCGAAATCGCAGACAAGTCTCGAGACCGGGAACCTGACCATTTCATATCCCACGTCATACAGGTCATCACAGTAATGATCCGTCATGACCAGAATCTCGTGTTCAAGCCTTTCTGATACGAAATACTTCTTTTCTTCCTCCGGGATAAATGTGGATGAATGCGGTACGCTGATTACGATGGGTGATCTTTTCTTCATAGATGCCTCCTTGAATCTTTCTACAAAGAGGCAGCAAAAGGACATCTTTCTTGTAAGACATACAAAAAAGACCCATCGTCTCGATGAGTCTCGTTTCTTATCAGCGAACCCATCGATCAAGCTTTGGCACCTTACCCGGTTATCAGGCAGGTTGTCGTGCGGTCACAGGGCTTGTCCCTCGCGCACTCTTCATAGGTATTTGCAGTTGTTTATTATATATCACACGTCCTGTGTGTTTTCAATATCTACATATTTGTCCGCCATGATCTTATAACGGTACTCACCCGGATCATAATAATAATCCTGATCCTCATGAGGCAGAATATGTTCGTTCGGAAGATAATCCCTTAGTGACATGCTGTTTGTACCAGGAACCTCCTCATATGGATGAATATTGTATCCCTTGTCGTCTTTATCATTATGTTCCATGTAATATGGTACCGGTGCAAGAGGAATCGGCTGAAAATATTTATCGCTCCTGTCAGACGGAGGCGTCACAAGATGCCTATATGACTTCTCAGCATTATCATACACTTCCGCTTTATCACCCGAAAAATAGTGCTTTGTCTGAGATGTTACATCACATGAAGCTTTGTCCGGTATGTTCTGCTCGACACCAAATCCGAATAAAGAACATATTATTGAAGCGATTGCCAAAATAAACCTGAGCATATCTTCTCCCTCTTGTCCCTATTATACAATATCCCCTGCCTTCTATAGCAGTTTTGATTTTTTATAGCGTTATCGCCCACCATCTTCCGGCGATATCTTCCGGTCGTTCTCTATGGTTATAGTAGTACCTCAGATCCTCTGCGAATTCCACTATCTGATCAAGGATCCGTTCTCTGGACGATTTCTGCTGATACCACTCATCTGCCAAAAGTTCCTTTACGATACTCTCGCACCATTCTATATACGACATATCCCCCTCCCAAGTACTGATGTTATATGCATTTCACGGATTCTACGGATTACCCCAGCCCCGGTCGAAGCCGGTTCCATGTATCCTATGATTCTATCCTAAGGGAAATCGAGTCCAATAAAACGGATTCAAAAAGGCTCCTCTGAATCGGTGTGTCAGAGAAGCCTTGAAATAAAAAAGTAATGAGGATCATAAGCACCCTTAGCGATTTAGATCATCATATATCTGCTTAGCAAGTCTCAATTCTTCCTCATGATCATCCAGAATATGACGTGCAAGGATAAATGCGCCAAACTCTGCTGAATAGAATAATCCATCAGATTTCCTGAAGCAAGCGAATCCCTCAGACAAAGAGTAATCATGATCGTGACTCGGTCTTTTCTTCTTAGTATATCCATCAAGAGGTAATTCTTCCGGTTTCACAGTGTCGGCTTCGTAGTCATAAAACACATTATTGAATGATCTGTTCCTCCGAAGCACTTCATACAATTCAGAAGGCGCAATGATATACAGATTGGAGCAAAAAATGTACTCGTCCCGCATATTCCACGCCTCGTCCTCGCTCCACATTCCGGAGAACAGATAGATCATTTCATACCCATCTTCCGCTAAGTAATGGTCGATAGGAACCTCTGCCTGATTCTTCACCTGACAGGTGATCGGCAGTCCGCCGGGGCATTTAAACCGGAATTCGTAGTTCTGCTGACTGACTTTGCATGAAGACGGCATCAGCCTGTATCCCTCTGAATGATGCTTTTCATCAATGAGTAATGACACCAGATCCTCGAGTTCCGTGTATGACATGCTTCTGGTGAAGTTATCGGATGAGATTTTCAGTTTGGGAATATCAAATGATCGATCAGCATCATTTCCCAATGCGCTCTCATACATCGAAATAGTGAGCAGTCTCTGCCTGTAGGGGAGTATGCGCTGTATGGTGGAATGAAGCCTTTGTGAGAATCGCCCTGCAATCTCTGAAGGGATATCACTATCCTTCTCGTACTCGATCCACTGTTCCACTTCACACCCCCAGGAGATATTCCGTAGAACGGGATCATCGTTTCTATGCATGTAGAACGCTCCGTCAGAGCTGACCTTGCCAACATAGTAATGACCGTTTTTCAGGCGGGTGACTACATAGTGGCCCTTCCTTATCTTCTGATATGAAGAAACAATCCTTTCCGATACCTTCCAACCACTTGCATTGTATGCTTCAATATACTTTTCGACATTCGCCGAAGTCATCAGCGCACCATATCTGAGACAGTCTGCGTCCCATCCCATACCGAAAATCCGCCTGTCTATGCACTCCTGCTGCAATTCCAGCACCTTGTCATAATCAGTTCGTTCTTCTAAATTGAATGGCATCAGATAAACCATCCAGCATTCTGTATCCGCAATAATGATAAATGGAATTATGTTCATATTTCTGCCCCTCATCTGCTATACTTCTCAATCATTCCCGTAGCATCATCTCTTATCTGGTTTCTTAGTGACTGTGGTTCCAGCACTTCCACCCACGGGCCGTACTGAAGCGCCCAGTAACGCATAGCATTCTCGTTACACTCCACACGAACAGTGATCTTATCCCCGGTATGCTTCATTATCTTGAAGTCATGCCCGAACCAGTCTGTCAGCTCAGACATCATGTCATCAGTAGTTTCCATCTTTACCGGCACGCTCGGCCCGCTGAACATATAGATGTGTTCTGCCATATGCCTAGGCAGGTTCAACCCATCCTTAAGCTCCGGGATATCCCTCATCGGCTTCGCCTTGTCATCAAGCATCTTCACTTCCGTCATCTTATCAATGCGGAAATGTGCGACATTATCGTACTTGTCATAGTTGCCGATCAGATAGAACCGTCCGTTGTTGGCCACGATCTGGTAGGGATTGACGATATACGGCTCTTCCCTCTTAGGATGCAGCTTAAAGTCCACTCCGACCTGATTATAGATAAAGCTTATCTTCTTATGCTCGGATATGGCGTCATTTATCGCATCCAGAGCATACATGGCCTGCTTATTGCTCGTACGGTTAAGATCCGGCAGATTGCTGACATGCGAGACCTTGGCGTTGAAGTAATTGCTGGCCATTCCCCTTATCTTCTCGATAAGGCCTTTTGCCTGACGAGTAGAAATAGACTTAGAGAACAGAACACTGTCGATAAGGATACGCAGAGCCGCATCGTCAAACTCGCGTGATTCCAGTCTATAACCGTGCTCCATGGAGATGTCATATCCCATTTCCTTAAGAGACAGAACGTTATTCTTCACGGAGCGTCTGTCACATTCCATTCCATAGTTCTTATCCAGCAGCTTGATGATCTCCTGCTGAGTTAAGGAATGGTTCTCATCCGTATACACCCTGAGGATCTCCAGGATGAGCATATTCAACATTTTCTTATTTCCGGTCGCGTACATGATTATTACTCGCTCTTCTCTGTTGTTATTTCATATTGGTTGGTCCCATAATTATGTGCAAAATCAAAAATGTCATCATTCAAAGCCCGGAGAGTCTGCTTTATACTTTCGGACTTAGATTTCCAGTCGCTCTTTTTTATGGTGAAGTGTGCGATATCAGCTTCTTTATACGAATCGGTTTTCCCTGGATTGATATCTTCCCACGAGAATGTACCATCACGTTCTACGAACTCAATAACTCTCTTTCGGAAATCCTCATAAATGCTATCCCATGCCCCTGTTTCCCATTTATACAAGCGGAGAGACACATAGCTGCCCTCTGTGCTAGTATCTATACGCCAAAAGACCTGAAAACTGCGATATGGATCCTTCTCATTCTCTTTATAATGAGCATAAACCAACATTTCAGTCCACGGGCGTCCGGATGATGTTCCGTGTTCAATATAATGGGTCAATCATTTTTTCTATGTGATAGCTCAGCCGCTGACCCGGCGGCATAGTACATTGACAGTTGCATAAATAAAGGATCAACCTTTACGATTGAGTTGCATCGTGACGGATGTAA
>Ga0129306_1003916_pt1 | contig 10349 bp, 4 predicted proteins | sample P827metagenome_FD_94438 | JGI IMG/M metagenome (GOLD analysis project Ga0129306, IMG submission 94438) | Capybara group fecal microbial communities from Wisconsin, USA - P827 metagenome | ecosystem: Host-associated > Mammals > Digestive system > Large intestine > Fecal | place: USA: Wisconsin...
GGCCATCCGCAAGCTACGCCTTTCAACGAGGCTGCAAGGTCGCAAAGTGCAGGATGAACAGCTGCTACGAAAGTGATACGAGAGTCGAGAGCGGCAGTGGCATACGACAGAAAACCACCCTGACTGGCACCCGTCACGCCTATGGTCTTACCATCCCATTCGGGCAGCGAGGCGATATAGTCGACACTACGCACACAACCAACAACAACCCGTTTATAATAGCTGTCGTCGCGCGAATCCATACCAAAATTCCAATAGCCGTTCAGCGATCCGTTCATTAGGTTGTCATAGAACTGCTGGGGTTGCGTCACGTCGACACCATGAATGCCAATCTCCAGCACAATAGCTTTCGTGGGAGCCGTGTAGGTATCACCAGTATAGGGACGTACACCAGCACCAGGTACTCTCAGCAGGGCAGGATACTTGCCAGGCTTCGTGGGTACAGAGAGAATGCCGTAGGTATAAGAGCCCCAACGGATATTCTGGAATGCCACCTGATAGACGTTCACATCTTCATTGGAACGATCGGCCAGCAGGGTACGTTTGGCATTCAGCGATGTCCATCGAGCATCCTCCAACGTCTTCTGCCAGAACTGGTCAAAATCCTTGGGCTCTACTGTGGTCGGTTGCAATTTTTCTGGTGAGAAAGCTGCCGTACACGAGCCTTGATAGTCCTTACCACCCACATGAGCAGTCACCTTCAGACGGTAAAAACCGGGCTTCGAGAGTTTTCCTTTCCACGTCATAGTGCCATCTTTCAGGACCACTCCCTTTTTCTTAACCTCTGGATACATCTCTGGGCCTGCCTCAAAATCAACGGTCACTCCATCGACGAGAGTTGAAGAGCGAAGGACACTAACCTTAAACTGAGCCGTCTGCCCCACCTCATAATTCCAATCCTGATGGTCAGGAACAACCATAACACTAATGTGATTACCACGAATCTGAGCTACCGTAGGCAGTGGTGATGCCAACAGTGCTATTAATAATAATAGGTACGCGTAAGACTTTCTCATGCTACTGGGTTTTTAGCGAAATTACTTATTTTTATCGACTGCAAAGATAAAACTATTATCCGAGAAACCATGATACTATTTTTGCAAACTTTGATATTTTGCAAAAAAGTATCAAAAATAATCAAAAAAAGAATAACAAAATTCAAAAAAACTCTTTATCTTTGCATCCGACTACGTGAACAGAATTAACATTCTATTACTAACTAATAAACAACGTATGGATCTAAATTGCAGTAAAAAGACTCTGCTGGCAGGATTTTGTTCCATTTTCCTGCTGGGGTATTCGCCTGCAATGTACGCTGGAGGAGCAAACGCTCCACTTTCCGTACAGCAGACGAAGAAGATTACTGGTACTGTCAGCGACGCCATGGGGCCCGTGATTGGTGCTAGTGTAGTAATTAAAGGTACGTCGAACGGTGTGGCCACCGACTTTGACGGCAATTTCAGCCTCAATGCCAGCCAAGGCCAGACGCTTGTCATCTCCTACATCGGCTATCTCACGAAAGAGGTGAAGGTTGATGGACGTGCCACTTACGAAATCACCCTTGAAGAAGACAAGAAAATGCTCGACGAGGTAGTTGTCGTAGGTTATGGTACAATGAAGAAGAGCGACATCTCTGGTTCTTCAGTATCGTTGGGCGAGAAAGCCATGAAAGGCTCTATTATCACTTCGCTCGACCAGTCTCTTCAGGGACGTGCCGCAGGTGTGACCGCTGTCAGCACATCTGGTGCTCCCGGCTCAGCATCGTCAATACGAGTACGCGGTCAAGCGACTATCAACTCTAATGCCGAGCCTCTCTACGTCATTGACGGCGTCATCGTACAGTCAGGAAGCACGAGTGGTTCTGGACTTGGATTTGGCAGCCGCCTGGATAACGGTAGTGCATCGTCTGTATCACCTCTATCAACTATCAACCCTGCCGACATTGTCAGCATGGAGATCTTGAAAGACGCCTCCGCCACCGCCATCTATGGTGCCCAAGGCGCCAATGGTGTGGTACTGATTACCACCAAACACGGTAAAGCAGGCGAGGCCAGATTCAGTTATGACGGTATGGCTGCCTGGAGTCGTCAGACCAAGCGTTTGGACATGATGAACCTTAGGGAGTTTGCCGATTACTACAATGATTTCGTAAAATATGGTATCGGAGGCTTGAAAGAAGACCCCTATTACAGTGACGTATCACTCCTTGGAAAGGGAACTAATTGGCAGGACGCTATCTTCCAGACAGCATTCCAGCACCAACACCAATTCAGTGCTCAAGGTGGTACTGAAAAGATACAGTACTACTTGTCTGCAGGATACATGAATCAAGAGGGTACGATTATTGGATCTAAGTTCGACCGTCTGTCTGTCCGTGCCAATCTGGATGCCCAGTTGAAACCATGGTTAAAGATTGGATTGAATGCAACGTTCTCTAATTCTAACGACAATTTGAAGTTGACTGATGGTGCAGAGGGTATTGTCAATTTCGCACTAACCTCTATTCCAGAAGCCCCCATCTACGATATTGAAGGTGGTTATGCTTCTTTCGCCAGAGAGAACTACAGCATCCACAATCCAATTGCCAAGGCTATGGAGCAAAGCAATAAACTGAACCGTAAAAAGCTTAATGGTAACATCTTTGCCGACATCACTCCTATCAAAAACCTGACATGGCACGCAGAAATAGGTTATGACCTTGGCTATAGCTTTGCAGAAGGTTTCTATAACACCATCGACTTGCCAAACTGGAAGGAGACCAACGAAAGCACTTGGCAGAAGAACAATAATACTTTCTGGCAGCTGAAGAATTATGTCACCTATAGCAACACCTTTGCAGGAAAGCACTCCGTAACAGCTATGGTCGGACAAGAATGCTGGGAGAGCAAGTGGGACTACGAGAGAGTGGCCAACAGCAACCTGCCATCCGACGCAGTTCACAACCCCAAACTGGGACAAAACACACCTTCCGTCAACATGGGTTTTGGTAGCAGTTCGATGGCATCGTTCTTCACTCGTTGGACCTACAGCTACGACAACCGTTATAATGCTACTTATACCTATCGTTATGATGGTAGTTCTAACTTCGGTCCCAACAAGCGTTGGGCTGGTTTCCACTCTTTGGCAGCCTCATGGCGATTCACTAACGAGAAATTCTTCGAGAAGTCTCCCCTCAGCAAGTTCATTAGTAATGGCAAGATTCGTGTCGGTTGGGGACAGACAGGTAACTCAAACATCAATTCCTATGTTTGGGGAATAACCATGCAACAGGTATATTCTGACTTAGGTATTGGCTATCGTCCACAAAACGTCCCCAATCTGGATGTACAGTGGGAGAAACAAGAGCAGTGGGACTTAGGTATTGATCTCGGTTTCTTGAATGACCGAATCAACCTAACCATTGACTGGTACCAGAAGGAGTCAAAAGACATGCTTATGGAATTGCAATTACCTATTTATGAAGGCACACATGGTAATGACAACTCTAAGTTGAAAGCACCGATGGGCAACTATGGCCACATCCGTAACAGCGGTCTTGAGATTTCTTTAAACACGCATCCTCTCATTGGTAAGTTCCAGTGGGACAGTGAGGCACAAATTTCTTTCAACAAGAATAAACTAATTGCTTTGAACGGAACTGCAAGTGCTGCCATTATGGGTTATGCCCAGTGGGGTGCAACACTGGTTACTCTTTCAGATGTGGGTGAGAGCCTATACTCATTCTACGGCTACGTTACTGACGGAGTATACAAAGACCTAGAGGATTTGGAGACATCACCTAAGCCCAAGAAATATCCAGCTGACGGAAATTTTAACAGTGCAAATACTGTTTGGATAGGTGATTTGAAGTTTAAAGACTTAAACGGTGATGGTGTCATCGATGAGAACGACCGTACCAACATCGGATCGCCCATGCCAAAGTTCACCTATGGCTGGACCAACACCTTCCGCTATATGAACTTTGACCTCAGCATCTTCATTAACGGAACATATGGCAACAAAGTCATGAATCTCACAAAGCGCGGACTGACTACCATGAGTAGTGCTTGGAGCAACCAGCATACCGATGTAAACGGACGTGCCCGTTTGGAGCCCATTAATCCTAACATCGTCTATACAGATGGTTCGAAATGGTATCAACATGCTGACAACATCCGTGTCAGCAATCCAGAGACATCTATCCCGCGTGCTATCATCGGAGACCCGAATGATAACGACCGCATCAGCGACCGTTATGTTGAGGACGGCAGTTATCTACGTATCAAAAACATATCCTTAGGATATACAGTCCCCAAGAAGTTCCTCAACAAGTTTGGTCTGGAGAACCTTCGCGTTTATTGCAACATCCAGAATCTGGCTACGATTACCAATTATTCCGGCTACGATCCCGAAATTGGTGTCAGCACCATGTCACCTAATGTTTATGGAGTAGACTACGGACGCTATCCTTCGCCAACCACTTACTCCTTCGGACTGAACATGTCATTCTAAATCTATCTAAACAGAATCGAATATGAAACTATCAAATATCAAATATATCACCTTAAGCGTCATTGTGGGTCTGGCCTTAACATCCTGTGAAGATTTCTTAGACCGTCCCAACGAAGATGGATATAATGATGGTAATTATTTCCAGAATGATGCCCAAACAAAGGCGAGCACCAATACACTATACAACTCGCCATGGTATGATTTTCTAAGTCGTGGATTTTTTAAGATTCCAGAAGTAATGTCTGGTAATCTGTATATGGGTGGAGAGCCTTATATGACATTCACTGTCAATGGTACCGACGATGCACTCGTCTGGACCTCATGGTCTCTATGGGCAGTCAATGCACAGGCAAACACTATCTACAACCGTCTCAAAACCGCCAATGCTTCAGATGCCGTCAAGAGCGCTGCGATGGGCGAATGTCTTGCATGGAAAGCAATGGCTTATTTCTATCTGGTACGTATCTTTGGCGACGTGCCCATTGTGCACGACAATAGTTCAGAAATTGCTGCCGGAGACTATAACAATAAGGTTAAAGTCAACAAGGCTGATGTCTATGAATATATCATCATGACATTGGAAAAAGCCATTGATTTATTGCCTGAAAAAAATGATGCCGGACGTATTGACCGATGGGCTGCTAAAGGACTCTTAGCCAAGGTTTACCTTACCAAGTCTGGTGTTAATGCTAATGGAAATGGACAGCGCGATGCCAGTGATTTAGCAAATGCTGCTAAAAATGCAAAAGAAGTTATACAGGAATCTGGCAAGAAGCTGATGTCCAACTATGAGGATCTTTTCAAAGGTGAAAACAACAAATGCGAGGAGAGTCTCTTTGGATGGCGCTGGTCAGCTGAGCAAGCCAACTACACCTGTGGTAACTGCCTGATGTCTGAGCTCGCTATGTCGGGTTTTGACGAGTTCCAAAGTTGGGGTGACTGGACTGCACCATCTACAGACCTGCAAGACGCTTTTGGTGTGTCTCCACTTGACGATCCTTCACAGCGTTCCGATGTAGACAAGAGACGTAAGGCAACCATGATGATGGCTGGAGATACTTATAGCCAATGGTGGCAGGACAAGGGTGGATTTGACTACCTGCGCTTCCTCTATGACAAAGATTATGCTCCAGGCTCTAATGAGGGTCTGCAGTCTGCTACTGGTGCTAACGTTGCAAAGCACCAATATGGCAACAACAGCGACCATCAGAAGACGTTTGGTATTAGCGCTGCCAAGCAGTGCAGCTCTCAAGCCACTCACGTACTGCGTTTGGCTGATGTTTATCTGGTTTATGTTGAAGCCATGATTGGCAATAACACTTCTACCAGCGATGCCACAGCCCTTGATGCTTTCTATCAGGTTCGCCATCGCGCTGTTGCAGGCTTCAACATGCCTACCAGCGTCACACTTGATCAAGTGTTGAAAGAGCGTCGTCTTGAACTAGCCTTAGAAGGCGACTACTGGTTCGACCTCGTACGCATGTCCTATTACGACATGAACAAGGCTATCAACACCATCAAGAATCAGCGTCGTAATGGATACTATGGATTAGGAGACCTCTACAAGTCATACTATGACAGCAAAAGAACAACATGGGTCGTAGACAATTCAAAAATGTACTATGAGACAAACACCCCCATTCCTAACGTAACAGCCTCCGTCTTCACACTGCCGTTCCCTGATGAAGATGTGGTATATAACCCTCATCTTTTGGAAGCGTCACAGCATGTTGATGTAAGAAGTGAATTTGCATATTAATCCCAAAAAGAGTACACAATGAAAATCAACAAATATTTCAGTGTTCTGATGATAGGACTGGTTCTGATAGGGACTATGTTCACATCATGTAAGGACCAACCCGATGCATTCGAGTTGACAGACGGTACCCCTGAGGTTCAATACATTCGAATGCCCTACCTGTCACAGTCAGACTCTCTGCTTACTCAAGCTAGCTTGTCAAGCATCATCTGTCTAGTAGGTAACAATCTGACCAGCATCAGACAAATGTATTTCAACGACCAGAAGGCCCAGTTGAACACGAGCTACATCACCGACCACACTCTGATTGTTCAGATTCCAAGCGGAATTCCTGAGGAGGTCAGTGATAAAATCTATATGATTAACCAGAACAATGATACGACAATCTATGATTTCCATGTCATCGTACCTCCTCCTGTTATCACCACTATGTCATGCGAGTATGCACGAGAGGGAGAAAGCGTAACTATCTATGGTAACTACTTTATCGATGACCCGAATGTGCCTTTGAAAGTCATTCTGCCTGACGGTCAGGAAATCAGCAATTTTACCAGCTTCACACAGAGCACTATTGTCTTCGATATGCCTGCATGCACCACAGAAGGAGTTTTTAAGGTAGAAACAATTTATGGCACGACACCTTCAGGTTTCCATTATCTTGACACAAGAGGCATCCTGTTCGATTTCGATGGTAGCCACGGTGGCTTGGCCATTGGTCATGGCTGGCGTAATGGCAATGTTCGCACCGATGAGAACAGCATTGATGGCGGATACCTCTACTTTGGCGGCACCGACATTAAGGGCGACATAGGAGGAACCTGGGCTGAAGACCAGTTCTGTATCAACTACTGGCCTGGTGACGGTGCAGAGAATCTCTCTGACCGTAAGGCATTGGCTGACATGTTAGCCAACTATGATCTTGCCTCATTACAAGTAAAATTTGAAGTATGTATTCCTAAAGCTTCTGCATGGAGCTCTGCAGCTCTGCAGGTTATGTTTACCAGCGATGCACAGGTAACCTATGGCACAGCAGGAAACGGCTATTACAGCGATGCAAGCTTCCCACGCGGTCTTTGGATGCCATGGACATCAACGGGCTCCTACGACACCGACGACAAGTGGATTACTTTATCGATGCCACTCTCGAATTTCAACAAGACCTTTGATGGCCAGATTTGCGAGACAAGCATTGACAAGACCTACTTCACGGGCCTTACCCTCTTTGTATGGAATGGTGGAATAGAAGGTACCGACTGCACACCCGAGTTCTTCATCGACAACATCCGTGTTGTTCCCATTGAGTAAGCAACTTAAACGATTAAAGATTATCATTATGAAAAAATATCAGAATATATTTGCACTGTTAGTGATAGCCCTTATCGGGCTGTCGCTGACGGCCTGCAGTGAAGACGATTTGGACACCAACCAATATGTTGGCGGTGTGTCCCTGAACGTCTACGGACCTAACCCCGTCATGCGCGGTGGCACGCTCCGCTTCTTGGGAAGCAACCTTGACCAGATTGCCAGCATACAGATTCCTGGTGTCAGCGCTATCACTAATATTAACGTCGTACAGAGTGGTATTCCCAGCGAGATTCGAGTCACCGTACCTGAGAACTACCCCACTCCAGGTCTGGTAACACTGACCACCAAGACGGGTGAAATCATTACTACAAAAACCGAACTGAATTACATCGAAGGTGTTGAGATTACATCTGTAACAGCAGCAGCAATGCCTGGTGACAAAGTGACCATCACTGGTGACTACCTCAATCTAGTCTTCTCACTGGCATTTGCAAACAACGTAATCATCGGTGAGTCAGACTTTGTCACCCATGACCGGTACACCATTGAAGTAATCGTTCCCGATGATGCCAAGACTGGCAAGATTGAACTATATACAGCTGACCTTACTGTCATCGACAAAAGTTCTGTAGAGTATCAGATTATCACCACTGACAATGCCATCGAAATAGGTGTTCCCTCCATAAGCAAGCTGAAAGGTCGCAATGAGGCTGAGGCTTTGGGTGAAATCACTGCCAAGGCTGGTGAAAAGATTACCATCAACGGAACATACTTCAACGTGGCTGCTGATGTTACTATTGGTGGTGTAAGTGCCAAAGACCTGTCAATGGCAGAAGATGGAACCAATCTTGTATTCACCTTACCGGCAGAAGCTCCAAGCGGTGACATCATGATTATCTGTAAATCAGGTGTTGAGGTTCCTGTAGGAACACTGACAACTGTGAAGCCTACTGAAGGCGTAGCTACTCCAAATCCTGTCAAGGCTGGTCAAGCATTAACCGTTTCTGGTAAAGATATGGATGTCGTAACTGCCGTCACCTTCCCTGCTGGAGAATCTACTGTGGATGCAAGCGAAATAACGGTTTCTGCCGACAACGTTGTTGTCAAGGCTGTTCCAGAGACTGCCACAGAGGGTAACCTGGCATTGGTTATGGCCAACGGCGAGAGTGTGGAGGTAGCATTCACGTTGGTGAAGCCAACCGTAACGGGCTATGATAATGTGAATGTCAGCGCTGGTGGTGCACTCACAATTCTGGGCACGAACCTCGACTTAGTAAAGACTGTTCAGTTTGGCGAAGGGAGTACTATCATAGAGGTTGAATCCACAGATGGTGCAACTATTGCTTTGACAACACCAATGGATGCCATTTCTGGTGCTCCAACCCTCACCTTAGCTAATGGTACCACTATAGAGAACGTTCCTTCGATTACGATTGAAGAAGCAGTATTCTGCTATATCACAGAGTTACCGACAGATGAAAACAAGCCTGAGGCTGGTGCTTTATTAACAGTACCTGTTAAGAATGGTGATAAGTTGACAAACGTCTACGTTAATGGAACTGAAGTCAATTTCGTATATAATGAGAAAGCCTCAGAAGTGAGCATCGCTATTCCATCTAATGCCAAGGCATCGTCTTCTCTAAAACTGGTTTCTTCGAACGGCGAGATTGAATACACTATTCCAGTACTGCCCAACACTGAGATTTACACAACGATATGGCAAGGTGCCTGGGAGTGTGCAGGATGGGGTGGCAACCAAGACCTTGCATGGGGAGGTTTTGACTGGAGTACAGTTACTGCGGGAACCATGTTAGAGATTCATCTGACCAAGACAAATCAAGGTTCATGGGGTTGTATCAGTCTGCGCCACGGCGCTGGATGGGGAGCATTGCCCGCCCCAATTCCCGGACAATATGATTTGGAAGACGGCAATATTGTCCTTTCCATTGAACTGACTCAGGCTATACTCGATGACATTAATGGTAATGGCGGTCTCGTGATAACTGGTGACAACTATATCCTCAGTAAGGTGGTGCTCCATGAGCATATCGACCTTGAAACTGCTATTTGGAGCGGTTCATGGGATTGCTCTGGATGGGGCGGCAACCAAGACCTCGCGTGGGGAGGCTTTGATTGGACTACTGTCAAGACCAATAGCACCGTACGCTTCTATTACACCAAAATTACAGCTGGTGCATGGGGCTGTATCAGTCTGCGCCACGGCGCTGGTTGGGGAGCACTGCCCGATCCTATCCCCGGACAGTACGATTTCCCTGACGACAGTGGAGTTATCGAAGTGGTATTCCCTGCCAATGTCTTACAAGATATTATTGACAATGGTGGACTCGTTATCACCGGAGACAATTACACTCTGACGAAGGTTACTATCGAATAATCAACAACTCTAATGATAAACATCATGAAACTGAATAAGATATTAAATTCGTTGTCGATTGCAATTGTGGCGTTACTCGCCACAGCCTGCAGTGACACAGATGCGAAATACAGCATCCCTGACGTTGATGCTCCGCAGTTCATTGCTGCTAAACTCACGGCAGAAAAGCCTGTATTCTTTGGAGAGACAACCATTCAGGTTAATTTCAACAAGAAAATAGGTTTCGCTACAAAAAACGCGAGTCAGATAACCATCAATGGTAAGTCTGTTGACAAAGCACTGGTAATTGGTACAGACACAACACTCACCGTTACAGCCAATGTGGATTTCTGCAACACACTGACGCTACACATTCCTGCAGGCATCATCGTTGGTCCTCTAGGCAAGACTTATGATCAA
>Ga0129306_1003918_pt1 | contig 10343 bp, 8 predicted proteins | sample P827metagenome_FD_94438 | JGI IMG/M metagenome (GOLD analysis project Ga0129306, IMG submission 94438) | Capybara group fecal microbial communities from Wisconsin, USA - P827 metagenome | ecosystem: Host-associated > Mammals > Digestive system > Large intestine > Fecal | place: USA: Wisconsin...
CCATCATGGAATAAAAAAGCATGCTGAATATGGCAAGCGCTATCCACTTAACGTTTTTCATCGTTTCTCTCCGTTTTTGATCATATTAAAGATACTTTCTGCGCTGTCAAAATTTTCAGGGGTTATGCAGCGTCCGGGTATCTTTACCCCGTATATATCCCTTATCCCCATTACAATACTTATTATATCAAAAGAATTTAAAATGTGGTTTTTTACAAGCCCCGTCTCGGTATTAAAATCTATATCCGGGTGCATTTCAGTAAGAAGTTTTATAAGTTTTTCCAAATCATTTCGCCCTTTCAGGGTATAATGTGCCGTCAAAAACATAGTATCCGGCATGCTCCGGTTCTCTTTTGCCGTAGCTTTCGCTAAATGCCGCAAGCTCTGCATCTCCCACAAGGAAACACTCAAAAGTCTCGCCCTTTGAAAGCGGGCAGGCATCAAAATGGTACCATGTTCCTTCAAATTCCACCAGATTCCATGAATGAAATTTATCACTGTCTCTGGTTATTATCATATCATCAAGGCCAAGCTTTGTAAACAAAACATGGGCCATGGAAGCGTAGGTATAGCAGTCGCCGTTATGAGTCTTAAAGCCTTCATAGGCCGCATACGGAAGGCTGCTCTTATCTGAAGTTCCGGTGTATTTAACAGTGGTCTTAAGCCATCTGTAAAGGTTGTGAAGCTCCTCTCTTGTAACCTTGCTGCCTTCTTCTATATCAAGCTCATCAAGTACAGCCTCTGCTTCCTTTGAAAGCTCCTTATCAGATACCTCAGGCAGCTTATAGATCTCAATTGAAAAAGTCTTTTTGCTTACATTTCCGCTTGGATCTTTTGCCGTATATGTAATGTCGTAGTTTCCTTCTTCGTAAGGGTTAACCCCTTTTGTATCTACCTCAAGGCTGCACTCGCCGTCACTGTTGTCTGTTACATTTACATATTTTTTGTAAAGGATGGTTGAACCTGCAAGGGCCTTAAATTCTTCTGCCTCGCTAATCTCAGGCGGAGTAGTGTCGGTAACAATAAGTTCGCTTTCTACCTCTGTGCCGTTCCAGCTAAGAAGGATCTTATACTCTCCCGGCGTTCCGGTAATGCCCTTTACGTCAGTAAGAATTTCAGCTTTATCCTCTTTATTGTTAAGGAACTTACTTGCTTTAAGCTTCTTTCCCGCCTCAAGGATCACTCTGTCTTTTATATCACACACATGCAAAGTAGCGGTTTTGCTTATCTTGTTTTTCCCAAGGTCTTCAAATATCAGCTCGATCTCATGATCTCCCGGGTCATTTATGATCTCAGCATCCACATATTCTCCGCTGCCCTGTATTCTTGCATTTACCTTAGTGTTGTCATCTATGCTCTCTATAAATCTGTCTACGCTGACTTCTGTCCCTACAGGGACCGCAAGTTCCTTTTTTACTACAGCTGTAGGAGGCGTAGTGTCCTCTATCTTAAGAAGACTATGCTGAGTCTTTCCGTTTACAAGGAACTGAACCACATATTCGCCCGGCTTTTTTGTATCTATCCCGTCAAGGTCTGTAAGCAGCCTGTAATTAAGCAGCGACGGACCTTTCCGCAAAAAATCAGAAGCAGAGAGCGAAACGTCCCCTGCCTCTATTGTTATGGATTTTCTTAATAAGGATGAGAAGAGCACTGCCACAGCCACCATAAGCAGCAGCATCACTCCGCTTACTACCGCAAGGATAGCGGTCCATTTAGCCTTATTCATAGATACCTCTGATCAAAAATGTTAGCCGAGCTTCCCGCCCTTAGTGCCGCCAAATGACGCGCCGTTAAGGATGTTTGTATCAAACGTAAACGTAATGCTTTCTTCTGTTCTTGCTCTCTTAAGCGCAAGCTTTATCATTCTGTCAAGAAGTTCTTTATATGGAACTCCGATAGGTTCCCAAAGATAAAATGCAAGAGAACCCGGAATAGTGTTGATCTCGTTAAAGTAGAGATTTCCTGTTTCTTCGTCGATCATAAAGTCAATTCTTGACACACCGTTGCAGCCAAGTACTTTAAAAGCTCTTACCGCAAGATCTCTGATCTTTTCACGCATCTCAGAAGAAACTTCCGCAGGGATCTTTCTTGCAACGCTTGCCATTCCCTTAGAGCCGCTGCCCTTGGCGTTACTTACGTATTTATCTTCATAGCTTAAAATATCTTCTGTATGCATAGGCTCTTCGATCTCAGAAGCCTCTGCCTCATTTTCATCGCCAAGTACCGAGCAGTTGATCTCGCGAAGCTTGCTTATGGCGTGCTCTACAAGAACCTTTGTGGAATACTTAAAGCCGTTATCAAGAGCCGCAACAAGACTGTCTCTGTCTTTTGCCACAGTGATACCAACGCTTGAACCGAGGTTAACAGGCTTTACGATAACAGGATAGCCAAAAGTAGCCTCGATACCGCCCACCATCTTATCCATATTCGCATAATCACTTCCTGTATAAAGCTTTGCATCAAGCACAGGAATATTGTTTTCCTTTAATATAAGCTTCTGGATGTACTTGTCCATGCCAACTGCTGAAGCGGTAACATCGCACCCTACAAAAGGAAGGCCAAGGGTCTTAAGATAGCCCTGGAACGCGCCATCTTCAACGTTTGTGCCGTGTACTACAGGAAAAGCCACATCTATCTCTATAGGCTTCATGCCGCCGAAAAGCTTTGTTTTCTGCTCCTTAAGAACAACTTTGTCGCCTTCGCGAAGCATGATAACTCTTTTTGACTTGTTAAGAAGGGCCGGAATGTCTTTATATTCCTCGATCTTTCCGATATCTTCTCCTATATACATCTCATTTTTCTTGTTCATGTATACGGGGATAACGTCGTATTTGTCTGTATTCATGGAAAGATAGGCCTGGATACCCGAAATAACGGATACCTCATGCTCAACACTCTTTCCGCCGAATATCATAGCTACTCTGGTTTTCATTTGAATTACCTCTTTATGTTTAAACTTAATTGAAATCTTTGTAAATGCTGCTCTAATAGTTATCAGGCAGGTCGTTTTCAAGAAGGATCACTTTGTGACCTTCATCTTTGATGCCGTAGGCAAAGGTCATGGCTTCGCCAAGGGTATCAAAGGCTTGAAGTTTCTCTGAGCTAAAGCCTTCGCCAAGAGCGCCTTCCTTAATAGGCTCGGTTCTCTTTTTGCCGACTAACAGGATGTAATCACAGCACTTTGCAGCGTACGTGCCAAAAAGTCTGTTATACTCCTCTTCCTTTTCGCCAAGCTCCACCATACCGGGTGTTACTAAGATCCTTACGCCCTCAAACATGGCAAGAGTTTCTACTGCTGCCTTGCTGCCCACAGGGTTTGAATTATAAGCATCATCAATTATGGTAACTGCGCCGCGCTCTAATATCTGTAGGCGGTGCGCCGCAGGTTCAAGCTTTCTTACAGGAATGCGAAGATCTGAAAGAGCCACGCCAAAGCTGTGGGCTACGGCAATTGCGCCAACCACATTTATTACATTGTGGCCGCCGATAAGCTTCATAGAGAAGCGTTCTTCTTCTCCGCCCGGTGTTACTACCGTAAATTCAGTACCAAGTCTTCCGACTTTGATATCTTTAGCATAATATCCGCTGCCTTCCTTTGCAGCGTAATAAAATGTCTTGTTTGCATAATTTACTGCTTTTTCGTTTATATATTCATTATCGCCGTTAAGGAAAAGTTTGCCTCCTTCCGGCAGCGCATCTGCAAGCTCAAACTTGGTGCTCTTAATGTTTTCCATATTAAAGAAGGTCTCAAGGTGCTGAGGACCGATAGAGGTGATAACTCCGTGGTGCGGATGCACAATATCGCAGATCTCTTTAATATCGCCCACGTGTCTTGCGCCCATCTCGCAGATAAAGATCTCGTCTGTGCTCTTAAGGTGCTCACGGATGGTACGAACTACGCCCATAGGAGTGTTAAAGCTCTCAGGAGTTGCAAGCACGTTGTATTTTGCTTCAAGTAATGTCTTTAAATAAAACTTAACGCTGGTCTTGCCGTAGCTTCCCGTTACGCCGATTATCTTAAGGTCAGGGCAGGCTGCAAGCATCTTTTTTGCGTCGTTTATATACCAGTTTGTAACTGCCTTTTCGGCAGGCTTATTGATAATGTTGCAGATCACCTGCATAAGTGGCTGAAGTAAAAGGATAACTGCCCATGAGGTAACAAGGAAATGCCTTGCAAAAAGGGCAAAGCAAGCCGTAACTGCTGCGGTTATAACAAAGTGTGTTGCTATAAGGCGCTTAACTCTTGCAGTATACACAAGCTTTTTCTTTACGTTGTATGTGCGGTAAAAGTTAAATACCCAGGCCGCAACCGCAAGGAAAACCCAGGCCGAAATGTTAAAAGCAAGGAGCCCTGTAAGACTGCCAAGTATGGAAAGGACCGCACAAGGCACCAGCTGCCACTGCTTATATATGCTCTTTTTAAGTCTGTTTAAATGCTCTCCGTTTTTATAGCCGTTAAGCTGGAACATATGCAGGTTGTAACGAAGTACAAGAAGATATGTAACAAGGAAAAGCACGCTGTAAATAATAAGATTAACCATCATTTTCATCCTATATCTTAAAATATGATCTCATAATATTTCTGAAGATAACCGGCTGGTCAAGAAAGCTGAAGTGTCCCGCATTTGCAATAGGCGCAAGGCCGGCATTTTGCATCTTAGCTTCCATAACTTTTGCATCTGAAAGAGGGGTAGCCGTATCATTTTCTCCCCAGATAAGCAAAACTTCCTGCTTTACTCTTGGAAAAAGCTCTGTAAGGTCTTCATTTACCGCCTTTACAAGGCATTCACGCATACGGGGAGAAGCCGCTCTGTAATCCGCAGAGCCCTGCCTCTTTTTCCACGCCTCTGCCTGATCGTGAAACAAAGTATCCACAAGTTTTGTGTTAACTATTTTTTTAAGTATCTTATATCTTTTGATCCTTCGCATCTGCGCCGGCGTTTTCTTCGGAAGTACGCCCGCCGCATCCACAAGGACTATCCTTTCGATCTCAAAAGGAAGGCTCTCTCTTGCCACAAGCTTGATTATAACTCTGCCGCCGTAGGAGTGTCCAAGAAGAGTTGCCTTCTTAATATCAAGTGCCTGCATAAACTTAATAAAAAAGTCCGCAAAGCCGTCCACATTCCAGCCCTCGCGCGGCTCGGTGCTCTTACCAAAACCCGGAAGATCAAGCTGAACCACCTTATACTTCTCATTAATACAGGCCGCCACGGAATCGTATACCTCAAGGGTAGTGCCCCAGCCCTGAAGTATGATGACCACGCTGCCGTCCTCTGGCCCCGTAACCTTATACCAAACTTTATATCCGTCTATTTCTATGCTTTGTTTCTCACTCATCTATATAAATCCTCATAAAGACATAAATTCTCGTATACTATAATATCTCAAAACCGGCGATAAAGCAAATCAAAAAAGAACGGACGCGATTTCTCACGCCCGTTCTTTGAAGCCAGTTCAATTTCTATTCAACTGTAAAGAAGTTCATTCCGGTAATAAGATCATCTGCAATTCCCTTAAGGTCTTCAGCCTGATTAACGACTACGTCCATTGCGGAATCAAGTGATGTAAGTGATGCGCTTGTCTGCTCTGTTGATGCTGCGTTCTCTTCTGAAATACTTGAAAGAGACTCAATAGTCTCAAGGATAGTGTTCTTATCGTTTGTAAGGCTCTGTACCTGTTCTGCGATCTCTCTGTTGCCAACTTCTGTTGCCTTGAGAGTTTCAAGCATTTCATCAAATGATGCCTGCATCTCAAGGAGAGCAACGTTCTCGTTGTTGGTAGCTTCTTTGATCTTTGAAGTAAGCTCTTTGTTCTTGTCTGAAAGAGCCGTGATCTTTGAAAGCATATCTGTGATCTCATTTGCTGACTTGTTTGATTCTTCAGCAAGAGACTTAATGTTATCTGCAACTACCGCAAAACCCTTACCTACTTCACCGGCTCTTGCTGCCTCAATAGAAGCGTTAAGAGCAAGAAGATTGGTCTCGCTTGCGATGTTGATAATGGCATCTGCTGCCATGGAGATCTGTGAAACAACCTCAGCTGTCTCATTTACCGAGTTTGTAACCTCAAGAGCCATAGAGTCTGTCATCTCATCGGCTTTCTTAAGTTCTTCAAGCTGTCCTTTTACTCGTACCGAATTATCGTAAAGGATCTGGCCTCTGTCTTGATTTGCCTTAGATGTTTCAAAAATAGTATCGATAGAGCCGCCAATATTAGCAGTAACACTTGTAGCTCCCTGTACTTCGTTTGCAAGAACGGTTGCACCTGTTGCAAGATCTGAAACAGCCTGATTAATGTCGTTTGTGGTCTTCTTGCTGTCTGTGATCTGATCCTTTGCTTCTTCAGCACCGGTATTAACACGGTTTGCATTCTTCTTAACCTGAACTATCGCAGACTGAAGCTTAGCTCTCATTGATTCGAGAAGTCCACTGATCAGATTAAGCTCTGAAACTTTTATCTTATTGTCAACCTTGGTAGCAAAGTCGCCTGAAGCAACCTTTGAAATTGAGTCTTCAAGTGCATTCATGTCCTTCATTACCATTCTGATCATAACGATGGATAATGCCAGAAGGATAGCGGAAATAGCACCAAAAATAACGATTCCGTTAAAAATAGAAGCCTGTGCACTCTTATTGATCTCAACTTTGGCCTCTTCTGCCCATGCTTCGGTTATTTCCTGCATTGAATCAAGGTCAGGTCTTACATCATAGAAGCCATATACTGCCGAAGTGAAATCTCCTGTATCTTTAGAAGGATCATAAAGATTTCTCCATGTCGTAAAGCCTGCCATAAATGTATCATAGTGCTGTTTAAATGTAACGCCGGCTTCATCAGCTTTTGAATAAAGATCCGGGATCTGTTTTGCAATGTCGTTTGCCGCGTTAACACGCTCTGCAACCTGATCATTGTTTTCAAAGTAATCATTTGAAAGACTTTCAAGCGCATCTGCTTCAAGATAATCGCGGTTGTAGTACACGCCTAACATTGCGTATGAAGCCTGATAAAGATCTCTATCCGCATTGATGAGTGTGGTGTCTATCTTATAAAGTGTATCAAAATAAACGTTTTCCACATCATCCACTGTGTTTTTGATCCTCATGCTGAAAAATACGATCGCCCCAATCAAGCATACAATAAGTGGTATTGCAATACCGAGTAAAATGTGTCTGATCTTTAATTTCATAAAACTCACCCTTTCTTATATTCAATAAATGAATATTTGATTTAAATCTATTTTATCTCAAATATTTTGAATAATCAATCGAAAGAAGGCGAATTGTTCTATCATTTTGCAAAATGAACTATTTCATATGGAATTTTTATGGTTACAACTTGTTTATTTCAGTTTTTTTATTCCGCAAGCTGTACCTTCTGCTATTTTTTCCAGTGTTTTTTCATCGTGTGCCGATGCTCTGTCACCAACCTCCACGTCTACAGACGGAATAGTCGAATAGGAAGTCTGGGTAAGATCAAGGGCCATCTTCCCGCTGCTCCAGATCTTAACTTTCGCTTCTCTGAATCCGGAGAGCAGCGCATCTCCCAGCTTATGGTGCTTTTTATAGTTTTTTGACACAGGGTTCATATTTCTATAAGTCTTATTATCAGGCACACTGATGTAAAAAGCGCCCTTATCGTTTTCCGAAGAATCATAGTGCAGCGCGATATGGTAATCGGCATAATTGTTTGCAAGAACAGTTCTTGCTACATTATCAAGCTGAATATCACTCGTGCTTCTTATCATAAGTACGTTGTATCCTTCCGCAAGGAGCTTTTCTTTTACAGCCTTTGCAAGCTCAAGTGTTACAGCAGCCTCAGTTGTACCGTCAAGAAATGTGGTGCCGCTTGATACCGCTGCAGCCTCTTTTGCGCCCTTTGCAGTGCTTCCGCCTGTTACCTTCGGGCTTCCGTCAGGGTGACACAGTGTTTTAACCTTATTCCCGCCTGCTGTGCCATGTCCCGCATTAACGCAGACCGTAACGCCTGTCGCGTTCTTACCGCTTGCGTAGTAAATGCAGGCACCGTCTTCGTGGATCTTTGAATTTTTGGCATACTCTGCCGTTTCATCCCAGCCAAGTACGCAGACCTTGTTGCTCCAACGGGATACCGTGGTCTTTCCGTCAGTTACTTTGTATGCCCTTACCTGAATAAAGTAGTTTTTCGTTGTATCAACATTTTCTATGGCAGTCTTGTTATTCTTCCTGCCCTTAACCTTGATCTTAACCGGATCAGCCATATCTTCATCAAATGAATACCTGACCTGGTACCCCGTAACTCCCGGAATCTTTTCCCACTTAACCGTAATGGTATCGCTCTTCCTGTACGCCTGGGTAAGGGTTGGGGCCGTAAGGGCGGCGCGTACCTCCTTTACCTGTAAAAATACTGCGATCAGTACGCATAAGATCAATGTTGCTTTTTTTATGTGTTTCATGGTTTTGTCATCTCCTCTTCTTTGAAATTATATTTAATATGAGATTTTTATGCAACCTGTAAATATAAACTCGCCGCTCCTGATGCTAATTGTCAATAGTTTCTTGTGCTTTTTCTTGTGGAAGTGTTGAAAAGCCGCTCTAAATGTAGACATAGAAAAAGGACCGGATTTTACTCCGATCCCTATCTTTTTTTAGAAGTCTATCGTTCTAATACCTATCCAAATCGCTGATAAATTACGCGATTAAGATAAGCATTAAACATCCTGCCTTTTGAACAAATCATCTAACACTACTTGTTTTTGTACAATTCCGCTATACGGGTTAGCCTCCACTCCATATGTTACCACAAAAATAATCTGTATTGCCTTTCTTGTTTCGGTTTTCTTTCGGAAGGTTTCTATACGTTTCCTTAGCTTTTCATCATAATCTTTGTCGATTGTAAATTCGCTAAGAGAAAACTTCATCTCACATAGGTTTATGACTCTATCCCGTCGATCAATTATTAAATCAATCTGAGTTCCCGCTGTTCCCAGTTTCTTATCCGGCTTTACAAACCACATTGACTCGTTGGATAAAATGCCAAGTATCCCGATTTTCTGCTTAATCTGACCTATGTGATCTTTACAAACTTGTTCAAACATATTTCCAGCCCAGGTCTTTCTCGCCGGAGCATCGAGCGTATTGCTCCAATAGTGTTCATCTCTGCCTTTGTTATCCCTTATATAGTTAAAATAAAAACTTGAGTAGTAATCAGCTAACTGATAAAGGGTATCTTTCTTCTTTTTGCCAAAAAACTGATTTTCTCTTACAAAACCGGAATCAACCAGATTCTTTATAATCTTGGATAATACTCCATTTAACGCAATACCCGTCTTTTTAGATATATCCTCTCGGGTCAGTCCGTTTTTCGTTTTACTAAGCTCATAAACGACGGAAATATAGTTTTCCCCTTGCGAAAACAAAGTATTGTAAAGATGATCAAATTCATCCCATAATTCAGCTTTCTTCCTGAAAAATAAATAATCAATGTTTTGAAGATAAGACAATTCCTTGTCTAACAAACTCAAATAATATGGTATACCCCCCATTATCATGTAGCATTCGGTAATATCATATCTCGACCAATGAATACCTTTATGTATCAAGTATTCTTCCGTCTCACAAAGTGAAAAAGGCTCCAAGAACAATTTGCATGTCTGACGATTAAACAATCCCCCTTTATTATGTTCTATGTTATCTACAAGCCACGAGGTTGCAGACCCGCACACGATAAATACAAGATTATCTACTGAAGAACCAAAATCGTTCCAAAAATATTCAAATGCAGAAAGGAAACCGGATTTATGTGTGTCAAGCCACGGCATCTCATCAAAAAAAACAACACATTTTTTCTCGGGATCCAAACTTTCAATGTATTCCCGTAATAGTTCAAAAGCCTCCATCCAGTTCTTCGGTGCCGGCATTTTCTTATGCGTTTTTCGATTCAGCTCATTTATAAACGCCTCCAACTGGTCGGTTTTAGGCTTATTATATGCACCGGTCAGTTTAAATGCGAATGTATTCCCAAAGTATTGGTTGATCAGAAAAGTCTTTCCAACTCTCCTGCGCCCATAAACCAAAACCAGCTGAGCAATGTCCTCGCGCATACATTTATCAAGTCTCGTATATTCTCTTGTTCTACCAATTATTTTCTTCTTCATACGAGTATAATAATCTTTTCATTTCATTTTGTCAATAATGCTTATCCAAATCTATGCTTTTTTGTTAGATTTGGATAAGCATTGTGGGACATCAGTTTTAAGAGCATTCTGCATTCTGCAGTACCAGACATGCCGAAATTTCATGAAGCTCTGAAATATCGAATGGTGCCAATCGTGCGCCACAGCTGACGATGATGGGCTTGGCCGTTTTGCC
>Ga0129306_1003921_pt1 | contig 10334 bp, 7 predicted proteins | sample P827metagenome_FD_94438 | JGI IMG/M metagenome (GOLD analysis project Ga0129306, IMG submission 94438) | Capybara group fecal microbial communities from Wisconsin, USA - P827 metagenome | ecosystem: Host-associated > Mammals > Digestive system > Large intestine > Fecal | place: USA: Wisconsin...
CATCAAGCTTGCTTGAACCGACGCCAAGATGAGAGCCATCAAGCTTGCTTGAATGGCCGAGGCGCGAAGGAGGAAGATGAAGTCAATGGCCGAGGTGCGAAGGAGGAAGAGCGAAGCTCAACTCTGCCGAGCTGCATCCTGCTTTGCAGATCTTCCCCGTGTACTAACGGTTTTTTAGCGATAGCGGGGTTTTTCTTTTGTTCTGGCATCATCCAACATGGATGATGTTATGGCTATAGGCTTTTATCTGTAAGCTGGCTTACAAGGAAAAGCATATAGACATAATATCTGAGACAAAGTCTCTGGCCAGAACAAAAGGGTTTTGTCGGTTTTTGTTCATGGAAACACAAGTCTCTGCGAGTGCCCCGATTCTTACCCGTTAAATCCAGTTAATCCGTGGTTGAATGAACGTGCAAAAATATGCGGGAAATGCGAAAAAAATTGCGTGTTGTTATAAACGGGTATAACACAAGATGACAAGATTGGGGTAATTTTGCAGCGTGATAGAAATCGAATGAGATATGGAAAAAAGTCAAACAAATCGATGGAAAAAGTCAAACAATTTTTTGAAAAAGTCAAACTTTTTTAGAAAAAAGTCAAACATTTTCGGAAAAAAGTCAAACGAATTAGAAGGAATAAACCACATCCCATTGGATGGGTCATCCCTCATCCTTCATCAGTTATCGTTAACGTTATCGTTATCGTTAAAGAGGTAGTTATCGTTATCGTTAACGTTATCGTTCAAAAGAGGTAGTTATCATAAAAGAGGTAGTTATCGTTAACGTTATCGTTATCGTTAAAATAGTTATCGTTATCGTTATCCCGTGCGCGGAAACTCGTGCGCGGGGTGCGCATACGCGAAGGGAAAATAATCCAATGTGTTATATAACAATTTATTAAGCAAAATGAAAACGAATCGTAATGTTCTTTCTGAGCTGGAGGCAGGTCTGCCGAAGCCTCCCAAGGACGGGAAAATGGCCGCACAGAGGCGGAAGCCGCGGGTGGTCTCTTATAATGGTGTGGGACTGAAGACCTATACCGATGCGTTGGGCAACGAGATACCTCTGCCGCTCAGCGACAGCATCATCTGCAGGGCACCGGCACTGCTGCGCGAGGTTACTGAGCTGTGGCGAGGGAAGGGGGCGAACATCATGGCGCAGCAGTTCATCGCCGCCCATGCCGTCATCGGCGCTGTCCTGGACGGCTGCTATGTGCGGCAGCAGGAGAACACCTACATGCTCAACCTGCAGGTGATGATTGTGGGTGGTGCGGGTGCGGGCAAGAGCCGCGTGGCGCTGCTGGACCGTCTCGTCGAACCCATCGACCACGAGCTGCGCCTGGCCTACCGCCGCCGCTTGGACAGCTACCGCCGCGAGCTGCAGCAGCATGCGCTCACCCTGGCGGCATGGAAGCAGAATGGCGGCAAGGGCGAGTGCCCGCTGCCACCCGAGGAGCCGCTGCCCCGCAGCCTCATGCTGGCCGATGCCACCACACAGGCAGCGCTCGTGCGCTGGTTGGCGGGCAACGACGGCCATCCTTCGCTGATGAGGCACGACGAGCTGTCGACACTGAAGAATGCCCTCGACGACCGCTGCGGGGCGTTCGGCGACATCCTCAAAAAAGCTTTCGACAACGGCAAGCACGAGAAGCAGCTTCGCACCGCCGACGAGGGGTATTACATCCGTCGTGTGGGACTGGCGACGGTGTTCAGCACCACCCCCGGAGTGCTCAAACAGTTCATCGGGTCGTACGAGGACGGCATGGGCAGCCGTATCATAGGACACTTCACAGCCTCTGAACCACGCTTCGACGCCGACATGAGCGACGAAGAGATGCAGCGCTTCAACGCCAAAATGGCGGGACTGGCAGAGAGGGTAGAGGAACTGTGGAGGGCAGCCTCACCCCAACCCTCCCCAGAAGGGAAGGGAGCCTACCCCCACCCCCTCCCTGAAGGGAAGGGAGCAGCGAGCGGAGGTAATCCCTCCTCCCCTCCTTTAGGAGGGGCCGGGGGAGGCTGTTTTGGAGGGGTTGGGGGAGGCTGTTTAGGAGGGGACGGGAGAGGCTATTTCCTGGCTCTCTCGCCCGACCAGCAGGAACGTTTCGTGCGCCATTTCAGGTATCTGTTGAATTACTATGTCGCGCTTGATGACCTGGGTGAGGAGGCCGTACCCATCATACGACGGCGGGCGGTGGATGCCAGGAGGATTCTGATGATCTGGAGCGTATGCCGCAGAGCAGAGGAGATCTATCGCGACCGTGCGGGTATGATCTGCTTCCCCGCCGACGGACTGATACGTCCCACGGACGAGGATGTGAAAGGCGTGCTGATGTTCGCCGACTACCTGGTATGCCAGAGCGTCTTCATGCATCGCCTGGTGATGGGGACAGCAGAGGAACCGAAGAGCGAGGAGAAGACCACACGCCGTACACCCTTGGAACACCTGGAGATGCTGGGAGATGTCTTCACACGCGAAGAAGCCGACAGTGTCGGAAGACTATGTGGCGTCAGCCCACAGACGACAAAGAGCCGCATCGTGCGATGGATAGGAATGGGCTACGTCCGCGAGGTGGGAGAAGGAGCCTATGAGAAATTAAGAATTAAAAATTAAGGAATTTTGGTTTAACGTTTAAGGTTTAACGTTTAACGACCTGCGGGAGGACAATTTTAAAATTAGGAATTAGGAATTAGGAATTAGGAATTTTGGTTTAACGTTTAAGGTTTAACGACCTTGCTGCAGGACAATTAGTAAGAGTTAAGAGTTAAGAAAAATAGGTCAGAGTTATTCACGGACATTCACGGACTTTTCACGGACATTCACGTAGCGTCGCAGACAAGCGAGCGCCATCGGCGCAATTAGGAATTTTCATTAACGTTTAACGACCTCGCGGAAGGACAATTAGTAAGAGTTAAGAGTTAGGAGTTAAGAGTTAAGAATTTTCGTTTAATGTTTAACGACCTCGCGGCAAGGCATCCGTCTGCACTCCTAAACTCCTGAACTCCTAAAAAAGTCAGACGTCAGAAGTCAAAGTTATTCACGGACATTCACGAATTATTCGCGGACATTCACGTAGCGTCGCAGACAAGCGAGCGCCATCGGCGCAATTAGGAATTTTTATTAACGTTTAACGACCTACGACATGACATTTGTCTGCACTCCTGAACTCCTAAACTCCTGAACTCCTAAAAAACATGGCGTCAGAAGTCAAAGTTATTCACGAACATTCACGGACTTTTCGCGGACATTCACGTAGCGTCGCAGACAAGCAAGCGCCTTCGGCGCAATTAGGATTTTTTATTAACGTTTAACGACCTACGACATGACATTTGTCTGCACTCCTGAACTCCTAAACTCCTGAACTCCTAAAAAACATGACGTCAAAAGTCAAAGTTATTCACGGACATTCACGAATTATTCGCGGACATTCACGTAGCGTCGCAGACAAGCAAGCGCCTTCGGCGCAATTAGGAATTTTTATTAACGTTTAAAGACCTTCGGCATGACAATTGTCTGCACTCCTGAACTCCTAAACTCCTGAACTCCTAAAAAAAATCATGGCGTCAGAAGCCAGAGTTATTCAGAATATTCACCACGACCAACAATGAATAATTTACAACAATCATGGAATCAATAAGCTACAATATCAAAGTTCATCCCAACGCAAGCGCACGCATCCCAACGCCAGCGCACGCATCCCCCACGCGCACACCCCTCACGTGCACACCCACACGCGCACACCTCCCCGCGCAACCCCTCTTCCCTCTGACTTCATACTTCATCCCTCAAACCTCATCCCTCATCCCTCATCCCTCTGACTTCATACTTCAGCCCTCAAACTTCAGCCCTCAATCGTTATCGTTAAAAAAAAGTTATCGTTATCGTTAACGTTATCGTTAAAAAAGGAAGTTATCGTTATCGTTAACGTTATCGTTAAAAAAGGTAGTTATCGTTATCGTTAACGTTATCGTTAAAAAGAAGTTATCGTTAAAAATGGAACCAACATCATATTTAAGCCTCATGGAGCAGCGAATGTTACAGACGGTGGGTGAGCCCGGTGTGCTGGGACAATGGATGGAGACGCTCTTCCCCAAAGAGCAGGTAGCATACGTCTGGGCCCTCTACCGCGTGGGAGCGCTGCCGGATGGGAGGACGGTGTTCCACTATACCAACCGCATAGGCTACACCATCGACGGGAAGGTGATGGCGTACAGCCCCGACGGACACAGAGTGAAAGGAGGGACCGGGGGAGGCCCTGTCACATGGCTCCATGCATTGGAACGGTTGCAACGGCCGCTGCCGCTACCGCTGTTCGGCGAGCACCTGCTGCCGACCCTACCCTTCGCACCGGTGTGCTTAGTGGAGAGTGAGAAGACAGCTCTCATCGCCAAGCTATGGCGACCAGACTGTACCTGGCTCGCCACGGGCGGGAAGGGGAACTTCACAGCCGAGCGGCTACAGCCGCTACGCGGACGACAAGTGTTCGTTTGGCCCGACGAGGACGCCATCTCAGAATGGATGGAGAAAGCGGCTGTGCAGGGCCCACAGTTGGATATCCGCTTCGAGTTCCCACCTGGCTACCTCAAGATGATACGTGCAAGCCCATCAAAGTCAGACCTGGCAGACATGATAGTAAAGAATGAAAAATGAAAAATAACATTATGCGCAAGACAACCCCCAAAGGCCTGAAAGGCCTACAGCACCTAGCCCAGGGCAATGCCCTGGGTACAAATGGGAAAAGAAACTTTTGCCCTTTCTGGGCACAGAATGATGTGTGCCTGAATATACCCAGGCATAGCCCGGGCTATGTGCTCGATGCCCCTTCGGGGCGTTATTGGAGTTAAGGACATTTTGGGTTCACTTGCAGAAGCGTGTGTTTTCATGAACCAAAACCAACAAAACCCTTTTGTTCTGTCCTGAGACATTGTCTCAGATATTATGTCTATATGCTTTTCCTTGTAAGCCAGCTTACAGATAAAAGCCTACAGCCATAACATCATCCATTGGATGATGCCAGAACAAAAGAAAAACCCCGCTATCGCTAAAAAACCGTTAGCCCACAGGACAGAGCTGCAAAGCCTGAAGCACCTCAGCATAGTTGAGCTTCGCTCTTCCTCCTTCGCACCTCGGCCATTCAAGCAAGCTTGATGGCTCTCGGTTTGGCGTCGGTTCAAACAAGCTTGACTCTGCGCTCGCTGCTCCTTCGTTTTCACGGTTTTTCTTGATTGTACTGCTGGGGCCGTAGGCTGTCTGTGGTTTCAGGCAAGAAATGGTTATGCTTGCATAAACAGGTCTTGCTTGAAGCCTACAGACAAATGCTCTCAAGAGCATGCAGTACAAACAAGGGTTTTGTGGGTTTTGGTTGATGCTAAAACAGGATTTTTCAGGTGACCAACATTTTGCGGATAATCACGAAAATTAACAATTTAGATACAATTATTACCAATTAATAGTTTACAAATCCAATGAAAACAAGTTCAAAGAAAACAAAGAAAGAGAGTATCAAGAAACAGGTTAAACGGTATGCCACGACGCGCGATGGGCGGAGGGGCATGAGTTTAGCTGAGTGGCAACGACAGAACGAATGGCCGAGCTTCGAAGCGTGCCTGAGGGCAGGGCAGAACAGGCTAAGGCCAAGTGATCCGTACGGTAAGATCTACGGTCTGCATCCGGAGGATGCGATGATTATCGCACAGCTGCGGGAAGAGTATGGCAATCGCGGCATCCCCATCCGAACGCTGGCATGGATGTACTTCCCCGATGCGGAGAACGCGCATTGCGCCGTCGCACAATTATCCTACGAACTGCGGTGCTGCCATGGGCTCACCGAGCGGTTGGAGCAGCTGCACCACCCGAAGCACAAGAGCCGTTTCACGTGCGCCCAGCTTAGGGCAATCTTCCTCCTATACGGAAGCCCTGGCGCGTAGCGAAGTCTGAGGTCTGAGGTCTGAAGTCTGAGGTCAGAAGTCAGAGGTCTGAGGTCGGAGCTCTATACGGTTCACTTTCAGAAACGTGTGTTTCTATGAACAAAAACCAGAAAAACCCTTTTGCTCTGTCCTGAGACTTGTCTCAGATATTATGTCTATAGACTTTTCCTTGTAAGCCAGCTTACAGATAAAAGCCTACAGCCATAACATCATCCATATTGGATGATACCAGAGCAAAAGAAAAACCCGCTATCGCTAAAAAACCATTAGCACACAGGACATAACTGCCAATCCGGAAGCAGCTCAGCATAGTTCAAGCAAGCTTGACACAGCTTTCGGTTGAGTTTCGCTCTTCCTCCGTCGCGACTCGGCATAGTTCAATCAAGTTTGACTCTGCTCTCGCTGTTCCTTCGTTTTTCACGGTTTTTCTTGGTTGTACTGCTGGGGCCGTAGGCTGTCTGTGGTTTCAAGCAAGAAATGGTTATGCTTGCATAAACAGGTCTTGCTTGAAGCCAACAGACAAATGCTCATAGAGCATGCAGTACAAACATGGGTTTTGTAGGTTTTGGTTCATGCTAACACAGTTTTCTGCAAGTGGCCCAATATTTCTCTGCAAGCAGATTCCCTATTTTTCACTCGCTGCTCTGTCCGTTGGCCTTTCTGGCCGTTAATACCATTTTTGCAGATAAACATGAAAAATAATTCATTTTTATTTGCACAAGTGGACAATCGCTTGTATCTTTGCAAATGGAATATAGTAGCATTTTTCGTTTTGGGACGTTTAAAACATTAAAGGATAGACACAAAAACGGAAAAACCCCTCGATTGTCCCTGTGACAACCGACCGCGAAGCGTTGCAACCCTGTTGGCTTTACAAGAACAAGCACATTTCTATTGTCACCAGATAGTACAGCTTTAATAGTTTCTCCTCTGTTTTCATGGCAATCCATGGCAATCCCTTCATCCCTCATCCCTCATCCGTCTTTCATCTTCCGTTATGCCATCTATTCATGTAAGAAACATTGGACCTATCTCTGATAGTGGAGCGATTCCACTGACTCCTGTTATGCTTTTAATAGGCAAACAGAGCACAGGAAAAAGTACCATGTTAAAGATAATGAGTTTTTGCAGTTGGATAGAAAAGCGCATTATGGTTGATGGGGAAAAGCTGATTTCAAAATATACTCATTACGGACGTTTTATAAGGGAAATAAAATCGTTCCATCATTTTTCTGATACTTTTTTCCGTGAGACGTCGTATATTGATTACGAAGGAGATTGTATTCATATTGAATGGGAAGGCGATAAAAGCAACGCGAAAATAACCAGAAAGTCAAACTACCACTCTGATCGTCATAATACAAAAATTAGTTTTATACCTTCAGAACGTAATATGGTTTCTGCCATTCAAAATATCAACAAGGCATATAAGTCGTCGGATTACGATGCTCTTTATAATTATATATGGGAATTTGACGAGGCAAAAGGAAGCCATGACAGGGAGCATCCCATAGCTTTTCCTTTTGACCACAATCTGGCTTATTACTATGATGAGAAAAGTGATAAGGATATGGTGCTTATGCGCAATCAAAGAAGAAGTTTTGAGACTTTCTACGCATCAAGTGGTATTCAGTCCGCACTTCCCATTATTGTCATTGTTGACTACATGACAAGCATAATTGGAGCAGAAAGGAAGATCAGCCAAAAAGACATTTCAAATGCTGTTGCTCGGTTAGTGCTCGATGCAAATAATGGAATTAGCGATCTTTCCAAGGTTGATTTGAGCAGTGCTTTCCAATTGTTGTTGTACAAGAATGCGCAGTTCTATATAGAGGAGCCCGAGCAAAATCTTTTCCCCTCTTCTCAGTATGAGATGGTGAAAAGTATAGTCAAATCGATAAAAAGAGCAACGGTGGCAACTGGAAGCAATAGTCGCGTGGTCATGACGACACATAGTCCGTATATACTTACATCACTCAATTTCCTGATGAAAGCGGCTGCCGCCTTGAAAGAAAGGCCTGCAGAGGCGACGAAACTGATTAATGCCGATGAGATATTGCCTGCTGAATACTATTCTGCATATTGGATTACAAATAATGGAACGCTAGAGTCCATTGTTGATAAGGAATATGGATTCATCATGGGAGACAAGTTAGACGAGATTTCCGAGATATTGTCAGAACAGACTGAGCTGCTAAATGACATTATATATGGAGACTCTTTATGAACGTTTGGCGAGCCGTCATTTCATTTCGGAAAATCAGACCGCTTTGCGCGAACAGCTTAGTCTAAAGGAACATCATGCGACGTATGTTCTCCTTTTAAAAACAAAAAAAGAGTGTTGTTCATTTCAAGTGGACGGATATTTAATTCCTGATAATGATACGGAGAAGTGTGACAAAGTTGTATTGGTAAAAGCCGCAAGCAACAGGTGGGGAGAGATCTTCGTTGAGTTGAAAGGAACAAAGATTGCTCATGCAATCCAGCAACTGAAAGCCACTTTAATTAATCCGCTGTTTAAGGGTACCATCTGTTCCTTTAAGAAAGCGAGAGTGGTAATGGGCAATAGGATACCCGCCAATACAGGTAACTCTATCATTGAAAGGGCAAAAGTTGATTTCAGGAAATCGGGATGCGAGTTTAGAACATTAAAGTCCAATCAGCCAGATATTATTCGAGATACAGATTTCAATTAAAGACGCTTCTGAACCTCTACCTTCACCCCTCTTCCTTCATCCTTCAAACCTCAGCCCTCAATCGTTATCGTTAAAAAAGGTAGTTATCGTTATCGTTAACGTTATCGTTAAAAAAGGTAGTTATTGTTATCGTTATCGTTATCGTTAAAAAAGGTAGTTATCGTTATCGTTAACGTTATCGTTAAAGAGGTAGTTATCGTTATCGTTATCGTTAAAAAAGGTAGTTATCGTTGTTATATCATGGACAAGAAGTCAAGAAATTTCAGGAATTACAAGGTATGGCAAGATGCGGTTGTATATGCATCGAAGGTTTACCAAGTAACTTCTGAGATGCCTTGGTTTGAAAAGAAGGGTCTTTGTGACCAGCTTCAGCGTGCCGTGGTTAGTATTAGCAGCAATATAGCAGAGGGTTCAGCGAAACCATCAGATGCAGAATTTGCACATTTTCTCGATACTGCTCTCGGCTCAGCTTATGAAGTGGAAACCCAGTTGCTGATTGCAAAGAATGTAGGATATGTAAACCTTGAATGGTATAATTCATCAATCGATGAACTCACTGAGATAGAGCGCCAGATAAATGGTTTGATTTCAACAATCCGCAAGGATCTGTAGTTACCGTTGATAGTAGTTATCGTTAAAAAGTAGTTATCGTTATCGTTACCGTTATCGTTAAAAAAGGTAGTTATCGTTATCGTTAACGTTATCGTTAAAAAAAGTTATCGTTATCGTTAACGTTATCGTTATTTAAAAAGTAGTTTTATGAACATAGCAGTAGCAGGAACCGGTTACGTGGGCATGAGCATTGCCACGTTATTGGCACAGCACAACCACGTAACAGCAGTGGATGTAATCCCTGAGAAGGTGGAGAAGATCAATAACAGGATCTCCCCCATACAGGATGACTATATTGAAAAATACCTTGCGGAGAAAGAGCTCGATCTGACCGCAACGCTCGACGGCGAAGCCGCCTACCGCGATGCAGACTTTGTCGTCATAGCCGCCCCGACCAACTACGACCCCCAGAAGAACTTCTTCGACACCCATCATATCGAGGATGTCATTAACCTCGTGCTGAGCGTCAACCCCGATGCCGTGATGGTCATCAAGAGCACTATCCCCGTGGGCTACTGCCGCTCCCTCTATGTGAAGTATGCCTTGAAGTTCCTGACGGACCCTGCACTGAAGGGCAAGAAGTTCAATCTGCTCTTCTCGCCGGAGTTCCTGCGCGAGAGCAAAGCCCTCTACGACAACCTCTATCCCAGTCGCATCATCGTGGGCTACCCCAAGGTGCTCCCCTCCGACCGCAACAAGAAGTGGGACGAGGAGAATGCCGCCATTGCCGCCATCGGCAACCCTGCGGCAGAAGAGAAAGCCCGTCAGTTCGCCGCTCTCCTCGTTGAAGGCGCCCTCGGCCCCAGTAAAGATGCACCAGCCAATTGTCAATTGTCGACTGCTCGCTCAGCCCAAGGGGACGTTTGTTCCGAAGGTCTCAAGAATAGTCAATTGTCAATTATCAATTCTCAATTAGGAGACAAGGGCATCCCTTGTCTCCTGATGGGCATGACCGAGGCTGAGGCTGTGAAGCTCTTCGCCAACACCTACCTGGCCCTGCGTGTCAGCTACTTCAACGAGCTCGACACGTATGCCGAGGTCAAAGGCCTCGACAGTCAGGCAATCATCTCAGGTGTCGGTCTCGATCCCCGTATCGGCACCCA
>Ga0129306_1003922_pt1 | contig 10334 bp, 6 predicted proteins | sample P827metagenome_FD_94438 | JGI IMG/M metagenome (GOLD analysis project Ga0129306, IMG submission 94438) | Capybara group fecal microbial communities from Wisconsin, USA - P827 metagenome | ecosystem: Host-associated > Mammals > Digestive system > Large intestine > Fecal | place: USA: Wisconsin...
ACTGCACAAGAAACGGGCTGAAGGACTCGATACAGTAGCGGCCTTCGTAATTGCGAAGCGCATCGTACGTATATCTGCACAAATCGTAGCATTTGTTGCCGTTGTCGCCTTTGATTTCACATATAAGGTCAGTCTTCTTAAGGACTTTCAGCACGTCCTCAAAAAGGGGGATTTTCTCATCAGTTCCTGCAAGTCTGAACTCGCACAATTCATCGTACGTATAATCCCGTAAATAGCCGTCCACTCCGCACATTCTCATAAGATTGCCGTCATGGAACACCACAAGCTTTCTGTCCTTGGTCATCTGAACGTCAAGCTCGACACCGTATCCCTGCTCCCTCGCAAGTCTGAATGCGGTAAGAGAATTCTCAGGCACACCTGCGCCGTGAAGTCCACGGTGGGCGTACATCTTGGTCTTAAAATAAGATGTGTCGCGCTTTTTACCGGGCTTTATAAGAAACAACATTATCAATAAAAGCACAATGGCTATATTAATCAGTGTCCAAATCATATCTATCCTGAATTCCGTAATTCCGACAAAAATGGAACATTTTGGGCATACATTGACTCACCCACTCAAGATATAGATTAACATAAAACCGAAAAAAAGAAAATAGTACTCATAAAAATAGTTCTATGATTTTTTTGTCCTAGTTATGTAATCTTTTGTCAATTTCATCCACCAGCTCTTTATATTTCTTCTCATCTATAATGTATTTCTTTTTAATAATGAGAAAAGCTATGCCGATTGCAATAATCGGAACGGATGCAATACCCATTCTTAAGATAAATCTTTGTACGCCGGTGGCGGTCGCTATGAAACTGTCTGCGCCGGCAATGGCAGCTTCTTTGGTGATTTCACCCGTACCCGACTGAATCTCGAGATTCGAAATGTTCTGGCTGATGGCATATATTCCGCTGATGATAAGGATTAATGCCACAACTCCCTGGTCGATTGCACTTGCAAGCTTCGTCGCAAAAGAACGAACCGCGGAAATAATGCTGTCGTGTCTCTCACCGAAACGCACCTGATCGTACTCAATCGTGTTGTTAAGCATAACAATCATCGTCATATTGAAGAGTCCCTGCGCAAAGAAAATCATGAAACCGATTGCATTTATAAGAATCGAGTTCTTGGGCAGGATATAGCCGACACTTAAGAAAAGAAGGTAGCCCGCAACCGTCATGGCTGTGGATACCGCTATAATCTTCGTTCTCGAAAACTTGGCCGCGATTGAAGCAAAGCCCGCTTCCGACACGAGCGTTCCGAGTCCGTACATAACCGTGAACCAGAAGACGAGGTTGCCACCCACGGAGTAGCCGAACTCGAAGTAAAAGAAGTTCATACCTATCATAATAAGAAGGTTGTTACCTATCTGGAAAAGAAGACACGCGATACCGATTGCCACAAGCTGATCGTTACGCAGGAAAATCTTGAACATATCTTTTAAGGAAAGAACTTCTTTGTTGTCCTGTCTCGGAGGTTCTTTGACGCCAAAGAATGTAAGCAGCTGAAAGCATAAGAAGCAGCTTGCGATTACGATGGCCGCGATTCTGTATGCTTTGACCGCGTTGCCTGCTATCATGTCGGGGAGAAGACCCGCCACGGAAAACTGTCCGATGCAGATGAAGATGCCTTGGATGGTCACAAGCGCATTACGTTCTTTGGCATCGGAGCTAAGCGCGGGAAGCAGTCCCCAGTAGGAAATGTCGTTCATGGTGTAAGTCATTCCCCAGAGCAGGTACCCTATGCCAAAGAAAGCAACGAATCCCCAGCCCTCGGGCCTGATGGTAAACAGACCGATGATAACCAGTGCGTTTAAGATAACGCCGAGGAGAATCCAGGGCTTGAACTTGCCGGATTTGAGTCTCGCGTTCTCTATGATGATGCCCATGAGAGGGTCATTGACCGCATCCCAGAGGAGGCATACCACCACGATTGCCGAGATTGTCGCAAACTGGGCAACCGTGAGTTTCATCGTGTACTGAATATAGGTAAGCAGGAACATGCTCACGAGCGTATAGGCCATGTCGCGGCCGGTTGCGCCTACGCAGTAGCTCCATTTTGTTCTTTTGTCGAGTTTGCGGTTGCCCATCGATTAAGCCTCCTTTTTGGCAAAGAATCTATCAAATGCTTTAAGGTAGTGTCTGTTGGCATTAAGAACGAGTACGTCACAAAGTTTCTTGGAAATCGTACCGCCGCTGTTGGCTATAAGACCTTCGAGGTTGCCTTCTTCGAGGCCCATTTTGAGCATCTTGAAGGAGGGGTCCGTTTTCTTTTTACCCGGGAACATGAAGCCGATGGCTATGTTCAGGATGAGTCTGAAGATTCTTCCGAAGAGACTCTTTCGGGTTACATCGCCGAGGGCGCAGGTGAGATCGAAGTCGCCTCTTCTTCTGTTACGGAAGTTTGTCAGCGGGCGACCGTATAGGGCTTCGAATTGCTCGCGGGAGATGTCCATGCCTTCGGGCTGTGGCTTAAAGTAGTCAGGGAAGAGTTCTCGCTCGTCGCGGAAGTACTTGTCGCCTTGAACTACAATCTGTGTCTTGAGGCGTATGTCCCTTACCGAAGCGGCTACCGCAATTGTGTATACGCCTGCGATGGTGGCAAAAGAATTCTTGTCGACATCAAATACGCTGAATGAGCGGGCGTTAAGCGGTATTGTGACTGTCTTTTCTTCGCCGGGGTTAAGGAATACTTTCTTGAAGCCTTTGAGTTCGATGGCGCTTCTTAGGAAGTTTTCTTTGTCCGGGAGAATGTAGAGCTGGATGGTCTCTGCGCCTGCTACGGTTCCGGTGTTCTTAACGGTGACCTGAACTTCGATGTCGTCGCCTTCGAAAACTTCGGGTGCCTTGATGTCGGTATATACAAATGTTGTGTAGGATAAGCCGTAGCCGAAGGGGTAACGTACGGGAACGTTGTAGGTCTCGTAGTAGCGGTATCCTACATAGATGCTCTCGCGATATTCCACGTCGTCGTGAGGCGCGGCAAAGTTGCGGTGAGCGGGGGTGTGCTTAATGTCGAGAGGCATTGTCTCGGCAAGCTTACCGGAAGGGTTCGCTACGCCCGATACGAGGTCGGCTACCGATTCGCCGACTGCTTGGCCGCCAAGGTACATGTGAAGGATTGCGGACACTTTGCCTTCCCAGGAAAAGTCCATGGGAGCGCCGCCGAAACTTACGACAGCAATGTCTTTTTGATCTGCTATGCCCGAGATTGCCTCGAGGAGCTCGGTCTGGTTGCCGGGAATGTTTATGTCAGTTCTGTCATATCCTTCGCCTTCGTAGGATTCCGTGAGGCCCAGGAAGAACAGGATTGTGGTGCGGTTTCTTTGATAGTTCTTAAGGACGGTGTCGATGGCTTCTTTGGCCAGGGCAGTGTCGGTCACGTCGGTGTCGTTGCTGTAGCCCTTGGTATAGATTACTGTGTAGCCTGCGTCCTGAAGGGATTCGATTGCGTTCTTCTTAAAGGTCGCGTTGATGTGGCTGCTACCGCCGCCCTGGAAACGCATATTGTCGGCAAGTTCACCGATTATGATTATGTCGCGGTCCTTGGAGACGGGAAGGGCTCCATCGTTCTTAAGGAGAACTGCACATTCGTCCTCGAGTCGACGGGCAAGGTCGTTGTGGGCCTTGAAATCGACTTCTGTGAGTGTAGCTCCGTCTGAGCGCTCTGCAAGCTCTGTAAAGTTCTTAAGAATCGCTCCTGCCCACTTGTCGAGTTCTGCGTCGGTGATTTCGCCTCTTTCATAGGCTTTTTTCAGTTCCTTGGTATGGAAGCCTGAGCCGTCGGGCATTTCAAGGTTGAGGCCTGACTTGAAGCACTTTACGACATCGTTGGTCGCGCCCCAGTCGGAAACGACTGCGCCGTTATAGCCCCAGTCGTCTCTGAGGATTTCTGTAAGCAAGTGCTTGTTATTCGAAGCGAATTCACCGTTTATGCGGTTGTAGGAGCACATAATTGTTGTAGGATTGGCTTCTTTGACCGCTGTTTCGAAAGCTGCAAGGTAAATCTCTCTGAGAGCGCGCTCGTCTACCTCAGAGTTTGAGGTCATGCGTCTTGTCTCCTGAGAGTTGGCTGCGAAGTGCTTGAGGCTGGTGCCGACACCTTCTTTTTGCATTGAGTTGATAAAAGAACTTGCGAGCTTGCCTGCAAGCAAAGGATCTTCGCTGTAATATTCAAAGTTGCGTCCGCAGAGGGGCGAACGTTTAATGTTCGTGCCTGGGCCGAGAACGATTGCGACGTTTTCTTTCTTGGCTTCCTGCGCTATTGCTGTGGCCATGGCTGCCGTTACTTCGGGGTTCCAGCTTGATGCGGCTGCACAGGCGGTAGGGAAGCATGTGGCTGGAATACTGTTCTCAATATCGCCGTGTTTCTCAACTGCGACCTTTCTGAGCCCGTGAGGGCCGTCAGTCATACATATCTTCGGAATCTTACCGTTACAGTCGTATGTATGCCATGCGCCGTCGCCGGTTAAGAGTCTGATTTTCTCGTCGGTTGTCAGGTTCTTGAGTGTCTGCTCGATGTTCATAGTTGTACCTCTCTCAATATGCGTTTTGTGCTCTCTCCCCTATTATTTCCACTTTAGCATGGAATCTAAGTTTCAAATATCAGTTTTGTTCTTTTTATATTTGTTTTGTTATGCTATTATTTTCTCATGAAGAATGTATTCGAAACCATCAATCGAGACGAAAACTCGCTTTCAATGGAGCGTGAGACCGGCGTTGTCCACTCTGCTTTCAGCCGCGAGTACGAACTGTTTGAGTGCATCAAAGCGGGTAATCCTGCGCTGGTGCGTGACAAAGCTCAAGCCTACCTCAATGAAGGGATCACCATGGGCTTTCTTTCGCGCGACAACCTCAAGCAGTATCGCTATTGGGCTATCTCTACCATCGCCGTAGCCATCCACTACGCTATTCTCGGCGGTATGGACGAAACCGACGCCTTTAACCTGAGTGATGAGTATATTCGCCACATCGATGCGGCGTCCTCGCCGGAGGCCATCGTCAGCTATCTACTGGACAAAGCAGAAGATTTGACATATGCCGTTTTTAACTCCAAGGCTAATCTAGCCTTTTCTCCCGCCATCCGCCGCTGCATACACTACATCCACGTTCACCTCTATGAAAAAATAACAACCGACACCCTCGCAGCAGAGTGTCGGTTATCAAGAAGCTATTTATCAGTTTTGTTCAAGCGTGAAATGGGTGTACCCATCCACGAATATGTCCTCGGCGAAAAGCTCGAAGCCGCCCGCATAATGATGTCCGAAGGTGTGTCGTTATCTGAGATTGCCTATAGACTTTCTTTTTGCTCCGAGACACATTTTATTGGGGCGTATAAGAAGAGGTATGGGGATACGCCGAGGAAAAGAAAATAAGATACCCTATGTTATTAAAAACACGATATTTTCGGGCTTTTTCGACAACTAAAAGTAGTTTTCAAAACCACTTATTTCTTCGCTTTTCTGAAATATTACAGCGCCGTTTGGTTTCTAACAATCCTGTTAGGATAATTGCGTAACACTTGTTTTTTTAATAAGATGACTGCATCAAACTACAACACACACATTTCGTATGGAGGAATTGAAAGATGAAGAAGTGGAATAACCCCGAAATTGCTATACTTGAAGTTACCAAGACTGAAAACGGTAAATGTGACCTTATTCCTGAGCATGGTTCAGGCAAAATTGGTTGCATTAGCTATGAGTACTATGTTTCTTTCGGTCACCCCGTTGAGGAATCCGGAAAGGGCGACGACCTTACCGCACCTACCAATGATCCTGCTGAAGGCAATTCATAATAAGCTGCTATTATTAATCAGCACACGCAAGCTCACCTACAATCGTTTAGGTGAGCTTTTCTTTTTTCATCATCCATATGATATAATTATTTAAAACACGATAGCTAAGAAGGGCGTTTGTACGATATGAGCGGAATCTATGGAATAGCATCTTTGAATAAGGTTGAACCTTCCCGTTGCCTAAATCTCATAAGATGGAATGATAATTATGGCAATTTGCCTTCACTTTCGCACACCGATGATGCCTTGTTCATGGGTATCAGGCCAGAATCTATAAAAAGTCGCGTATCTGATTCAGAATCTTACATATCTAAGTCTGATAAACTAATCGGCGTGGCAGACTGTCTCATATATTCGGACGTTAAAGGCAATTTATCTGATGAGCAATTTCTTTTTAATGAAATCAGGGCAAACGGCATCAACGCTGTTGCAGACATAAACGGTGATTTCGCCGGCGCAATATGGTACGAATCCGAGAGAAAACTTCTTCTTTTCAGAGATCATTTAGGTGTGCGTCCCCTATACTACTACAAAGATGATGATAAAGTTATTTTTTCTTCCGATATCCGCGGTATAACATCCTTAGTCGATGTAGATGCATCAATAGACGAAAACTGGATCTACTATAATACCGTTAATGTTTATCGCCCTTCAGTAACTGATACAGAATATAAACATATCAAATGTGTTCCTCCGGGAGGGTATATTGCTTTTTCTCTTGCCGATGAGCATATAAATTCGCAGGCGGGCCACTATTGGATTCCCGGCTGTAAGAAATATAAATTTAAAGATCGTAAAGCCTACGCAAAAGAGTTAAGAAGGCTTGTAGAAGACGCCGTCAAAATACGTGCCGATGTCTCCGATTTTCCTATTGGCGCCGAGCTTTCGGGCGGTCTGGATTCCGGTGTTGTTGCTCTTTTGCTAGCAAATATGAAGAAGGATTGCTTTTACTATTCCTGGTCTCCTTCACCGGAAGCACTTGATTATGCCGAGGGAGATGAGCGTTTAATAATAAAAGACATTTGTGATAAGGCCAATATTAAATGTAATTACGGTGGCCTTTCGGTCAGTTTTCTTGAACACAACCAGATAAAAGAACGGTCGCCTCTGATTTTTGGCCGGGAAGCCGATAATATGGCCTTTCCGTACAAATATGCTTTTCCCGGTTACATTAATACAACAGAAATATATGAGACAGCCGCAACCATGCAGGAGCATGGCGTCAGGTTGATATTCAGCGGACATAGCGGTGATGAAGGGATAAGCCATCGTTCCAATCCGTTCGAGTTATTTTATAATCACGAATACTACCGATATGCAAGACTCATGTTTTCGCGAAGTCATGGCAAGAAGCATAGATTTATCAATACTTTAAAACTTATCAGACAGAATTTTGAAATTGCCCATAGTTCTCTCCTCAAGCCTATTCCTCGTAACGAAGTGGGATATAGTATTTTGAACAAAGACTTTGTTAGCGGACTAAAACCCAAAGAACAGCGTTTTCTTTTTGCCTACGACCCCAAGACATATATTCGAAGTGGCGGCATAAGAAACAGATTCGATGTGGTTTCATTTTATAGCGCTGCTGTTGGTATTAGATATCTTTTCCCCTTTGCTGATTATAGATTAATCGATTTTGCTTTAGGCATACCAAGATATCTTTATCATAGCCGCTATTTGAATAGATTTGTATTCAGAGAAGCATTCAAGGATTTGATGCCTAAATCCTTATACAACCTTCGGGAAAAGGAAAATACCAGTTATAGAAATCTTCCTCAAGAAGCTATTGGCGAGAAAAAACCTGATATGACCGATGAAAGATTTGTTAATGCGCGTAGAGAAATACTAAATCACCTAAATAAGAGCTATTGGGAACGTTTTCTCGACTACAGTGCTTTGGAGTCATGGATTTTAGGAAAATATTCTCCTCAGGATGACGAATCCATTATGAGAGCTATCAGTAAATGTTTTCAAGTCGAAAATGTGGTTAAGCGCTCCAGAGAAGTAAATACTGCTTTCCCGACACAATTATAGAGCATAGAAAAAGTCTTGGTGTTTCTCCAAGACTTTTTTGTTATCATATTTTGTTCTTAACCGAGAAGTCTTTTTGGTGCCCAAGCCCCCTATTTAAACGGCACAAATTCTAGGTACACATACTCATACTTCCCAAGTATATCCTTAGCCTCTGCCTCGGAAATGACCTTAAACGAATCATCAAATACCTGCGTAAGATACTCTGCCGGTAATGTCTTCGAATAGTACCATATGGTCTGTGGATTGCCGGCTTCATCCGGCTCATTGATTTGTGTCACGGTTTCTTTGTGCTTATAGATTCCGTTATCGGGCTGCCAGAATGAATGCGCTACTGTAAAGCCATCAGGCGTGCTCACATTGTCGATGACTCCGTCCTTGGTAAGCTTATAGAATTTTCTGGACCATCCGTCATACTTTTGTATCGAGCCGCCATCAAATATTGTGTAGATATCGTATATTCTACCTCGCCAGTCAGGATTATTAGCAACAAAATTTTCCCCAAAAAGCAGCTCTTCCGTTCCGTCTCCATCGATATCCTGAATAAGATAGCCCAGCTGCTGATAGTCTTTATTGATGCCACGAAATTCAAGACTCAACTGAACTATGTCAGTAAGTATAAGCCTGTCGCTCTCTCCGTCAAGTACTGCCTGTGCCGCATCAATAATGTCTTGATAAGACATATTCATTTGCGAATATCTGATGTCTGAAAGGGCAAAAGAACCGTCCAAATTATAGTGTAAGTCGGCCATCACCACCGACCAGTCATTATAATACTGCGGGTAGGCCTCGCCTTCCTCCATAAAGCCGACAGAAAATGTCACAACTATATTGTTGCCCTTAATCTCCGTGGAGTAAATGTCGCCAAAGAAATAATTCTCTTTATCCGGATTCTGTTCTCCATACCATTTAGAAATTTCATCAACAAACTCGGTATAATCAGGGGCGTGATAATTCAGCTGGCCACGTTTCTTTTCATATATCGAGAGTTCCATCTGTAAACAACCGGTTCCCGCGCCCTTGCAGGTTACCAACGCCAATTCATCGTTTCCGTCTCCATCATAATCCGCAAGCGCAAAGTCAGGATCAAAAATCTGCGGCCCGCCAAGCTTATCTTCAAGAAGATAAAAATCATCACCTTCCCTGAATATCAAGTCCCACATGTTAACTGCATATATGCTCGCATTGTACTCATTTTTAGTCGTTAAAAGTACAATCTTCCCCTCATCCCACTCTGTTCCCTTATATGAAGCTTCGATGTAGTTCTCGGCGTTATCGAGCATTTCAAGCGTAATGTCAGAAAAGTTAAATTCATATTCTGACTCAATCTCATCGGGAAGAGAATTACTTGTACTTGTCTGTTCACTGTTGTCAGCTTTCTCTTCAACACTTACTTCTGAAGTTGATATCGATTCTGTTGAAGTTTGCGCTGTGCATGCTGATAACAGTAGAGAAATTAAGATTATAGAAAAGACTTTCTTTTTCATAGAATTGTTATACCCCTTATATATAGCTCTTCACATATTATTGTATTCTATTTTTCAGGTAAAAGAAAGAAGACAAAAAAAGAAGCCTAGAAACAATGTTTCTAAGCTTTCCCTAGAGGTGCGAGCCGGATTTGAACCGGCGGATAACGGTGTTGCAGACCGGGGCCTTACCACTTGGCTATCGCACCATATATGAGCTCCCCGAGTAGGGTTCGAACCTACGACCCTCCGGTTAACAGCCGGATGCTCTACCGCTGAGCTATCGAGGAATAATAAGAATCATGCTTTTGTTCTGAAAACGATTAGTTTTAAAATCGTTTTTAAAAAAGCTTGACCCGTAGGGGACAAAGTCTTCTTCTCGCTCTGGTCCCTTACAAAGCGAGCTGTATGAAACAATCAATTTGATTATTCATACACCTGAACTATATCTCAGTTCACTAGTGACTCCGACGAGAATCGAACTCGTGTTACCGCCGTGAAAGGGCGATGTCTTAACCGCTTGACCACGGAGCCATAAAGAATCATGCTTTTGTTCTGAAAATGATTAGCTTTAAAATCATTTTCAAAAAGCTTGACCCGTAGGGGACGAAGTCTTCTTCTCGCTTTGGTACTTCACAAAGCGAGTCACATGAAGCAATAACATAACTACTTCATCACTTGACCCGTAGGGGCCGAAGGCTTTTTCTCGTTTTGGTATTTTCAAAACGAGCCCAAAAATCTTGTTTCTGTCCCAGAAATGATTAGCTTTAAAATCATCTTTTAGAAGCTAGACCCGTAGGGGACGAAGTTTTTCAACTTCTAAAAAAATGACCCGTAGGCACTATAATTAATTCTTACGAGTTCATTTATAAGCTTACCTTGATAACTTAACACAAAACAGAAGAACTTTCAATCCTAGGATAACTTTCACCTTCAAGTGAAGCTCTCGACCTATTAGTAACCATCAGCTGAGTACATTACTGTACTTACACCTTGGCCCTATCTACCTCGTCGTCTTCAAGGGGTCTTACGTA
>Ga0129306_1003924_pt1 | contig 10328 bp, 11 predicted proteins | sample P827metagenome_FD_94438 | JGI IMG/M metagenome (GOLD analysis project Ga0129306, IMG submission 94438) | Capybara group fecal microbial communities from Wisconsin, USA - P827 metagenome | ecosystem: Host-associated > Mammals > Digestive system > Large intestine > Fecal | place: USA: Wisconsin...
ATCTGCAGAAAATAACATAGGAAATATGCTAAAAAAAGAGGGGATACAAGTTAAAAAACTTGATAAAGTAACCCCAAGTAAAGAAGAAAAAATAAAAAAAGGATTGAAAGTAACAGTTACAAGAGTAGAAGAAAAAGTAGTAAAGAGCAAAAAAAATATGGATTATGAAACAGTAGTTAAAGAAGATGATTCCCTTGAAAAAGGTGACAAAAAAGTCATAAGGGAAGGACAAAGTGGAGAGAAAGAAGTAGCAATAAAAGTAGTTTATGAAGATGGAAAAGAAAAAGTAAGAAAAGTAGTATCAGAAAGCATAAAAAAACAACCAGTATCTAAGGTAGTTGCAATGGGAACTAAGGTTACAAATGTTAACACTCTTTCTAGAGGAGGAAGTGTTACTGGTACACCAAGTGGTAGATCATTAAGAATGAGAGCTACAGCATATACATCAAGTTATGAAGATACAGGTAAGAGTCCTGGAAGTCCTGATTTTGGAGTTACAGCTACAGGAACTACAGCAAGAAGAAATTCAGGAGGATATAGTTCAATAGCAGTAGATCCAAGGGTAATACCTTTAGGAACAAAACTGTTTGTTGAAGGGTATGGATATGCTATAGCAGAGGATACTGGCGGAGCAATAAAAGGAAATGTTATTGATTTATATTTTGATTCCAATGTTGAAGTATCAAATTGGGGTTCAAGGTGGGTAAATGTTTATATTCTAGATTAATTTAAGTAGGAGCGTTAGCTCCTATTTTTTTCTATTAAAAATATTATATAATAGTTATATTGGAGGGATATTATGATTAAGGAAGTTATAGTAGTAGAGGGAAGAGATGATATTACAGCAGTAAAAAGAGCAGTAGATGCAGAGATGATAGCGGTGGGTGGATTTGGAATAAATTCTAAGGTTATAAAAAAAATAAGAGAAGCTCAGAAAAGGCAAGGGGTAATAGTATTAACAGATCCTGATTATGCAGGGGAAAAGATAAGAAAATATATATGTAATAGGGTTAAGGGAGTAAAGCATGCTTATATATCACAGGAAGAAGGAACCAAGGAAGATGATATAGGAGTAGAAAATGCAGCTCCAGAAGCTATAATAAGAGCATTAAATTTAGCTAAATGTGAAGTTAAGCAAGAGAGAAAAGAATTTGATATGAATGATATGATATTTTTTAAATTAACAGCAAATGAAGAGTCAAAAGAAAGAAGAGAAAAACTAGGGATGGCTTTAGGAATAGGATATTGCAATACTAATCAGTTTATAAAAAGACTTAACAATTTTGGTATAACAAAAGAAGAATTTATAAAGGCTATAAAAGATTTAGATAAGGGGAATGAATAATATGAATACAAAGGAAATAGTTAATAAATATGAATTTAAGTTTAATAAAAATTTAGGACAAAATTTTTTAGTAGATGGATCTGTATTGGAAGATATAATAGAGGGAGCGGAAATAAGCAAAGAAGATACTGTTATAGAAATAGGTCCTGGAGTTGGAACTTTAACTAAAGAGCTTTTAGAAAAGGCAAAAGAAGTTTATTCTATAGAATTAGATGGTGATTTAATACCTATCTTGAAAGAAGAGTTAAAGGAGTATAATAATTTTACACTAATACATAAAGATGCATTAAAAATTGATTTTAATGGGTTGATGGAAAATAAGGATTCCATAAAATTAGTAGCCAATTTACCTTATTATGTAACCACACCTATTATATCAAGATTACTTACAGAAAAATGTGATTTTAAATCACTAACCATAATGATTCAAAAGGAAGTAGCGGAAAGAATAAATGCTGAACCTAACTGCAAGGAGTATGGTTCATTAACCGTTTTGGTACAATATTATTGCGATACAAAAATAATAAGAAAAGTATCTCCAAATTGTTTTATACCAAGACCTAAAGTAGATTCTATAGTTATAAAATTAGATAAACTTTCAGAACCAAGAGTAAAGGTGAAAAGTGAAAAATTATTTTTTAATGTAGTAAGAAGTTCATTTAATATGAGAAGAAAAACTTTATGGAATTCATTAAAAAGTTTAAATATAGATAAAGAAAATATGGAAAATGCTTTTGAAAGAGCAGGGATAGATTCAAAGCGAAGGGGAGAGACTTTATCTATAGAGGAATTTGGAAAACTTTCAGATTGTATATATGATATATTATAATTTAAATAATTAAGTTCACTTTTTGTAAGATAACTCATATATTATATTGAATAATTATATTTGGGGGTACAATAAAAAGTGGCACAGAAAAAGAATTATAGTAGATACTTTATAATATTAGAGGAAGATGAAAAAGGATACTCTTTAGGTGTTGATAAATCCGCATCAGGATATGTAAAATTAGAAAATAAAAATGGCAAGTGCAAAATATCTTATTATGTTCAAAATATAAAAAAACAATCTTCACCTTACCACATGGTTTTAATATGCAATAAAAAAGGAAGCAAAGATATAATAAAAATAGGGGAAATGAACATAGATGAATATGGAAGAGCAGACATATGTTATGAATATCCAGTAGACAACATAGGAAATTGTGGAATAAATGCAGATAAAATATCAGGAGCAGCAATAGTAAAATTTTTAGATTCAAATATAATATCTGTTATGAGCGGATTCTCAACAACGGACATACCAGCATGGAAGTCATTTAGTATTATAGAAAGTAAGGAGAGAAAAAAGGAAGATATAAAAGAAGAAAAGGTTAATAAAACAATATTTGATAAATATGAGGAAACTATAGAAGAAATAAAAACTAAAGATAATAATACCAATAAGGATGGAGATAATAAAGTAAAATCAGTACAGGAACATAAAGAAAAAAATTTACACAGCGAAAATAGAGAAAAAGGTAAAGATATAAAAGAATCTAATGGAAAAGATTTAGATAGTGAAGATAGAGAAAAAGGTAGAGATATAAAAGAATCTAATGGAAAAGATTTAGATAGTGAAGACAGAGAAAAAGATAAAAATATAAAAGAATCTGATGAAAAAGATTTAGATAGTGAAGACAGAGAAAAAGGTAAAGATATAGAAAAATCTAATGAAAAAGATTTAGAAAAAACAAAGAAACCTATAGGAAAAAATGAATATAAAAAAAGAAATAAGCAAAATACTCCTATTGGGTTAGAGGGTAAGTATTTCAGATCTTTAGTAGAGGACTTAGATAGTGTAGATAATATAACTGATGAAATAAAGAATTGTATTTGGTATAAAATAGATGCTAAAGATGAAGATGATATGAGAAATACCTGTAATTATGATAAGTTTATGGTTTTATATAATCCTATGTTAGGATATTATTCTTATATAAAAAAACATGGACATTATATTTTAGGTTATAAGTGCGATAGTTCAGGTAATATGAAATACTTAGTATATGGAATCCCCGGAGACAAAACTAGAAAAGACCAACCATTTAAAGGTAAATCAGGATTTGTGACTTGGATTGAAAGCAAAGAAAATAATTTAGGATATTGGCTAATGTTTTATGACTATAAAACTAATAATATATTAATACCTGTTAAATAGAGGCATGTTAATACATGTCTCTGTTTTTATTTATGTTATTTTTTATAATATATTAATATTTTAAGAAGTAATAATAAAATTATTTTTAAAGCATATATATGATATATAAGTAGCCATATGGAGGTGAAGAGTCACTTAATTATATAATATAAGTGATTTATATGAAGGTATTAATTATAAATAAGAAAAGATTTGGTGTAACAATGATAATAATTGGATTAATGCTAATACTTTTTGGGTTAGAAAAAAACTTTGATAGTAGACTAAAAATAGCAGCTTTAATTCATAACAATGTATCTTCTTTTAAAGAGTATAATATATTAAATGGGAAGATTTCATATAAACTTCCTTCTAACTGGGAAATAAATGAAGAGATTATTAATGGAGAAGATATAATTTATAGCAATTCTTTTATGGATAAAAAAAATAATATGCAGGGATTTATACAACTATGGAATTATAAAGGTGATTTAAAAACATTCATTAAACATAGTAAAGAAGTATCAGAGAAACAACAAATAGATTATACAAAATATAGTCTTGTACCCATAGACATTAATAATATAAAAGGATATTTAGCTCAATATTCTATATTAAAAGAAAATGAAGAATATGTAGCTTATGAATATTTTTTAAAATTGGAAGAAAGATTTATTAGAGTTTCATTTTTTGTACCAGAAAAATATCATCAAGAGAGTATAGAAACTGTATTTAATACTATATTGAAAAATATTGTTTACAAACATTAAAAACTAATTATATTAAAATTGATATGCTCCCCTTAAGGTAGACAGATTAAAAATCTGTTATCGCCAAGGGAAGCATTTTTGTACATATAAGAACTAAATACACATCAGAAGAAAAGTATGTTATAATGTTGTTGTATTTTAATAAAGTTGTATGGAGGTATAATTAATTGCTCTATAATAAGAAAAAATTTATTTTATTATTTGTAATTTTTGTTTTATCTTTTTCTATTACAGGATGTAATAGTATAGATAAAATGAAGTTAAAATTAGGTCTTAAAAATAATGATTTTGAATATATAAAAGAAAATAAAGTTCAGAAAATAATAATACAAAATACTAGAGATAAAGGTTTTAGATTTGTAATTACAGATAAAAAGGCTATAAAAGAATTGTATGATATTTTATCATCAGCTAAGCCAGTAAATACAAAATCTTCTTTAGAGCCAGATTATATATTTGAAATGGATGAGGCAGGGAATAAAGCTTATAAGTTTAATTACATAGCTGGATTAGATAAAAAGGAAGCAGGAAACCTATATAGTCAAGATAAAATTTACATAGTATCTAAAAGAATAGATAATGATATAATAAAAAGTTTTTGGACTATAAGAAAACCTAAAGATTTCAAATATGTATATTACAATTCTATAGTAGAAGTACTAAAAAAGGAAAATATAAATAAAAGTAATAAAAATAAGGTAGGTATAAATATTAAAGATGATGTAGATATTGCTAAATTCATATTATCTACTGATTTAGAAGAGTTTAAAATTGAATTAAAAAATAATTTTAATAATGTAGAACTTATTAAAGATAATAATGTCAATCATGACATAGAAGTTAATGTGGATACAGAAGGTTACAAATCTACTATGTATAAAGCAGTAATTAAAATTAGTAATAAGAAGAAAAGAACAGAAAAGAAATACTATATTGTAGATGAGTATAAGAATAACAGATGGAATATAAATATATATAATGAAAAACCGGAGAATTTTTGATAAAAGATTCTTCCCAGACCCCATGCAATGCATGGGGTTTTGTAAAAATTTAATTAATTTTGGGATTAATTTTTAAAATTATCTTATTTTTCCCTTTTATGTATTTAATAAATAAAGTTTATAAATTATAATTAAATAAATATATAATATTTTTATAGGAGGCAAATATGAAAAAGAAGACTATAATAATTACCGGGGCAATATTAGTAATTGGCTTGTTTTTAATTTTAGGAGTTTTTAAAAGCAAAAAAAATAGTAACATAAGTGTAAAGACTATTAAAGTAACTAAAGGAAATGTAGAATCATATCTATCAACAACAGGTGATGTAGTGTCCAAAAATAAAAAAGAATACTTAGGTGGACAAGCAAAGATTAAGAAAGTTAATGTTAAAGTTGGAGATAAAGTAAAAAAAGGACAATCTTTATTAAACTTTGATATGTCTGAATTAGAAAATGACAGACAAGTGGCTCAAATGGAATATGACAATGCTATTTCACAAAAGAAGGCATTAAAGTCTCAAAAAAATTCTGAGCAAAATAAAATGAATTCTATAACAAGTAGCCAAATTGAACAAGTAGAAAATTCTGTTCGATTAGCTGAATTAAAATTAGAATCTGTTAATGATAAAATAAATGAAAGTGAAGAAACCATTGCTGATATTGATGGTATAGTAACAGAGGTTAATGCACAGGCAGGCGGAATAAGTGCAGGACAAGGACAACCTTTAGTAGTAGTTGAAAATGTAGATGACTTAAAAGTAGCCGTATCTTTAGGTAAATATGATTCTACAAAGGTTAAAAAAGGAATGAAAGTGTTTGTTAAAAATGATGACAAAAAGTATGAAGCAAAAGTAGATTTTATAGCCCCTACAGCGAAAAAGACTATTAAGGAAGCAGGGGGCGGAAATGACACTACATTAGATTGCGAAATATATCTTTCTAAAAATAATTCTAAGGACTTAAGAGTTGGTTTTGACGTAGATGTAGATATACTATTAGGAGAATCAAAAAATGTATTAAAAATACCATTAGAAAGTATAAAAACAGATAAATATAATAAATCACATGTATATGTTGTAGAAGAAGGAAAAGTTAAAGAAAAACCAGTACAGTTAGGAACACAGTCAGATATGGAAGCTGAAATTATAAGTGGATTAAAATCAGGAGAAAAGGTTATATTAAATCCTAATACTTCAATTAAAACAGGTGTTAGTGTACAAGAAAAGTAGGTGATAAAAATTGTTAACAGTTAAAGATATAGAAAAAACTTATAATACAGGAGAAATAAGTTTTAAAGCTTTAAAGGGAATATCTTTAAAAATAGAAAAAGGAGAATTTACATCTATAATGGGTCCATCTGGTTCTGGTAAATCTACATTCATGAATATATTAGGATGTCTAGATAAAATGGACAAGGGTGAATACATATTAAATGGTAAAGATGTAACGGATTTAACAGAAAACGATTTAGCTTATGTTAGAAATAAAGAAATAGGGTTTGTTTTTCAGGCATTTAATTTATTACCTAGGATGACAATATTAGATAACGTGGAATTACCAATGGTTTATGCTGGAGTACCATTGAAAGAAAGAAAAGAGCGTGCATTAAGCGCTTTAGAGAGAGTGGGACTTATAGATAGAATAAATCATAGACCTAATGAAATATCTGGTGGTCAAAAACAAAGGGTTGCTATAGCTAGAGCTATAGTAAACAATCCATCTGTTATAATGGCGGATGAACCTACAGGAAATTTGGATACAAAGTCATCATTAGATATAATGAGGATTTTTCAAAATCTAAATGAAGAAGGTTCTACTATAATAATGGTAACTCATGAACCGGATATTGCTAAATACACTAAAAGAGTAGTTAAATTTAGAGATGGCCATATAGTATCAGATGAAAAAGTTTTAAATAGGGAGATAGTAGAATGAAATTTTTAGAAAATTTGAAAATGGCTTTAGATAGCATAAAATCAAATAAAATGCGATCTTTTTTAACTATGCTAGGCATAATTATAGGAATAAGCTCTGTTATAACCATAGTATCTTTAGGAAAAGGTGGACAAAATACTATAACTGGCGAATTTGAAAAAATAGGATCTGCTACAGTAAGTATAAAAGTAGATGAATCAAAGGCAAGCAGTAATGATTATATAAAGCAAGAAGATGTTGATATAATAAGGGATAAAGTAGAAAAGGTTAAATATGTTGCACCAATAGTTTCAAGACCTGGATCTGTAACAGAAGGAACAAAAAATAAAAAATTATATATAGATGGTTCAACTCCAGATGTACAGTATGTTACTAATGCTGAAATGGTTTATGGAAGGTTTTTCAATGAGGGAGAACATGTAGAAGGTAAACCTGTAGTTATAATAGATGAAAGATCAGCAAGAAATATTTTTGGAACAGAGGATGTAGTTGGAAGAAAACTAAAAATAAATGCTAAAACATCTAGTAAACAGGCTACTGTTATAGGTGTTAGTAAATCAGAGTCAGGACCTTTTTCTGGGGGCGGTGAGGATAGTCCTATATTTTTAACGTGTCCTATAAATTTTTTAAAAGATTTATATCCTGAGGATTTTACTATAGGTAATCTATATGTTATAGCAACAGATAAAAATGATACTGAAGAAGCTGGAGTTATGGCTAAAAATATATTAGAAAATAGACATCATAATAAAGGAAAAGATATGTATAAAGTTGAAAACATGTTAAAACAATTAGATGAAGTAAATAAAGTTATAGGAATATTTACTACATTTATTGGAGCAGTAGCAGCTATATCCTTATTAGTCGGTGGTATAGGCGTTATGAATATAATGCTAGTATCTGTTACGGAAAGAACTAGAGAAATAGGTATAAGAAAATCATTAGGTGCCACTACGAAAAATATATTAGTACAGTTCCTAACAGAATCAGTAATAATATCTTTAATAGGTGGGCTTATAGGTATGATATTAGGTATAGTATTTGCAGAAATTATAGGAAAGTTTGTAAAGATATCTCCATCAGTATCTATAGCAGCTATACTCATAGCTATATTATTTTCTTCTTCTGTAGGAATATTTTTTGGTATATACCCAGCCCAAAAAGCAGCAAAGCTAAATCCAATAGATGCATTAAGATATGAATAAAGTTTAGGGCATTTGCTTATAACTTTATAAGTGATATAATTACACTATAAATTTACTTTGAAATATATAGGAGGTTTTTTTAATGAGTAATTGTGATAGCTGTGCTAGTAAAGGAACATGCAACAGTGAGGAAAGCTGTTCCAAGGAAACTTTTAAATATGGGAATGCAAAAAATATTATAGGTGTAATTAGTGGAAAAGGTGGAGTAGGAAAATCAACAATAACAGGAATATTAGCTACTAAATTAAGAGAAGAAGGCTATAAAGTAGGGGTGTTAGATGGTGATATAACAGGACCATCTATGCCAAGATTTTTTGGTATTAGTGATAAGAGAGCAGCTATAATTCCAACAGGAGAAAAGGAAGAAGTTAAAATAATACCTGTAGAAACTAAAACAGGAATAAAAGTAATGTCTTTAAATTTATTAACAGAACAAGAAGAAGCTCCTGTTATATGGAGAGGACCTGTAATAACCGGAGTTTTGACTCAAATGTATACTGACACTGAGTGGGGTGAACTAGATTACTTACTTATAGATATGCCTCCTGGAACTGGTGATATAGCATTAACTGTAATGCAAAGTTTACCTGTTACAAAGATGGTGGTTGTTTCTACACCTCAAGATATGGTTTCTATGATAGTTAAGAAAGTAGTTATAATGATAGAAAAAATGGGAATAGAGGTTCTAGGAGTAGTAGAAAACATGTCTTACATAAAATGTGGAAGCTGTGGAGAAAAGCTAAATGTATTTAGTAAAAAATCAGCAAAAGAACAAGCAGATTATCTAAATATACCACTAATAGCGGATATGCCTATAAATCTTGATTTATCTGAAAAGATGGAAAAGGGAGAAGTAGAGGCGTTTATTACAAATAATAAAGAATATACTCAGTTATATAATAACTTTAAGAATTTATATAAATAATAATAAGGCTTCAATGAATATTCATTGAAGCCTTATTAATTATATTTAAAATATAATTATATTATTTTAGGAATAAAAAAACTATAAAAGTTCAATATAATTGTATAGGAATTTATATAGAAGGGAGAGTTTTAGGATGAAGATAGAAATTGATAAGGATAAATGTATAGGATGTGGTCTATGCCGAGATATAGGAGATGGATTATTTAAAATAGGGGAAGATGGTAAGGCAGAATTAACAATAGATCCAGTACCAATTATGAAAGAGCAATATGGTAAAGAAGGAGAATACGTTTGTCCTGTCAATGCTATAAGAACTATAATATAGATGTATTTATTGTATTACTATTGAATAAAATCAATATATTCGATAGATTTACTAAATTTGAAATATTTGGTATAATGAATGTGTTAATAAAGTTATGCATGATTTTAGTAAAATCTTAAAGGAATCAATAGTTATGGATTTCTAATATATAACTATTGATATAGCTTTTCAGCAATAGGACAAGTTGTATAAAATATGTATTTATTTCATTATAATTTGGAACTGTATTAATATAGCTTGTCTTATAAAATATATTACGGTAGGACATAAATATATATCCTACTCAAATATTTTTTATATTTAAATATAATTATTCCATACTAATATTAAGTATAAAGTGAAATATATAGGTAATATAGATATAAAGTAAGAAAATTATACACTTAAAAATTATTAGAAAAAATTTATAATTTTATTATAAGGGGTTTGCTCTGTACACGGGTTTATATTTATTTTGTCACCTATTTTAGCATTGTCTTCAATATCTTCAATATCTACAGCTAAACTTAAGCCATTGCTAAATTCAACTATAATGTTGTTTTCATTTATGTCTATAATTTCACCTAACATAGTAGCACCTCCTTTATATATTTTTTTATAAAAGACATATATTATTCATTAATTAAATAAATTAATTGGG
>Ga0129306_1003927_pt1 | contig 10317 bp, 11 predicted proteins | sample P827metagenome_FD_94438 | JGI IMG/M metagenome (GOLD analysis project Ga0129306, IMG submission 94438) | Capybara group fecal microbial communities from Wisconsin, USA - P827 metagenome | ecosystem: Host-associated > Mammals > Digestive system > Large intestine > Fecal | place: USA: Wisconsin...
AGGGAAAGCAGAAGGGAAAGCAGAAGGGAAAGCAGAAGGGAAAGCAGAAGGGAAAGCAGAAGGGAAAGCAGAAGGGAAAGCAGAAGGGAAAGCAGAAGGGAAAGCAGAAGGGAAAGCAGAAGGAAAAGCAGAAGGAAAAGCAGAAGGACAAGCAGAAGAAAAAGCAGAGGGGAAAGCAGAAGGGAAAGCAGAAAAAAAGAAGGCAGGTGCAGGAAAACATCAGGTTTTCCTGCACCTGCCTTTTCATGTCCCGGGAAGCCTGTCTGCAGATGGGGGACAGACCGGCACGACCGGGATCCTGGGGAGGATCTAAAGATCAGTGCTCCTGCTCGTACTTGCGGAACGCGTCGACCTTCGGCTGGGAAGAGCAGCCCGGAACGAACTCGTTTGTCAGGAATGCGTCGACCAGCTCCTCGCGGAGCTTGTTGCCGGTCGTGAATGCGCCGAGGCAGCAGATGTTCGCGTCGTTGGAAAGGCGGGCGCGCTTTGCGGAATAAACGTCGGAGATCAGGGCAGCGTAGGCGCCTTTGACCTTGTTTGCCGCGATGGAGACGCCGAGGCCGGTTCCGCAGAGGAGGACGCCTCTGTCGAACTCGCCGGAGGCAACTGCTTCAGCGACTGCGCATGCGGTGTGCGCGTAAATGGGATCCTCACTTCCGAAGTCCGTGATCTCTCCGTATCCCTGCTTCTTCATAAAGGTGATCAGTTCCTGCTTTGCTTCTTCTGCGTTGGGGTCACATCCGACTGCGATCTTCATAAAAGATACCTCCGTTCTATTATTATTGGTTTTGATCTCTGGTCTTCTGGCAGTAAAGGGTGATGCTTCTGCGTCCTTTCTGTCGTTGTAATCATTATATTAAAACGAAAGAAAAAAATCAACTATTATTTTCGAAAAACGAAAAAACGCAAATATGAGAAAAATATTAAGTCTAATATCGAAAAATGAACAATAAAAGCTGGACTCCGTTATCATGTTTTCACAAAATCAATCATTTGAAGCAAAAAACTATTGCTTTCGCGAAAAACGGATGTAGAATAAAGGAAAGACAAAACGAAAGCAAAGCAAAACAAAAGACAATCAATGTGAGCAATACAAAAGGGAAACGATACAAAAACAAAAAGTTTCAAAACAAAACGATCCATAATGAAAAGGACCAGAGAGTCAACGTAACCTGTCAACGCAAGAATGAAATCTGATGAAAAGGATGGAGGAAAAAATGAGCGAGACATTCAGACCCGTCATGGCAGTCACCATGGGAGACCCGGCCGGTATCGGACCGGAGATCGTTGTCGGATGCATGCTGGACAAGGGCGTGCATGAGGCCTGCAGGCCCTTCGTGATCGGAAGCATTGCGATCCTTGAGCGCGCGGCGAAGGTCCTTGGCAAGGAAGTGAAGTTCAATAAGATCAACGAGCCGGAAGAAGCAAAGTATGAGTTCGGTACGTTCGACGTGATCGAGACCGGCGATTACGACACGGATAAGGTCGAGTGGGGCGTGATCAGCGCGCTGGCAGGGCAGATGGCGTACGACTTCATTAAGAAGTCCATCGAGCTTGGCCTCGCCGGAAAGATCGACGCGGTCTCCACCGCACCGATCCACAAGCAGGCGATCAAGAAGATCGGTGTCACGGAGCCGGGCCACACCGAGATCTACCAGCACATGACGAACTCCCCGTACGCGCTGACCATGTTCTCCTGCCACAAGCTGAGGGTGTTCTTCGTCAGCCGCCACATGTCCCTGATGGATGCCATCAAGTTCGCCGACAGAAAGCAGATCCTCGCAAACGTGAAGGAGATCGACTACGAGCTCCGCAACGTCGGCATCGAGAATCCGCTGATCGCGGTCGCCGGCCTGAACCCCCACAACGGCGACAACGGCCTGTTCGGGACCGAGGAGCTTACGGATATCGGCCCGGCGGTCGAGGATGCCAAGGCGCTCGGGATCAACGCGGTCGGTCCGATCCCGGGAGATTCCGTCTTCAATATCGGTAAGTCCGGCAAGTTCGACGCGATCCTTTCCCTCTATCATGACCAGGGCCACATCGCATGCAAGACGCTTGATTTCGAAAAGTCCGTCACGATCACCTGGGGCCTTCCGTTCATCAGAAGCTCCGTTGACCACGGCACCGCGTTCGATATCGCCGGCAAGGGCATCGCGGGCTGCATCAGCATGATCGAATCCACACTCGTATGCGCGGAGTACGCTGCGAAAAAGCATGCCCGCGCGAACGCGTGAACCTAAAGTCTTTTAAAAGAGGAGGTTGCCAGATGCCAGTTATTGGATCAGTCGCAGATGATCTGACCGGTGCTACTACTACCGGCGTGCTTCTCGCGAGAAGCAAAGCAAGGACCGCGGTGTTTTTCGATGTTGACGCAGCACAGCATGCGGAAAACATGGACAAGCTTGACGCTGTCATCATTTCTTCCAACAGCCGTCCGCTTCCGGCGGATGAGGCTTACAGCATCGTAAAGGATGCGACGAAAGCCCTGATGGGCATGGGCGTCAAGTACTTCCAGAAGCGTATCGACACGACCTGCCGCGGCGGGATCGGCGTCGAGATCGACGCCATGCTGGATACGATCGGCAATGACACAGTCGCGATCGTCGTCCCGTCCATGCCGCAGTCAAGAAGGATCCTCGTCGGGGGCTTCTCCGTGATCGACAGCGTCGCCCTTACCAGGACGCCGGTCGCCCAGGATGTCCGCACGCCGGTGAAGGAGTGCTACATCCCGCGCCTTCTTGCGGGCCAGACCCGCCGCAAGGTGGGGCTTGTCAAGCTGGACACCGTCCTGAAGGGGAGCTTCGACATCCGTGACGAGCTCCTGAAGCTCAGGGAAGAGGGCGTCGAGGTCTTCGTGGTCGACGCGGTCTCTATCGATGACGTCAGCCGGATCGCCCAGGCGGCCATCGCGACAGACTGGGATTTCATCACGGTCGATCCGGGCCCGCTGACATCTAAGGTCGCGTTCCACAGAAGCCTTATCGACAAAGAGGAAGACAACCTTCCGCCGCAGGGCGAGGAGAACGGAAAGACCATCCTCGTCATGGCGGGAAGCGCGACGTCTGTCACCAAGAAGCAGATGGAGGTCCTCTGCAGCGATCCGCGCCACATCCGCATCATTGTCGATCCCGAGAAGCTGATCGACGGCGGGGAGACGGCGGAAAAGGAGATCGGAGAAGCGACGCAGACCGCGTTCGACCTGATCATGGGGAACGAGCAGCCGCGCGCCATCCTCTTCGAGACCGCGCTGCACGGAAAGCTCCTGGACCTCGCGGCGGAGGAGCGGAAGCGCCATCTCGCTCCCGGCTCTGCCGCGGACCGTATCAACATGGGTCTCGGGCAGATCGCGAAGGCGGTCACCGACCGCGCAGGCATGGAACGGATCGCCGGCATCTACGCGACGGGCGGCGATACCATGGTCTTCACCTGCACCGCGCTCGGCGTGCGATGCCTTGAGGTATTTGACTACGTGATCCCGCAGACGGATATCGGCGCCCTGGTCGGAGGAAAGTACGACGGCATGCCGATCGTCGGCAAGGGAGGACTTACCGGGAACGACCACATTGCCTGCGACATCGTAACACGGCTGTTCAACGAGGCAGCAAGAGTTAAATAACAATCAAAAAGGGGGAACTGAAAACAATGAGTGAAATTAATCAGGCACCAAAGAAGGATCTGGATCTTCTTAACAAGATGAAGGCCATGCCGGGCGGACTTGTCATCATCCCGCTTGTCATCGCGGTCGTCATCGCGACGTTTTTCCCGCAGGCCTATCAGATCGGCGGATACGTAACTGCACTGTTCTACAACGGAAACTCCTGCATGATGGGCTTCTTCCTGATCGTCTGCGGCTCCACGATCAACGTGAAGCAGGTCGGCATGCCGCTTTACAAGGGCATCATCATGACCGGCATGAAGTTCCTTCTCGGCGTCCTTCTGGGCCTGTTCGTCGGTACTGTCTTCGGTGAGGCGGGCTTCCTCGGGATCACCCCGTTCGTCATGATCGCCGCGATCACGAACTCCAACGGATCTCTTTACATCTCCCTTTCCTCGCAGTTCGGTAACGCGACGGATACCGGCGCGATCTCCATCCTTTCCCTGAACGACGGCCCGTTCTTCACGCTGGTCGCTCTGGGCGCGACCGGCCTTGCGAACATCCCGTTCATGTCCCTGGTCGCTACGCTTATCCCGATCCTCATCGGCTTCATCTGGGGCAACCTTGACGAGGGCTTCAAGAAGACCTGCGCGACCGCTCAGCCGATCGTCACCTTCTTCATGACCATCTCCATCGGCGCAAAGACCGACGTCGGTACCCTGATCACCGCAGGCGCTTCCGGCATCGTCCTCGGCATCATCTCCGCGGCGACCGCAGTCGTGTTCTTCTTCGTGTTCAACCTCCTGCTTCCGAAGAAGGAGAGGAACGCAATGGGCGCAGCGATCGGTACCACTGCTCTGAACTCCGCTATGACCCCGGCAGCTGTCGCAGAGGCAGACCCGACCATGGCACAGTACGTCGATATGGCGACCGCACAGTGCGCGACTGCTTCCATCATCACGCTGTTCGCGATCCCGTTCGTTACGGCCTTCTTCGACAACTTCATGAGAAAGAGACAGGCCGGTATCTACTCTCCGGAGGGCTGGGCGCATTTCAAGGTCGCGCCGCAGACCACCTGATCACGGTTTCACAATAACAGGACGCCAGGGCCCTTTAAGCAAAGCATTCCCTTAAAAGAGGACGATGAACATGGAAGACTACATTCTCAGAAAACAGGAGATGACGGTACGTATGACGCCTGAACTCCTCTATGATTTCACGCTTTACCATACGTATTCAAGATTTACAGGCTTCCTGTCCATCGTCCTCGCTTTCGCTGTCGCAATCATCGGGCTGATCCGCGTGTTCTCCGGTACGGTGCCGCCCACCATGATGGCCTTTTACGGAGGGGCTGCCTTCCTTTTCATCGCTTACACGCCCCTTACGTTAAAGCTCCGCGCCGCGAAGCAGGTGCAGGAGATCGACCGCTACCGCGAGGAGGTGCATTACATCTTTGATCCCGCGGAGGGGATCACAGCGGAATACGGCGGCAGGACGGAGTTCATTCCCTGGGAGCGCTGCGAGAAGGTCGTCTCCGCCCCGAAGAACATCGGGATCTATTACGGGAAGGACCTCGCGGTCATCCTCCCGAAAACGCAGTTCGGCGACAAGTTCCAGGAGATCATGACAGTCATCATGGCGAATGTGGTCGGGAAGGTGTACGAGAAGGCGCGCGTCGGCGCGGAGACAGCGGAAGCGCAGGAAACCGCCGGAAACGGCTCTGAAGCGGAAGTTCCGGAAACCGCCGGAAACGGCTCCGAAGCGGAAGTGCAGGAAGCTGCCGGCAGCGGTTCCGAAATGAAAGCGGAAACGGCAGAAGATACCGGAAATGCCTCCGCAAGTGAAACGAAATAAGCTGAAAGTTATACGAAAATATTCAGGAAAAGAAACAGAAACTGTGGTATAATCCTGATGTGATCAAAAAGCCGGAGATCTTCCGGCTTTTTGTGAAATAACGTACAGGACCAGACTGAAAGGGCACCGTTTCCTTTTGGAAAGACAGGAAAGGCAGGCAAGCTTATGACACCGCAGGAGAGAAGGCAGGTTATTCTGTCAGAGCTCAGGAAGGCCGGCAGGATCGACGTGAACGAGCTGAGCGAACAGCTTCGCTGCTCGAAGGTGACTATACGGAGCGACGTGCGCTCCCTGGAATCCGAGGGCCTTCTTATGAGGACCCACGGCGGCGCGATCCTCCCTGACGAAGAGAAAAAGACGAAATATACCTACGCCAGCATTTACCGCAATTCACAGAGCAAGAGGGAGATCGCCGCGGCAGCCTTTCGTCTGATCAACGACAGGGATATCATTTTCCTGGATGATTCCTCCACCTGTTTTTACCTTGCGCTGAAGCTTAAGGCGCACCCGGAAAAGCACTGCGCGGTCATTACGAATTCCCTGCTCGTGGGGAGCGAGATCGCGGAGTGCGCCCATCTTGATGTGTATATCGCGGGGGGCCAGGTCAGCGGCAATCCGCCTGCTTCCATGGGAGAGCGCGCGGAGGCAAGGATCGGCGAGGTGCATATGGACAAGGGCTTTATCGGCGTCTACAGCATCAATCTCGGCGTCGGCCTCACTTCCGTGGCGAGTCCCCAGATGATGATCAAGCGCGCCGTGCTGAAGGCCGCGGATCAGGTCTATGTGCTGGCGGACAGCTCGAAGTTCGGGGGCGGCTACATCTCGGTCGTGTGCCCGGTCAGCGAGGTCACGGGCATTATCACAGACCGCGGGATCGATCCCGAACAGGTCCGCACCGCGCAGAAGATGAATGTGCGGCTCATGGTCGCGGACCAGCTCCGCGGAGAGGAAGGCTGAGGCCTTCAGGCAGACTGAGGCCTTTACAAAAACGGAGGCCGGCTTCGGGAAAGCCGCCGGATCACAGGAAAAACAACGGGCAGGAGGGAAATGACCCTCCTGCCCGTTTTCATGTGCGGTTCCGGTTTTGAACAGCTTTTTGCAAACCTTTCTGAAAGGCTTATACGCAGCAGTATCCGCCGTCCACGATCAGGTCGCTGCCGGTCGTGTAGCCGGCTGCCGGGGACGCGAGATAAAGGACTGCGGGGATAAGCTCCTCGGGCTTTGCCATGCGGTGCAGCGGGAAGAGCGGTGCCCACGCGTCCAGGAGCTCCTGGGAGACGAACGGCGGCTGGGACATCGGGGTCCCGACGTAGCCCGGGGAAAGGGAGTTCACGCGGATGCCGTAGTCCGCCCACTCGATCGCAAGGGACTTGGTCATGTGGATGACCGCTGCCTTGGAAGCGTTGTAGGAAGCCTGGCACTGCGGGATGTTGACGATGGTGCCGGACATGGAAGCCATGTTGATGATGCTTCCCTTGATGCCCTTCGCGATCATGGTGCGCGCGACTGCGACGGACATGATGTACTCGCCGGTCAGGTTGACGTCCAGGATGGCCCTCCACTCGTCGACGGTGGCCTCGCCGTCGTTCATGCCGCCGAGATCCTCGCCCTCGAGGACGATCGCCTTCTTATGGTAGCAGGCGCCTGCGTTGTTGAAAAGAATGTCGATCTTGCCGGAGCGGGAGACGATCTCCTCCACGGCGGCATTGACCTGGTCTTCCTTCGTCACGTCGCATTTTACAAAATATGCCTTTCCGCCAGCTTCCTCGATCAGGCGGATGGTCTCGTCCGCGCCGCTTCTGCAGACGATAACGACTTCTGCGCCTGCCTTAGCCATGCCGACTGCGATGACCTGTCCGATGCCCTGGCCGCCGCCGGTGACGATCGCGGTTTTTCCCTTAAGGCCGAATACTTCATCAAGATACATAGGTGGATCCTCCTTTACAGGTGAAAGATGTTTTACCGTCCCCGCGCGGGGCAGAGGACGGAGGAACACAAGCTTAAAGGGAACGGGGCGTCAGTCCTTGATCATGGACAGGGCTCCGTAGAGGACGGAGTCGTCGCCGAGCGCCGCGCACTTCAGCTCCACGGAGCTTCTGATGGACGGCATGCAGTATTTGTCGACCTCGGCAAGGATCTTGTCAAGGAAGACCTGTCCCATGGATTCGATGATGCCGCCGCCGTACACGACGATGTCGGGGCTGATCACGTTGATCATGCTGCCGGTCGCGATGGCGAGGTAGTGGCAGGCGCGGTCGATCGCCTCGACGGTGACTGCATCGTCCGCCTGGTAGGCCTTGCGGAGCATCTTGCTCTTGAAGGTCCCGTCAACGAGGCACTCCGCCATCATTGTCTTCCTGCCGCGCGAGATCTGCTGGTTGAAGTATGCGGTCATGCCCTTCTTCGAGGAGATGGCTTCAAGGCAGCCTCTCTGGCCGCAGCCGCATAACGGGCCCTCCGGCTCGAGGATGATGTGGCCGAGCTCCGCTCCCTTGAACTGGTTCCCGGTGAACATTTTCCCGTCGAGGATCATGCCGCCGCCCATGCCGGTGCCGACGAAGAAGCCGATCACGTTTTTGTAGCCCTTCGCAGCGCCGTACTTCCACTCGCCGAGGACGCCGACGTTAACGTCGTTTCCGATATAGAACGGGACGCCGAAGCGCTTCCGGATGGGAGTCGCGATGTCATAGTCCTTCCAGGGAAGGTTCGGGGAGAAGAGGACGATGCCGGTCTCCGAGTTGATGACGCCCGGCGCGCCGGCGGAGATCGCATGGATGCTTCCCTTTTTGATCCCGGATTCCTGGATCATCTCGTCGACGACGCTGATGATGACCTGCTCGATGTTCTGGGAAGAATCACCTCCGGATTTGGTCTTTTTCTTCAGGCGGTAGATGATGTTCTTCTTGCTGTCGAAGATAACGCCGAGGATCTTGGTCCCGCCGATATCAAGACATATGTTGTAGCTTTCTGCCATGACGAATCCCTCCGTTATTTTTTGAGCGTGCCGGAAGCCTGCCTGTTCCGGCGCGGCCCGGTGGTGCTATGCATCTATTATAACCAAAGTTCACAAAAATATGTCTAAATTTGGAAAATATATGGAGACTTTTTTGCGGCCTCATCCTAAAACAGCTCCCTCCTCTCCGCGCTTCGGCGGGCGGTCCAGCATTTCCCCGGGGAGGGAGGAGAGGCCGTCCCGGAGCGTCCTGAGGATCCGCTCACGGTCGCGGGGCAGGATCCCCGACGCGGGCACCGGGTTCGAGGTGTGGATCCCGAGAAAAATGAGGTCCTTCACGTCGAGCCTTTCCACCAGGGAGATCTCCTCCGAAAGGAGCTGGCGCACTGTGTTTTCGCGGAAGCGCCCGGTCCTCACCGCCTCGTACAGAGGGCTTCCCGGCGCGTAGTGGAGCGTCCCGGCGAAGACAAGGAACGGCTTTACCTCGTTCACGAAGGCAGCGGATGCCTCCGCGGAAGCCTCAGAATTCCCGCCGCCCTCGGCGCCGAGGATCAGGTTGACGCTGTAGTCCATGCCGGCGGAGCGGAGCTTCCCCAGGGCGGCGCGCGCATCGTCCGCGGTGAACCCCTTGTTCATGATCTTCAGCATGCGGTCAAGGCCCGACTCGATCCCGAAGTTCGGCTCGTTTAAGCCGGCTGCGCGGAGCCTTGCAAGGTCCGCAGCGGACTTGTCCCGCACGTTCAGGACGGAGGCGTAGCAGGAGATGGTCTCAAGAAGGGGAAAGGTCTCCCTGCACGCGTCCGCGATCCTTAAGAGCCGCTCCGTGGAAAGCGCGAAGGCATCCCCGCCCTCAAGGAAGATCCGCTGCGTGCCGGGAAAGCGCTGCCCGGCCTCGCGGAGGTCGGCGAGGACCTCCTCCATGGGGGAGACCCGGAAGGGCGTATCGCGGTACATGGAGCAGAAGCTGCAGGCATTGTGGCTGCAGCCCGCGGTGACCTGCAGGAGCAGGGAGCGGGATTCAAAGGGCGGGCGGAAAATGCTGCCGGTATAATGCATGGAGCTGTTCCTCCTTTTCATGGGATCATAAGCGGAGGGTACTGGTTTCAGAAGCCCGGAGAAGCCTTTCTGCTCTCAGGGGCCTTAAGAGAACTGTACCGGAACTGTACTGATTATAGCGCAGGAGAAAAAAACAGGGTAGAATGAAAGGGCGGCAGCCGCCGCGGCTGCCGGTCTGCTTCGAACCGAAAGGAGCCTTGTGCCATGGATCTCACCGGACTTCTTCTTTATTCCTTCGTCATACTCATCACGCCGGGACCGAACAACCTGACGATGATGTATCTCTCCGCGCGGCACGGCTTCCGCCGCGCCTCCCTCTTCATGTGGGGAAGCACGCTGGGGATCACCGTGAAGGCCCTGCTCTGCGGGCTCCTGAACGTGTTCCTCACGTCGTTCATCCCCGCGGTCCTCCCCTATATGAAATGGCTCGGCGGCCTCTACATGCTGTACCTCGCGTACCGGATGCTTGCGTCCGGCTTTGCCGCCGAAGAACAGGAGGCGAAGCACGGGGACGATGCCACCTTTGCCGCCGGCATCCTCCTTCAGTGCGTGAATATCAAGAGCTGGCTCGGCTGCCTTGGCATGTTTGTCTTTGTGGTGCCGTACACCAGGGCGTTCTCCGCGATCGCCGCGGCGTCGCTCATCAATTCGGCGATCATGGTGCTCTGCACGACCGCCTGGGGGCTGTCAGGCGTCGCGTTCCGCCGTGTCTACGCGGAGCACAGGCGCGCGTTCAGCGTCCTTCTCGCGGCCTCCCTCATCTTCTGCGCGTATTCAGCGGTCCGGTGATATCCGGACCGTTTGCTTTTGCACAGTATCCGGATCCTTTGCTTCTGCATAATATCCGGACCCTTTA
>Ga0129306_1003929_pt1 | contig 10312 bp, 7 predicted proteins | sample P827metagenome_FD_94438 | JGI IMG/M metagenome (GOLD analysis project Ga0129306, IMG submission 94438) | Capybara group fecal microbial communities from Wisconsin, USA - P827 metagenome | ecosystem: Host-associated > Mammals > Digestive system > Large intestine > Fecal | place: USA: Wisconsin...
AGGCGCTCGCGGGGAACGAGGCGGATGCCGGCAGCGGCGGTGCCGGCGGCAGTGCCGGCGGCAGTGGCGGCGGCAGTTCCGGCGGCAGTTCCAGCGGCAGTTCCGGCGGCAGTTCCAGCGGCGGTTCCGGCGGCAGTTCCGGCGGCAGTTCCGGTGGCAGTTCCGGCGGCAGTTCCGGTGGAAACCCCGATACGAATGAAACGGAGGATATCCCTCTTTTCTGACGGTAAATCTTTTTTAGGGCAATACCGCACAGAACAAAGGTGTGCAATATAACCCCCAAAATGGTACAATATGGCTGACAGTCTTTTCTGCGGACATGGGAGCCCAAGGAGGCACTGGTCAGCCAGTTGCTCCCCTAATTGTAGCTGAGGCACGAGATGGAAGGAAGCCCAGCTGGATGCTGGGCTTCCTTCCAAAACTTATTGTAATAGGAGGTACGTGTCAGTTCTTCCGGTGGCAGCACCTCCAATCCGGTAACTGTACCGGAGCAGCCGAAGAACGGCAGCATTTCTGTCAGCCCCTCCAACGCATCTGAAGGCCAGGCCGTTACGATCACTGTTACCCCGGATGATGGCTATGGTGTGCAGACCGTCACAGTGACGGACAAAAACGGTAAAAATATTCCTGTGACTTCTCTCAGCAATGGTAAGTACCGTTTCACCATGCCTGGTACCGCAGTCACCATCGAGGCCACACTTGTACCGTTGAGCGGCAGCGTAACCTTTACCGATGTTCCCGCCAATGCCTACTATGCGGACGCGGTGACTTGGGCGGTACGCAATGGTGTCACAAAGGGCACCACCGAGACCACATTCTCTCCCAATGCAAGCTGCACCCGCGCCCAGGCCGTCACATTCCTGTGGCGTGCTGCCGGCTCTCCCGAGCCCGCATCGACTCGTAATCCTTTCACAGATGTAAAGAGCGATGCGTATTATTACAAGGCCGTCCTGTGGGCCGTGGAGCAGGGGATCACTGTCGGAACCACCGACACTACTTTCTCCCCCAACAATGACTGCACCCGGGCCCAGATCGTGACGTTCCTGTATCGCTTCCTAGGCGAATAATCCGAAGCTGCCCCAACTGTAAAACGGAGGGCGGCAGGCAAGCGCCTGCCGCCCTCCGCTCATGCACGACCAAAGGGAAAAGCGGCCTTGCAAAGGAGCTGACATGCACGGCGCAAAGTACAAGCAGACCCTTATTCTGACCCTTACCACGGTAAAACCGGCCAACACGCTCTAACAGCACTTAAAACAATGAAATCTCAAACCCTTTGTGCCGCAGCACTTTGCGGCATTCGGCGGCATCAGATGACACGGTTCAAAATCGCGCACAGGCGATTCGAATCCTTCACCCGCTGCCAAAAAAGTCCTGAAACCTCATAGGTTTCAGGACTTTTTTTGTTGTTTGACCCTTTATGAAAGACAGCATCGTTCCGGCATCACAGAATTACACAGGTGTTGCGCAGGCTGTGCACATTTGCTTTCTCTGCTCCAGTCCGCCTTGTAAGCTTTTGAAGCGCGCATGTGCAAACAGACAAGGTATTTCCGGAACGCCTGCGGGCACAGCTCAGTCCAAAGCAGCGTAAGCACTCATAATTTCCTGGATGATCTCCTCCCTGTTCTGCTCATGGGAGTCAAAATACAGGTCGAAACCATCCGGTCTTCCCCACTCCAGCCCTGTATAAGAATGATAATACAGCTCCCGCTGTTTATCCGCCTTCCTGACCAGCGCCTCCGCCTTCTTCCGGTCCAGGCCCTCCAGTTTCATTTTCCGCTCCACACGGTCCCTGAAGGGCGCAGCGATAAACACCGTCAGCAGCTTTACACCGCCGGCCTCCCGGAGGATCTGATCGGCACACCGGCCGACGATGACAGCGTCCTCCCGTTGGGCGATGGCCCGAATGACCTCACTTTGCAGCTGATACAAGACTGCCGAAAAGGACCGGCCCTTGGGAACGTGGTGATTCCCTTCGTAGACCGCCTCATACAGCCATGGATTTTCCTGCTTTTCATCGAAGCCCGTCAGCTTTTCGTGATTCAGTTCCCCGTGTGCCGCCGCCAAGGCGATCAGTTCCTTGTCATAACACTTCACGCCCAGCCGGCGGGCGGTCTCCGCCCCGATCTCGTGTCCGCCGCTGCCAAACTGCCGGCCGATGGAAATGATCTTGTGCGCCATTCTTCTCCCTCTCTTTCAAAGCCCCTCCCGCTCTGCCCGCAGGAACGCCTCTTCGATCTGGTTTTCCAGCGTCAGCCTCAGGTAGGTCATCATGGTCTCTTCAGAGAGGTCCATATCCCGGCGGACCCACTCCATAACGATGCCGCTGAGGGCCGCAATATAAAAATTGCCCAGAAAGCTCTGGTATTCCTCCGAGATCTGGTGCTTGCCCTTTACATCGGCCAGGAACAGGTCCATCAGGTGCGTGACCTCCTGATAGAACATATTCCGCAGCGCCTCCTGTCCCAAACTGTCCAGGGCGCATTTACACACTGCTTTGTTTTCCCGGATGGTACGGAGAAACAGCTGGAACCCATCCTGCCAGGTAAGGCAGTTGTCGCTCCTGCGGATCAGGGACAGGGCTTCCTCCTGAAACATCCAGGCCAGCAGATCATAAATGTCTTTAAAATGGTAATAGAAGGTGTACCGGTTCATACCGCAGTCGTCGGCGATCTCCTGAATGGTGATCTTCTGCAGGGGCTTGCGCGCCATCAGCTTTTTCAGGGACTCCGCCATCTGTTTTTTCCGGTTGTAAGACAGCTCTTCCTGCTTCGTATCCACCACCGCCTTTTTCCCAATATACCACAGCCTCCCGGAAAAATCACTACACAAACTTCAGGAATCTGTTGGAAATCCTCCGTTTGAAAAGACTGCACAATCCCTCCCGAATGTGTAGTTTTACACATTCGGCGGAAGTTACGGATTGTATTTTCCGGATGCTCCGGCGTATAGTCAGTGCATCATGGACAGGAGGAATTTTGTATATGCAGGATAATATCTACCGGATCCGGATGCAAAGCCCCATGGGCGTCAAAAAAGGGACGGCGGAGATCCATCTTCAGGGCGGACGCATCATACTGGGGCTTCTGGGCGGTGAGAACCTGTTTACCGGCAGTTTCATACCGGAATATGCATTTCAGATGACCGGCGCCCTGCGGACAGCGGTAAGTGAGGTCCCCGGGGTCCTGAAGGGTACGCTTTCAGAAGCCGGCCTGCGGGCGGTACTCCACACAGAGAAGGGAGACTTTCCCATTGAGGGTGTTTTAAGCGGTCATACGGACGAATGCCTGTGAACCATTGCGCGGAGGAATCTATATGAAGCAAACCAAGCAAAAACCCGGTTTCTTTGTTCACTTGGCCACATGGATCGTAGATAAAAGGAACCTGTTTTTCCTGATCTATAGTGCGGCCATCCTCTTTTCCCTGTTTTCCCGGAACTGGGTGACCGTTAACAACGATATCACCGACTATCTGGCTGAGGACACGGAGACCCGCCAGGGTCTGAGCGTGATGGAGGACCAGTTCACCACCTTTGGCACAGCCCGGGTGATGGTATCCAACATCCCGTATGACCAGGCCCTGCCGCTGGTGGATGCGCTGGAGTCGATCGAGGGCGTCTCCGCCGTGGACTTCGGGGACGAAGATGACGCGGAGGACCGCTACGACCACTACCGCGAGTCCGCCGCCCTGTTCGACGTGACCTTCGAGGGCGAGGAGGATGACCCCGTCAGTCTTGCCGCCATGGAGGCACTCAGGGAGACTCTGTCCGGTTATGACGTCTCCATCTCCAGCACGGTGGGCGAGAGCCAGTCTGCCACCCTGGCATCGGAGATGAACGTTATCATGGCCATCGCTGCAGTCATTGTGGTCCTGGTCCTTCTGCTGACCTCCAGAACCTATGGTGAGATCCCGGTGCTGATCATCACTTTTCTGTCGGCCATGCTGCTGAATAGGGCCCCCAACTTCATTTTTGGTGAAATTTCTTTTATCTCCAACTCCATTTCGCCAGTTCTGCAGCTGGCTCTGGCCATCGACTATGCCATCATCCTCTGCCACCGCTTCAGCGAGGAACGGGAGCACGCCCCCGCCCGGGACGCCTGTATCCTGGCGCTGAGCAAGGCCATCCCTGAGATCTCCTCCAGCTGTCTGACCACGCTGGCCGGCCTGGCCGCCATGATGTTCATGCAGTTCCGGATCGGCTTTGACATGGGTATGGTACTCATCAAGTCCATCCTGTGCAGTATCCTGACAGTATTCACTCCGATGCCGGGCCTGCTGATGCTGTTCAGCAAGCTTATAGACCGGACTCACCATCGCGTTTTTATCCCCAGGATCACCCTGTGGGGACGGATCGTCACCAGGCTCAAGTATGTGGTCCCCCCTGTTTTTGTCTGTGTTCTGGCTGCTGCCTTCTATTTCTCCGGTCAGTGCCCCTACGGCTATGGCGACAGCCTCATCGAGACCGATAAAAAGAGCAGCACCATGCTGCAGGCGGAGGCCATCGAGTCCCGCTTCGGCACTCAGAACGTCATGGCGGTCATCGTCCCAGCCGGTGATTATGCCGCCGAGGGCCGCCTGCTGGCCGCCCTGGAGGCGCTGGACGAGGTGGATACGGCCGCAGGCCTGGCCAACGTGGAGATCGAGGACGAGGACTACGTGCTCACCGACCGGCTGACGCCCCGTCAGTTCTCCGAACTGGTGGATATGGATATTGAGATGGTCCGCCTGCTCTATACCGCCTACGCCGCCGATCTGGAGGAATACGGCCGCATCGTCAACAACATCGATAACTACAGTGTCTCTATCCTGGATATGTTCCTGTTTCTCTATGACCGGGTGGACGAGGGCTACGTCACTTTGGACAGTGAGGACCAGGCAGACCTGGACGACATGTACGGGCAGATCACCGACGCACTGGCCCAGCTTCAGGGTGCGGATTATTCCCGAATGGTCCTGAAGGTGGACCTGCCGGAGGAGGGTGAAGAGACCTTCGCCTTTCTGGACCGTCTCCATGAGGTCGTGGGCCGGTACTATGCGCCCGGCACTTTTTACATCACCGGCGACTCCACCAGCGACTACGACCTGGCCGCCTCCTTCGTCAATGACAACGTGCTGATCAGCGTGCTGTCCATCCTGTTCGTAATCATCGTGCTGCTGTTCACCTTCCAGTCGGTGGGCCTTCCCATCCTGCTGATCCTGGTCATCCAGGGCAGTATCTGGATCAATTTCGCCGTACCCGCCATCCGGGGCACTTACATCTTCTTTATGAGCTACCTGGTGGTCAGCTCCATCCAGATGGGCGCCAATATCGACTATGCCATCGTCATCTCTTCCCGCTATCAGGAGCTCAAGCGGACCATGCCGCCCCGGGAGGCTATGATCGAGACCCTGAATCTGGCCTTTCCCACCGTTTTCACCTCAGGCACCATCCTGACCTGTGCCGGCACCCTCATCGGCAAGCTGACCTCCGACACTGCCATCTACGGCGTGGGCAGCTGCATCGGCCGTGGCACCATCATCTCCATGATACTGGTGATGGGCGTACTGCCGGAGATCTTGCTGCTGGGTGACGCCATCGTGGAACGGACGGCATTCAACATCAAATATCCGGCGCTGACCCAGACCTCCAGTGCCAGCGGAAAAGTTTACCTGGACGGCAGAGTCAGGGGCACCATCTCCGGCAGGATCGACGCGGAGGTCCACGGCGTTCTGGAGGGCGACGTGACGGCGGTGGTCAATGTCCGCCGGGCCTCGCCGCTCCGGCAGGAAGAGGAGGGACAGGAAAGATGAAAACGCATAAACGCAGTATCCGGCTGTTGTCCGCAGCCCTCGCCTTCCTGCTGATCTTGTCCCTGGTCCTGCCGTATGCCGCGCTGGCTGCGGAAAGTCCGGTCATTTCCATCCGAAGCGCGGAGGATCTGATCCGCCTCGCCCAAAACTGTACACTGGACACCTGGTCACGGGGAAAGACCGTGACGCTGGAGGCGGACATTGACCTGAGTGGTACAGATCTTTCCCCCATTCCCACCTTCGGCGGCACCTTTGAGGGCAACGGCCACACCATTTCCGGTCTGTCCCTGCAGTCGGGAGCCTCTTACCAGGGACTGTTCCGCTATATTCAGGAGGGCGCGGTGGTCCGTGACCTCCATGTGGCCGGCACTGTGTCCGCAGTGGGAGAGCAGACCTGCGTGGGCGGCATTGCAGGGAGCAACAAGGGGACGCTTCTGGACTGCTCCTTTCAGGGTACCGTGGAAGGCAAGCGCCAGGTGGGCGGGATCGCCGGCATCAATGAGGCCGCGGGCTCCATTTACCGCTGTACGGCAGAGGGCTCCGTCACCGGCGGCATCGCCGGGCATAACGCCGGCACCATCACCGGCTGTACCAACAAAAGCGCGGTCAATACCGTACACCAGGAAAAAGAACAGAGCCTGGAGGACGGTTTCAGCAGCCTGAACCGGGAGGAGGTCCTGGACACCACCACGGACACCGGCGGGATCGCGGGCTTTTCCAACGGCGTGGTGCGCAGCTGCCGGAACACAGGCACTATCGGCTATCCCCATGCGGGCTACAATGTAGGCGGTGTGGCAGGCCGTTCTTCCGGATACCTGGAAAACTGTGTGAATACCGGGATCGTGAAGGGATGCAAGGACGTAGGGGGGATCGCCGGGCAGATCGCCCCCGATATCCGGCTCATTTTCAGCCCGGATACCATTGATGAACTGAAGGATGAGCTGGACCGCCTCAGCAACATGGTGGATGACGCCCTCGACCACACGGAAGGCAGTAAGAACACCCTTTCAGACCGGCTGGACCGGCTCTCCGACTACACCCGGTCCGCCACAGACAGCGCCTCCGACCTGGCTGATATCATGAGCACCTGGGCCGACGGCAGCATCGACACTGTCAACGACGCCTCCAACACAGTGGCGGATACCCTGGACCAGCTGGAGGAGATCACCTCCAACGCCGAAGATATCCTGGACACCATGGCGGACGGGATGGACGTGCTGGAGGACAGCCTGGACCAGATGTCCGCAGCCATGGGGCGCGGAGCGGACGGGCTGGACACCCTGTCCGAGGCCACAGACCGCTTTCGCAGCGGACTCAGGCAGGCCCGCAGCGCTTTTGAAGACATCCGGCAGGCCTCCAGGGACCTGTCCAACGCCCTGGTCGTGGAGAATCAGGAAGCGGCCGAGCGGGCCCTGCAGATACTCAAAGGAGGGGCACAGGACCTCTCTGCCGCCCTGGATGACTGCAGTGAGGCCGTGGAGGAATTATGCCGCCTCCTGGAGGAGGGGGAATGGGACCCCAGTGAGCTCCCCCGGCTATCTGACCGCCTGCCTCTACCTGCTCAGGGACAGTTTTGACGCCGCCGCCGCCACGGCATCCACGCTGGTCGAGAGTATCGCCGCCGCGCTGGACAGCGTCAGCCTGGACTGGGGCGCGGTACAGCAGAGCATCCGGCGTACCGTCCAGGCACTGGGGGAGTTTTCCAGCTTCTGCGACACCATGGACAGCTCCATGGAGAAACTGCGGGACGCTCTCTCCCAGTTTGCAGACATGTCCGTCGGCATGGAGGACGCCATGTCCACGCTGTCCGACGCCATGGACCTCTTTGAGGAGGGTACCCGGGAGCTGGGCGACACCGCCGACGAGATCCACAGCCTGTTTGACGACCTCTCCAGCCGTGATCCGGTGGAGTTTGACAAGCTGGGGGATGATTTTCACCAGGCAGAGGACGGTCTCCACAGCGCGGTGACCGGCATCGGCGACCAGATGGACCTGCTGCGGGATGAGATGGATGCCTCCGGCGATACCCTCTCCGGCGACATCCGTGACCTGGGAGATCAGTTCCAGCTCATCGCCGATCTGCTTCTGGACGCCTTCTCTGACGCCAGAGACACTGACTCCGGTGAACTGTGGAGCGACGTCTCTGCGGAGCGTATCAGCAGCACCACACTGGGAAAGGCCCGGGGCTGCGCCAATCTGGGCGCTGTGGAGGGTGACTTGAATGTGGGCGGCATTGCCGGCGCCATGGCTGTCGAGCATGATTTTGACCCGGAGGACGATATCACCGAGGTGGGTGAGAAATCCTTCGACTTCCGCTATGAGACCCGGGCTATCCTGCAGGAGTGCGTCAACCACGGCCCGGTCACCGCCAAAAAGGATGCGGCAGGCGGCGCAGTGGGCCGCATGGACTTGGGCTATGTGCTGGGCTGCGAAAACTACGGCTTTATTCAAAGCACCGATGGGGATTATGTGGGCGGCATCGCCGGTACCTCCAGATCCATCATCCGGAGCTGCTGGTCCAAGTCCACCCTGTCGGGCGGCAGCTACGTAGGCGGCATCGCAGGCTATGGCTGTGAGATCTACCAATGCGTCAGTCTGACATCAGTGGAGGACTCCGAGGGCTATACCGGCTCTGTGGCCGGCGAATGGGACCGGGAGAACGGCGCTATTTCCGCAAACCGGTTTGTGGAAGGTCCCCTGGCCGGCGTGGACGGCATCAGCTATGCCGGTCAGGCCGAGCCGGTGGCCTATGCGGACCTGATCCAGGAAGAAAACGTTCCCTCCCCTTTCCACAGTTTTACCCTGACCTACATGGTGGAAGACGAGATCATGGAGACCGTCCATTTCTCCTACGGCGATGCGCTCTCTACCCGTGAAGCCCCGGAAGTTCCCGATAAAGAGGGATATTACGGTGTCTGGGAGGATATCGGAGAGACGCATATCACCATCGACCATGTGATCAATGCGGTCTATACGCCCTGTCTGACCACGCTGGCCAGTGACGCTATGCGCGACAGCGCACATGCGGTCCTGCTGGTGGAAGGTGTGTTTGACGGCCGCGCAGCTCTGCGGGCAGAACCTGTCGCTCAAACAGAAGAGTTGGAGCAGTGGTCCGTCACACTGACGGGAACAAATGACGCGCAGACGCATACCGTCCGCTTCACGCCTCCGGCGCAGTGGCGGAAGTTCTCCCTCTCTCTGCGGACGGAGGAGGGCAGCACACCGCTTCAGTGGGATCAGGACGGGAGCTGCTGCGTATTCACAGCCGCCGGGACCAGCTTTACCCTTGAGGCGTCGCGGCAGAGGATCTCCTCCCCCTTCCTGTGGCCTGTCCTGGCCATCGGAAGCTGTGCCGCAGCCATGGCTATGGTCTGCTTTTTCGTGATTCGGAAACGGAGATTGAAAAAACACACCGGGCCGCTGCAGCGCATAAATAAGAGAAAACGTATATACGCGTACTGAAAACCATACGAAAGCACATGGAGCCGGGCCCCGATGGGCCCGGCTCCATGTGCTTTCCGGCCCAGGCGGCCGCTCACAGAACGATCCGCAGCGGCAGCACATCATAACGCGGCCAAGGAACCTCTGATCGTCAGCGTCTCCCCCTTGCCCTTTCCAGCCCTGCGTGGTATCATCCAGATAAGGAACGATAGCTTTTGCCCAACGTCTGTTGGCGCCGGCGGCGAGTCGCCGCCGGAACGCGTTTTCCCGCCGTATTCGCTGCGCTCAGCAGAAGCTGCTTGCAGTATTCCAGCACACTGCGTGTGCTCTTCAAATACTGCGGCGCACTTCCGCATACACATGGTATCGTTCCGCAGCAGGAAGGGAGGAGAGCAGAATATGATCGTATACCGGGAGCTCTCCTCCCTGGAAAAAGACCTGGGCGTCCCTGCCAGGACGCTTTATGCCGTCAGCAACCGGCTCAGCCGCCACTACCGCACCGTGTCCATCCCCAAGAGCGGCGGCGGGGAACGGCGCCTGTCCGTTCCCGACCCGGTGCTCCGGCAGATCCAGCGCCGTATTGCTCAGCAGCTGCTGGCCTACATGCCGGTGTCAGGCCACGCCACGGCCTACCGCCCCGGTGGCTCCGCCCTGCGCAACGCCCGGCCCCACGCCGGCGCGCCCATGCTGCTCCGGCTGGACATCCGGGATTTCTTCAGCAGTGTCCTCTACTCCACGGTGAAGGAGCGGGCCTTTCCGTCCTCCATTTACGCGGAACCCCTCCGGGTCCTGCTGCCCATGCTCTGCTATTATCAGGACGGCCTTCCCCAGGGGGCACCCACCTCCCCCGCCATCGCCAACATCATCCTGTACGATTTTGACCGCGCCGTGGGCCGCTGGTGCGGGGAGCACGGCGTCGTCTACACCCGCTACTGCGACGATATGGCCTTCTCCGGCCGCTTTGACCCGGACCAGGTCATCCGTATGGTCCGGGACCGGCTGCGGGAGCTGGGCCTGTTCCTCAACGACGGCAAGACCAGGCTCATGTATCCCGGCCGGCGGCAGACCGTCACCGGCGTCGTAG
>Ga0129306_1003930_pt1 | contig 10309 bp, 9 predicted proteins | sample P827metagenome_FD_94438 | JGI IMG/M metagenome (GOLD analysis project Ga0129306, IMG submission 94438) | Capybara group fecal microbial communities from Wisconsin, USA - P827 metagenome | ecosystem: Host-associated > Mammals > Digestive system > Large intestine > Fecal | place: USA: Wisconsin...
CCCTTTGTTCGCTGCGGATCATCCCCTTCTTGCCGCCTGAGGAGATTCTGCAGCGAATACTTCGCGTCGTCATCCTTGTAGATGCCCGTGATTACTGCGTTCTTGTCGAGAGGCTTCAGCGTATGCCTGAGAAATGGCAGCGCGTCGCCTTGCGTCAATAAAGCGAGCATGATCCACTGAGTGAGTCGCTTGATATTCTGAACCAAAAGAAAGTATTTGGAAGACCAAAGAAGAGTTCATTGCCGCAGTAGATCATAAGTTCGCGTTGATGGATGAAGGCTAGAGTTGGAATACACCATAACTATTGATGTAATGTATAAGTGAATTGAAAGACTAAAAATGGAAAATATCGAAGAATGCGAAACAGTAATTCAAAAAAGCAAAACGTAGAGTTTACATAAAGTTCAAACTTTTTGGTGTCGAAATCGCCTCTTTTTCAGACCATAAAAACGAATGAGAAAATGTGAAACATGATAGCGGAAATGAACATAGGATGTGCACCTTGACCAAAAGAATAATCGAGGATAGAGATAAGAGATCAAGACGAATTGGACCAGTTGCCAACAGAGGCAAAGAGAACGAGTTGTAACAGCATTTATGCAGGTGCTGTGTTCTTCATATACAACATATATGTGATTGCGCAAATGGCATGCAAATGAATATGATTATATATACTATTGTTGCACATTCCACCAAAAACGCGAAGACGCTTATCATTATATGTTTATACTTTTTGTGTCTGCTTAAGATATTAGTATCTATATATTTGCTAATTCAATAGCTATAAGCTTGCAAAAGAAGGAAGAAATTAGATTGGCTTTCAATAAATATAAGAAGGAAAAGGACCCGAACGCCCTGAAGACGCGGCGGGTGCTGTCGAATAACCTGTTTGTACTGAAGCTCATCCATTCCGTTGCGCCGTCCTATCTGCCGACCTATTTTCTATGGTCGGTGGGGAACGCGATCATCAATTTCCTCATGAATATCTGGCTGCTCCGGGAGATCGTGAACCGCTACGAGGAAGGACGGCCCGCGTCCGAGGTGATCGGGATGCTCGTCGGCCTGATCGTCGGGCAGATGATCTGGTACTGCCTGATCCAGACCCTGCCCGACATCGTCTATCCCCGCTACCGGCAGAGGATCGTGGAGCACATCCAGCGGGGGCTGTTCGAGAAAGCCTCCGCCGTGGAGCTGGCCTGCTACGAGAACCCGGAATTTTACGACAAATACGTCAAGGCGATGGACAACGCGTACAATCGCTGCATGGACGTGGTGTACACGGTGGACGGGTGCATCTGGGCGGCGGTGTCCATCGTCTCAACGGGCGCGATGCTGTTTTTCATCGACCCCGTGCTCATCGCGTTCTCCCTCCTGCCGCTCCTCATCGGGCTGATTCGGAACCTGCGCAACAAGGTCTCGAAGAAGCGGCACGACGAGCGGCAGAAGCTGGACCGCCGGGAGGGGTATGTGCAGCGGACGTTCTATCTGAACGAGTACGCGAAGGAAATGCGGCTCACCGGCTTCCCCGGCCTGATGCTGCGCATCTACGACAAGGCCCAGACGGACTACATCGCCCTGTGGCGGAAATACGGATTCAAAATGACCGTTCTGCGGCTGTTCTCGGATTCGTCCTCCGCGCTGACTTCCGCCGCCGCCATGGTGTACGCCGCCTTCCGGACGCTGGTCAGCCGGTCCATGGGGATCGGAGACTGTCTGGTGGTGTTCAACTCCGTGGATGCGGTGGCGTAGAACCTCTCGCGGATGGCGGAGGTCTTCACCGAGTTCCGCGACCACGCCATGTACATCGAGGACTACCGGTATTTTCTGGAATACGAACCGAAGCTCGCGGCGACGCCGGGCGGGAGAGAGGCAAAGGCCGGGGAGCTCCGGGCGGAACATTTGACCTTCACCTACGCAGGCGCGGAAAAACCGGCGCTCAAGGATGTGAGCCTGACGATACGCCCCGGCGAGAAGATCGCGCTGGTGGGGCACAACGGATCCGGAAAGACGACACTGGTCAAGCTGCTGCTCCATCTCTACGAGCCGGATTCCGGAAGCGTTACGCTGGACGGGATCCCCGCCGGGGAGTACGATTCGTCATCGTGGCGGGACGCGTTCACGACGGTGTTTCAGGACTTTAAGATGTTCTCGCTCTCCGTGGCAGAAAATGTCCTGCTCCGGCCCCTGAGGGACGGGGACGATGCGCTTGTGACCGAGGCGCTGAAGCGGTCCGGGGCATGGGAGCGCGTGGAGAAGATGAAGAACGGCATCCATACCACGCTGACGAGGGAATTCGACGACGAGGGCGAGGTCCTCTCCGTCGGGGAAGCGCAGAAGGTGTCCCTCGCAAGGGCATTTACCAACGACTCCCCCTTCGTCATTCTCGACGAGCCGTCCTCCGCCCTCGATCCCATCGCCGAATACAAAATGTTCGGGAATATGCTTGAAGCCTGCCGCGACAGAACGCTGATCTTCATCTCCCACCGCCTGTCCTCCGCCGTGCTGGCCGACCGGGTCTTCTACATGGAGGACGGCGCCGTCGCGGAGGAGGGCACCCACGTGGAGCTGATGGAGAAGAACGGCAGATACGCCGAACTCTTCCGGATGCAGGCGGAAAACTACCGGGAGACCGAGGACGAGCGCGCGGCGCGGGAAGGAGGAAGCCGATGAAAAAAGATGAGAAGAAAGAGAAAAAGGATAAAATCCCCCTCGGGCGGACGCTGTACTGCAATTTCCTGATGCTCTCGAAGATCTGGCACATGACGCCGCAGTACATCGTGTTCATGGTGATCGTGGGCCTTGTCGGAGGCGCGGCAAACTCCCTCGAGACGATCTTCACCTATATGCTCTTCAACGCTCTGGACGAGCCGGGGGTGACCTTCGGGCGGATGGCTCTGTATCTCGGGGTGATCCTCGGGGTGAACCTGCTGATTGGGCTGTTCTACGCGTGGTATTACGAATACTACCAGACTGTGACGGACAAGAAGCTCCAGCACCGGATGCACGAGGAGCTGTTCCGGCACGCGCTGACGATGGATCTGGCGTGCTACGACGATCCGAAGTTCTACAACGACTACGTCTGGGCCATGGACGAGTCCAAGGGACGGGCGGTGCAGGTGCTGGACGACACGGCGCGGATGATACGGTATCTCATCACCATCTCGACCCTCATCACCCTCATGATGCGGGTGGACGTGCTGGTGGGGGCCATCCTCTTCGTCGGAGCCGCGGCGGACGCCGTTCTCTGGGAGGTGGGCAACCGGTTCAACTTCAAGAAGAACGAACGCACCAAGCCACTCCACCGCAAAAACTCCTACGTCAACCGGGTCTACCATCTGGCGGACTTCGCCAAGGAGCTCCGCGTCTCCCGCGCCGGGGAGAATCTGGAAAAGATCTACTCCGACAGCGTGGACGGGATCGTAGAGGCGGAGGTGTGGAACGGAAAGCGGCGGTACGGCCTGGACCTGCTCACCGAGGTGGTCGACGAGGCCGCGCGGTATCTGCCCGTGATTCTTCTGCTCTTCAAGCTCTACGACGGCACGGCGCAGCTCGGCGCGTTCGTCGCGTCCATCAACATCATCTGGAACCTCAACTGGTCCATGTACGATCTGGCGAAGAACCTGATCCGGATGCCGGAGAACGCCCGGTATGTGGAGAAGTACCTGAAATTCATGTCCTACCGCCCGACGATTTTGAGCGGGGAGACTGCGCCTGAACCGCTGGAAACGGTCGAATTCAAAAATGTCACCTTCTCGTACAGCCCGATAGAGCCGGAAGAAAAAGAAGAGAAGGCGGAATCGGAAAAAGAGGGAGAGGATAAACCTCAGTCCCCGAAAAACTCCCTCGAAGACGTCAGTCTGACCATCCGGCGCGGGGAAAAAGTCGCCATTGTCGGCTACAACGGCGCGGGCAAGACCACCTTGACGAAACTGCTCATGCGGCTGTACGATCCGACGGAGGGAGAGATCCTCTACAACGGACGGAATCTGAAGGACTACGATATCCCCGGACTGCGCGCGAAGATCGGGACGGTCTTCCAGGACTACAAGATCTTCGCCGCCACCGTCGCCGAAAACGTGCTCGGACGGGAAGTTCATGAAGAAGACCGGGACGCCGTGACGGACGCGCTGACGAAAGCCACGTTTGCAGACCGGCTCAGCGACATGGAGAAGGGACTTGACACGCCGCTGACGAAGGAATTCAGCGAGGACGGCGTGAACCTCTCGGGCGGGGAGGCGCAGAAGGTCGCCATCGCACGCATTTTCGCCAGACCCTACGAGCTCATCGTCATGGACGAGCCGTCCTCCGCCCTGGATCCCGCCGCGGAATACGAGCTGAACCACACCATTCTCGCCTATGCGAAGGACAAGACAGTGGTGTTCATCTCGCACCGGCTGTCCACCACCCGCATGGCGGACCGCATCCTCATGTTCGCGGACGGGCGGCTGATCGAAGAGGGCAGCCACGACGAGCTCATGCGGATGAACGGGAAATACGCCGAGATGTTCCGGCTCCAGGCGGAGAAATACAGGGAGGCGGCGTGAGATAAGGCGTTTTTTGCATCTAGGTATTATTGTTATTTTTGCTTTCTGCTAGTTTCTTTTTTCGTTTTCGCTGAAAAGATTGTGGATGGTTTCCAGAATTAGACTTGTATGTAATTTGGAAGAGCATCGTTTGAGCCCACTGCATATCTTTTGCTTTTGAGATTGAACAACAGTCCAATGTGGACTTAATAATTCGTATAACCAGTGGACGTGCTATCTATATGGTGATACTCTTTGGCGTACTGTAGGGGTTGTCGAACGAATATCACATACATTCACACAAAGGATAAATTTTCTCAAGTGGAAAGAGTTATTCCTTTGCAAGAGTGTTTGGTACAGAATTAGATGATAACCATGAACCTGCGACAGGAACATTGAAGGTTAGGTTCAATTGTGTTGCAGAATACGTTCGGAAAATGAGGAATACAGTGGATTGCTATACGCCTACGGAAGATAAAACATTTTATATGCTGATGCTGTTGTTCTATCCTGCTCGGCTGAATATTAGTGAAGCAGCAGAGAGTCCAGTAAGTCACAGCCTCCTCAGGAGGATAGTGGTGTTTTCCAAACATGAAGATACTAAAATAGAAAGCAAAGTCATTTGTGAAGGTAATCTTCTGCACGAAACTGAATATGATTTCTTGGTTTCAGGATTTGCAAAGAGAGCATTGATCTACATCTGCTAGAGATTTATGGGGTGTATTCGTGAATGTCATCAATCGCATAAGGGATCTTCTCGAAGGGGATTCGATCAATAGGATCACGATTCCTAGAGATATCATCATTTATTTGTTCCTGATTCAATTTCTTCTCCTCGAAATCTGCGAACTGTTCTTTCACGGGATCTGGATTCTGATCGTCGTGCCGATCGCGCTTCTGACATTCTTCTTTATCCGATTCTTCTACAAGTTCTGGAAGCGGTACTATTCTCCCGTCACTTTCTGGATTCAGCTTGCGCTGTCCGGTATTCTGACGGGAGGGATATGCTTCCTCCTCAGAACGTATGTCATAACCGGAACCGTATTCTGACGGAGCAAGGAGGGCTTCATGAAGTTTTTTGAACGAACCAACGACGTGACTGTCTCGGAAGGGATTCTGAAATTCCTGAAACTGGACGATCTTCTCTTTATCCGCAACGGAAATATCCTCGATTACCTGACGACGGACATCGGGGTACTGGAGCGGCGAAGAAGAGTTGTTTCGGACACCTCCCGTATCCCGGACTGCGCGGAGATCGTGGAATATCTGGTGAAACAGCTCACCTATATTTCCGAGATTACCAAGAAAAAGAGCGTGTCCGACGTGGAAGAACGCTCCCTGTATTCGATCCGGCAGACCGAGCTCTATATGGAGATCGTGGACAAAACCGCGGCGTTCTGGGACCTGCACGGGAAGGAATTCGAGTCCTACGATTACCGCGCGCTCTTTACCCGGATATGTGAGATCGCCGAAAGCGAAGAATACCGCGCCCTGAAAAAGGGGACGGCCCGGCTTATCGAAGACGTCACGGGTGTGAAAAGCATCTCCGTGGGCTTCAATTTCGATGCTTCCCTGGCACCTTATGAAGCGGGCGTTATCAGCGTCAATCCCTATTACATCGAATCGGGAACTCTGGTTGACCGTCTTCTCCGCCTCGATTTTGACAACAAAAACGTGTCGATGGCTCCGCTGGTGTCGGCGAAGAAAAACACCCGGGCGGAGGACTTTGACGCAATGGAGCAGTCCATCTACCGTGCCCTCGGGCAAGTGTTCAAACGTGCGATCCGTCAATGGGAGCCGGAGATCAACGCTTATATTGCGGACAAGCTCTCGTTTCTGATCGAAGCCCTTCCTTCGTTCGAATTCATTTTGAAGATCAATCAGATCACTGCGCGAATGAAGCAGGCCGGGCTGAAGCTCACCGAACCCGTTTACTGCGAAAAATCGGAGCGGATCTTTGAGGCGGAGGGACTGTACAATCCAATCCTTGCCATGAACCTCGCGGAGAAAGGTAAGGGGACCTGCGTCGCAAACGATTTCACCTTTGACGAGCAGGGGACGGTCTATATCCTCACGGGACCGAACAACGGCGGTAAATCCGTCTTCATGTCCTCCGTCTGCATCGCTCAGATTCTGGCACAGCTTGGGATGGAAGTACCCGCAAAAAAGCTGAGGATCAGTCCGGTCGAGGGGATCTTTGTCCATATGCCCTCTTATGAAGGGCTGAACGCGAAGGGACGTTTGATGGACGAATGTGAGAGAATCAAACAGATTTTTGAGAAGATGCCGGAGTACGCCTTGGCCGTATTCGACGAAACCTATTCCTCCACCGATCCCGACGATGCGATTGAACTGTCCGCACATCTTGTCCGTGCGCTTTCCGTACGGCGGATCAGTAGCATTTTCGGAACGCATTATCACGCGCTGAAAACCCGCCTGAGCGAGGAAACGAAGGAGGGGGTTGATTATCTGACCGCCGGAATGGATTCAGAAGGAGGGAGAACCTATCGGGTTCAACGGAGTTCAGAAGACGTTACAAGTGATGGATATAGGATTGCAGAGAAGATGGGAGTTACATTCGATGAATTAACAAAAAAACGTTGAGGAAAAAAATAATCACGAATAGGATTATTGCATCACGATTATAAAAAATATTTGAACCATGTATGAAAAATAGGAATTAGCTGTCACGATTCTTAAGTATAATCATCAGACGAATGGTCAAAAGAAAGCGATCAGACAACATGTGTAAATCAAGTTGTATATTGAAAAAAAGACATATAATGTAATTGAACGTTACATTATTTTATGCTCGTCAAACACCCGGCAATAAGCGAATTTAGGATTTCGGGTTGGAATAAAAGGAGGAACAGATATGAAAGAATTTGTTGACTTTGAGATGGTTGTAATTAAAGATCAAGAATTAGATGAAATTCTTGCATACGCGAATTCAGGGCCTTGCGTTCACGCGGGCGCATGTACTGGAGGACCTGCATCACCGTGTTCAACAACTGATGCATGGCATTAAGAATTATTGGAAAAAGAAACAATAAAATAGACTAAACTTATTGCCGGGGTTTGATATAATATTGTCGAAGAAACGCAAAGTTTGACAAAAACGAAGGTAATAACGACAATAACAAAAAGCGCATCATTATATATCATTATATTAAGAAAAATATATACCAAAATGGAGGGAATATGTTCATAAAATGTGATAATTTTGTGTTCTTGATGGATACAAATATAATAATAGATAAAAATAAGATAGAACCAAAAGAATGTGAAAAAATAATTAAATTGTATGACAAAAAAGATTGTACTTTCGAAAAAGAATACCTTGAGCGCTTTAGACTATTCAGAGAATCTGAGATTGATTTAAAAAAGATAATGCCGACAAGTTGTGGAATAAATCTTACAAATGAATGCTCATTGAGGTGTAATTATTGCTCTTATGCATCGGGAGAACATCCCATATGCAAAATAGATGATAGGCAATTAAAAACATTCTTGAACTATATGATTGAGAATATATATATAAAGAGACAGTTAAATATAGAAAATAAGTTAAACACATTCTATTTCGCGGGAGGGGGAGAGCCTACTCATGATTGGAGGTTATTACAAGAAGCGGTTAACTATATAGAACAGAAATGTTTTAATCTTGGGATTTTTGTAAAATTGGGAATTACTACTAACTTAATGGTTAATCAAGAAAAATTAGAGTGGGTATGTAAACATTTTTCTGATATTTTAGTTTCATATGATGGAATAAAACAATTACAAGATAGAAATCGTCCGACTGTTATTGGAACAAGATCCTCTGATGTTGTAGAAAATAATTTGATGATATTGAACCAGAAGCAGTTTCCATTTTCTGTTAGAACAACCATATGGCCTTATGATTATCATTATCTGTATGAGATTGCAGATCATATATTTTCAACTTACGAAAATATAGAAACATGGGCTGTGGAGCCAGTTCTAGATTTTGGGAGAGCCAAGAATAGTGATGTGTTTAATGATGAAAAGAAACTGATTTCATATGATTTTCAAAAAACTATATCTGAAATTGATGCATATGTTCAAAACAAATATGGAAGAAGTGTATATTCTAGTATTACGAGAAAAACGCTCTGCAAGTTCAATTGTGGTGCTGCATTTGGGTATTTTCCATGGCTAAATTGTGACGGAAACGTATATACATGTCTTGATGCAATAGAAATTGAGACTCCGATAGCATTTGCGGATGAAAATGCCATGAGATTCAATAAATATAAAGATTCCCTGTCTATTATGCACCTAAAATATATGCAGGATAACTGTAAGAATTGCATAGCTCTACCGTTTTGTGGAGGAGGTTGTCCAATAATTCATAACGGAAAAGACAATGTGAGAAGTATAAATTCAAACTGGCATTGTGATCAGAGAAGAAAATTTTGGCTAAGGGCGTTGACGATGCTTTCAAATAATGGAAGATTCTTTGACATTAATGCAGAAATAATACAAGAAGGAGTATATCAAATAAAATGGAAGAATCAAGATAGATACATCTAGTTTTTTATTATCTGATAATACTAGAAGAATAGATATATCAGAAATGTATACAGTATTCTGTTGAATATAAAATACGTGAAATGTAAAGACGGTTGATTTCGGAGGGAGATATATGAAAATCTTAAATTATAAAAGCAAAAGATATTTATGCAGTATTAACAAAAAGTTGATAATATCAAGATCTGAAGGAAGTTGCGTGATTAAAAATATTGAAGCGGAAAGTACATTGATAATGAATGAAACAACTGCATTTTTGTTTGATGTAATGAATGATAATGAATATGTGGACGAAGAGTTCATAATAAACAAGCTTAGTGGATCGTATATTCACTTACCGTCAGAGAGACAAATGAAAGCAAAAATTGAAGGTGTAATAGACAAACTTATTAACGAAGGAATAATATTAATAGAAAGAGAAATCTAATAGATTTATAATAATGATAAATGATAAAAAACTGAGGAGTATAATGGATATTATCTTTTAAAGAAGATTTATTTTTGATAGTAAGTACGGTGTCCTCTCCGCTACTAAAGCGGCAGGGATCGAATGGCCGCTGGGCGAAGAGGTTACAAACGAAGATCTGCGTTCGACCCTCTTTCTCGGGAAGTTTCTTTCCCAGAGTGAGTATCTGGAACCGGACTACGCCATGATTCACAAGGACCTGGCCAAGCCCGGCGTGACGCTGAGTCTGCTCTGGAGCGAGTATGCCGTCACTACGCAGAGGTTGGCAGGAGGCCATACATGAGCACATAGTTCGGGACAAGTACCGGAAGTGGGCAAAGGTTATGAAGGAGACGATGCGTATCCAGCACAAGCCAGGCGACGTGTTGGAGGTAGATTGGGCCGGAAATACGTTCACGATCTGGAAATCCATAACCGGTGAAAGTTCTCCTGCCTATCTCTTCGTCGCGGTACTTCCGTGCAGCGGATATGCCTACGTGGAAGCGTGTCCTGACATGAAGCTGGGAAAGCCGGCTGATGTGCCTTGTCCACGCATATGCCTATTTCGGCGGCGTGACAAGGCTTCTGATTTGAACCGCAGCCATCAGGAACTGGCGGAGCATTACGATACCGCTGTCGTCCCCGCACGGGTGGAGCATTCCTACGACAAGTCCCATGCGGAAGGAACGGTCAGGCTTGCATCCATGTAGATTCTCGCGGCTCTGCGGAATGAGCACTTCTTTTCTCTCACCGAGGCGCAGGAAGCGGTGAAAGACAAGCTCGAAGA
>Ga0129306_1003931_pt1 | contig 10307 bp, 12 predicted proteins | sample P827metagenome_FD_94438 | JGI IMG/M metagenome (GOLD analysis project Ga0129306, IMG submission 94438) | Capybara group fecal microbial communities from Wisconsin, USA - P827 metagenome | ecosystem: Host-associated > Mammals > Digestive system > Large intestine > Fecal | place: USA: Wisconsin...
AAATGGAATTTGACATTTTACGGGTTATCCTCCTATGGTTGAAGTATCACATGTGATATGTAAGTTTCGTTATAGCGACGTCAGCACATTTGATGAAAGAACAATGTGTACAAGACTTGTTTTCTGATACAATAAATGAAAGGATATATGACTTTTTTCTTATACATCCTTTCATCAAAATAGAATATGTGAGGTGAGGATGAGCTGGCTGATCGGTTCGTGGATATTTACGCTGCTGATAAACTACTTCATTGCACGGGCAGCCGATTGTTTACTCTTTTTTTATAAATGCTATCTTGCATTACAACATAGCATGTGATACAATCCACTTTGTAAAGGAAAAGAGAAGCGTCACCGCAGACTTTTCTTTGTACGGACTGTGATGATACATAATAAGAAAGGAGAACGGCATTGAACGCACAATTTAAAAAGGGAGCCCTTGAGCTTTGTGTTTTATCGATGCTCACGGGGGGCGACAGGTACGGATACGAACTTACCGACGCCATATCGAAGGAAATGGAAATTGCTTCCGGAACATTGTATCTGGTGTTAAGGAGATTAAAGGAAGAAAATCTCGTAACAACCTACTTAAGAGAATCTGAGAACGGTCCCGCCAGAAAGTATTATCATCTTACCGAAGAGGGACGTAAGAATCAGAGAGAACTTAAGGATGAGTGGCTGGCCTTTACAATGGTCATGAGTAAAATACTTTCTGAGAATGAATAGGAGGGAAACATGAACAGACAGGAGTATATGGAGAAGCTTTCCAAGGCTCTTGAGAGTTTTGGAAGCGATATAAAGGAAGAAATCGTAAGTGATTATGAAGAACACTTCAACGACGGTCTTGCAAACGGCAAGAGCGAGGAGCAGATCATCAGTGAGCTCGGCAGCGTTGAAGACCTTGTTAAGGAATTAAAGGATTTGTCAAACGGCGCTCAGGATAACGTTGATGAAGAAGCTCAGAGAGAAAAATTTGAACAGCAGGCAAAGAAGACCTTTGATGATATTTCGAAAGCCTTTGCAAGCTTTGTGGGATCCATGGCAGCAGGGATCACCAAGGGTGCGGGCAAGATTGGTGAAGAACTGTCCGGCGGAGCCGGTGATTTTGCCAAGTCCATGAGCAATGCAGCCGATGTGGTTGCAAACAAATCCAAGCAGTTTGCCAAGGATATTGCGGAAAGCTACAGAAACGCCAGGGGACCCGTTGAGACAGAGGAACAGGAATATGAAGGCGAAGAACTCATCACAAGCGTTGCTTTTTCGGATATTACCGAAGTCATCGCAGAAACAGACTGTGCAGACATAGTTGTTGAGCCCTCTGCAGACGGCAGCGTACATTTTGACTGCGATTACGATGCGACACCCGGTCAGAAACTGGGATATAAGATCGATTATCACTGCGAAGACGGCAAGGCTTATGCCATAATCAAGAAGAAAAGCGCCACCAGCGGCTTTTTCAAGAAGCTTCTCGGTCCCGAAACACTTTATGTTAAGATCCCGGATCGTTTCGAAAGGATCAATCTTTCCTCCCTTTCCGGCGATGTTGATGTGAGCAACGTTACCGTCAAGCGGGCAGATCTTAAGACCATGAGCGGCGATGTTGTCATCAATGCGGTAAATAACAAGGATGTTTACGCTTCCACCATGAGCGGTGATGTTAACGCAGTTAACTTAAGCGCGGTGATCGCGGAACTTAAGACCATCAGCGGCGACGTTGAATTCAGCGGAGACAGCGAGAACTTAAGCGTTTCATCCACCAGCGGCGACTTAAATGTTAAGGCCGAAAGAACCAAGGTCGTAAGAGCAGTCAGCGTATCCGGTGACATCAATCTTGAGCTTGAAGGCATAGACGGATACAATGCCAAAGTTGATACCAAGAGCGGAGATATCGACCTGTTCTTTGGCAACGAAGCTCATGAAGATGTCAAGCGCGGAACCTACACTCTCGGTTCCGGAGCCTGCGATATAACCGCATCCAGCGTATCCGGTGACATCAAAGTAGAAGCATAAAACGCCGGGCAGTTATATAAAATACGGATAAAGGAGAAACGGTCCCACCTAAAGGCGCGGGCCGTTTCTTTATTCATTTTTGGCATATGGTTTGTTCAATAATAGGCAAGAAGAAAATGGTTTACATATCTATACCTTTATGTTAATATCAAGGAGGTACAAAATCTAACTTATGGGAGACTAAAAACTATGTCAACTGTTAATTCAAAAGCAACTAAAAGCAGCGGCAAGGTCAGCATGCGTTTTACACTGATCATGTTCGCATTGCTGCCGATGTTACTTACCACCGTGATTGTTGCGGCAGTCATAATCGGCAAATCATCCGTAGAGATGAACAGATCCACAAGTAATGCAATGGTTTCCGTTATCAAGGGAACAGGTGAAGCCTTCGACTACTCCACTGAAACGTCAAAAGAAGTTCTCAGAGCATTTTCTTCTGCCCCAATTATTGTCAGGGCCCTTCAGAATTACGACAATCCAATAATCATCGCGGAAGCACAGAAGTTCACAGAGGACTATTCTTCACAGCTCGACGGGTGGGAAGGTATCTATCTTGCCGACTGGAACACAAAAGTTCTTACTCACCCCTCCAAGGGTATAATCGGCAAAACCCTGAGAGAAGGCGATGCTTTGGAAACCATGCGTAACTCGATCTTAAATGCAAACGGAGTGTACAACACGGGTATCCTCACTTCTCCCGCATCCGGAAGACTTACCATGGCCATGTACTATCCCGTGATTGTTTCCGGTAAACCCATAGGCTTTGTGGGCGGCGGTACCTTCGTAAACGATGCGGCATCCAAGATTTCCGATGTATCAAAACTCGGACTCACCTCCGCATATATCTACTTTGTAGACAGAAACGGTGTTATGCTTCATCATCCCGATCAAACCAAGATCGGTAATCAGGTTGAAAATGAAGCCGTAAAGGGTCTTGTGGCAAGACTTGCGGCAGGTGAACATCCCGAACCCGGATACATCAAGTACATGTACAAGGGCGAAATGAAATACGCCGCTTATTATGTAGGCCAGGACGAGCACTACATCGCAGTTCTTACCGCCGATGAAAAAGAAGTTATGGAAGGGATCAATTCCACCAAACTTTCAACACTTATAATCGCCGTAACCAGCGTATTGGTATGTATGGCCATTGCACTTCTTATCGAAAGAAAGGTTTCCGTACCGCTCAATACAGTATCCGGTGCCATCGAAGTACTCAGTACCGGTGATGTTACCGTTCACTGCGATGCAACCTCACATCTTAAAGAAACAGCCAGCATCATCGGAGCCTTCGGAACCCTCAAAGAAGCTCTTTCGAATTCCATGGGAGCTGTCAGAGACTCTGCGGATATGCTTAACAATTCCATCATAGGTGTTGACGAGAAGACCGAGCACAACGTTGAATCCGTTTCACAGATCAATACGGCAATCAACGAAGTTGCCCAGACTTCACAGAGCGTTGCCGAAAATGCACAGAAGATGGCTGAAGAGGCTGTTGAACTCGGAAATCACATCGAGACCCTTAACACCAATGTTCAGAATCTGTTTGACGCATCCGAAAGCATAAAGAACGCAAACAACGAAGCAACCGACTGCATGAAGTCCGTATATGAAGGAGCCAATGAATCGGTTGAGGCAATGCGTAACATTAACGACAAGATCGGCGAGACCAACGAAGCAATCGTTAAGATCGGCTCCGCTGTTCAGGCAATCGAAGCCATCGCAGCTCAGACCAACCTGCTTTCCTTGAATGCTTCCATCGAAGCTGCAAGAGCCGGTGAAGCCGGACGCGGATTCGCCGTAGTTGCCGAAGAAATCAGAACACTTGCCGATTCCTCCGCTGAATCCGCAAGAGAGATAAAAGAGATCATCGATAATGTGGTTGCTTTGTCCAACGGCACGGTAGATATTTCCAACAGAGTTTACGAGGTAGTCAGCAAGGAACAGGCCGACATCGAGACCGCAAGAGATAAATTCGATGTTCTTTCCGAATCCGTTGAAGCATCGATTGCTGAAATTGAGACCATTAAGGCCATGACAAACAAACTTGACGAAATCAAGAGCGAGCTCACCAATTCCACCAGCGAACTCGGTGCAATCTCCGAAGAGCTCGGTGCTTCCGCAGAAGAAGTTGCCGCATCCTGCCAGACCGTAACCGACGCCTGCATGGATACTCAGACTTCCACAAAGGAAATGAGCGAAGTAAACAAAGACATGAGTGCAGCAATTGCATTCTTCAAACTCTAAGCCACAAAGTTTTTTCACGGCGGTTGTCGATTGACAACCGCCTTTTTTTGTTCAAAAAAATTTTAAAAAAGTGTCCCTTTTTTATATTTGTATTCGTTATAATTATAAATAATGAGAAAACAATTTCTTTGGGAAAGGGGATAAAGAAATGCGATTAAAAAGAACAGTTTCTCTGTTATTGGTATCCGTATTGTTCGGGATTGTGGGATGCGGGAAAATTACTTCTACAAAGAACGCAGGTGTGTATAGTATCGAGGACAAAAAAGGCATTTTATATTGTGTTGCAGATATTACCCATGATGGTGAGGCAGAGAAAATTGTCATAAACTATGGTGAGACTGTTGCTTACACGCAAATTCCAATAATGATTGAGGTTCTTGATTCTAACGGAGACACTATTTGGGGCGAAGAAATTGGTATTCCGCATGCAGGATGGGGGGAGTATTACATTACGGTCGTAGACGGAAAGCCGTGCCTTATTTTTAATTGCCCTGAAGAGAGTCAAGGACAGATAGCCTATTATTATAAAATCTTTTATCTTTCGAATGATGGTACAGAAATCATAATAGAGGAAAACAATCTTTTTGGTGACGAGCAGGATGTTTCTCAAAAGAAGAGAAACGCTTTTATGAAAAAAGTGCAAGCATACATTGACAAAGGGGATCTCTTTGCGAGTACGATGTACGGGGAATTAAAACTCTGGAAGTAACAGAGTTGTATTTTGCCTGTAAAGTATGGGTACAGGGCGGTTGTCGATTGACAACCGCCTTTTTTTGCAGGCCTTTTTATGATAAAATACATTTTAGGGTTATAAGGGGGGGGATAGTGATGCTTCTACTTTTGGCAACAATTGAGGACGAGGTCGATCGTTCGAAATTGGAAACAATCTATAATGAATATGCGTCTACCATGTATTTCAGGGCATTCTCGATTCTGCAAAACAAGGCCGATGCAGAGGACGCTGTTCAGGAATCATTCATAAAAATCTACAAAAATCTCGATAAAATATCCGATGCTATAAGCAGTAGAACGAAAAGTCTGGTCATAATTATCGCTGAACGTACAGCAATAGACTTTTACCGAAAAAGAAAAAAGCTTGCAGAAACCGAATTGGATGAAAACATTCCGGTGTTCGGTTATGAAGGTGTTTATAAAGGTGAAAACAGAGTAATTGCGGAAATTTTAAAATTATCTCCTAAGTGTCGTGAAGTATTGCTCTTGACATGCTTACATGGATATACATTTGCCCAGGCAGGTAATTTATTGGATATCAGTGAAGAGGCGGCTAAGAAGGCATCGCAAAGAGGAAAAAAGAAATTGGAATTACTTTGCAGGGAGCGAGGAATAATATGATAGATGAAGCTTTATTAATCCAATCTTTGGCCGAAGCGGATGAGTTTATAAGAAGTGTTACTCCTCCGGACAAAAACTATAGCCATTCTTTTTCGGTTGCCTTTAGGCTTCGGATGCGTCGCTTGATTGAGAAGGACAAGCATCCTGTTTTTTATCAGGTGAAGAAGGTGGCTGCAGCTATTATTTTGGCAGTACTTGTCTGTGGTGCAGTTTTACTGGGAACAAATGAGACGGTTCGTGCTTCTGTTTGGGGATGGGTAAAAAGCATATATGAGGGCGCTTTTTGCTACAGAGGCTTTTCCAATACTGATCTGGATATTTCCGAGTACAGTATTGCCGATATTCTTCCGGAAGGATATGAAGAATACAGTTCGATAAGGACTGCAGATATGGTGGATGAAAGCTACGTAAACAGTGAGGGCTTTCTTCTGACTTTTTTTGCAAAGAATCCGCATGACGATAATAATTTATACGTATATCCGGATGAAGGAGATGTAACTGAAAAAGTTGATATAGGGATTTATACTGCAGATCTGTATATAAATAGCAACGATTGTACAGCTACAATCGTATGGCAGGACAATAAAGGGGTTTTATTCTGCCTGAGTGGACATATGGAAAAAGAGCAAATAAAGGAGATGGCAATAAAAATAATCAAAAAATAGAATAAAGATGTCCCTTTTTCTTCTTTTCTTTCGTTATATAGATAAAACAAAAAGAAAGGAGGAAAACGATTATGCTGCAAAAGGTAATGGCTGCTATTATTTTGCCTGCTTTGCTTGTTTCTTTGTTAACTGTATCACTGAACATCAAAGCAGGGAAAAGAGTTTACGCGGATCTGAGTATTAACAAGAAAACGGCAACATGTCTGGTATCGATTGCAACGGCAAATATTTCGGACAGTATAGAGGTAAGTGTTGTTCTTGCCGAGGGGTCTAATATCGTCGGGCAATGGGATAATATAACCGGTACAGGTACCCTTTACTTCAATGAATCTGTCAGTGTTGACAAAGGCAAAACTTACACCATGAAAACTGTTGTCAAGATAAACGGAACAACATGGCCTGTTAGTGATATCAGCAAGAAAGCAAATTGAAGGTATAGGTAAAAGCTGTTTTTGTCAAGAAGAAGGAATCAAAATACCACAAAAAAGGAGAGTGTCAACTATGAAAAAATCTATACAAAGATTTATTATCAGTATTTTAGGAGTAGTATTCATGCTTATCATGGGAACAAGTGCTACGGCGCAGGTGTATGGAAAGAATATAACGATTCTTCCCAATTTTGAATGGTCAGCAGACTATGATAACATAGACGCTCGTAGCGGAGATTACTTTTCTGTTTATGCCAGATGTCTTGGGGTATGGCCGACATCAGGGAATGCAGTATATAAAATAATCAGATGTCAGGTTACGAATGGATATGACAAAGTAATAAGTGGTGTTGTTGAATTGAATAAGAACAACGCAAATTGGACAACAATCCCGCTGGAAGACGGATTTGCAGGAACAGGTATGGTAGGATTCGAATTCAGCGGACATAGCAATAAAGATGCGTATGCGATTGTTTCCTATGATGGAAGATAAATAATTTTTGGGGAGTCATCCATGATAAAAAGTTTTAAAAGCAAGATAATAAGCATCCGGAATCAAAAAGGTTCTATCATAACGCTGATTGCGTTGTTTCTATTAATACTTGAGAATTACCGAAAGCACATTGCTTTTTACAGCGGTTCCGATGTTTCGATGATGGTTTATCCGATGAAACTTATTCTCATGAGTATTAACAATGTTCATGGATACTCGGGAGAATTTATGCTTTTTATGTATCTTTTTCCTGTTTTGGCGGTTCTTCCGGCCGGATTTTCTTTTTTGGAAGAGCATATGACCGGAGAAGAGGCGTATTTAAAGCTTAGGATGGGCCACAAGCGGTATATCATGGGAAAACTCCGCGATGCTTTTTTTACTACAACAATAGTGTTTTTGATTCCTCTTCTTCTTGACATTTTTGTTACGGCAGCCACATTTCCTATGTCTGCGTTGGGTGATCAGATTGACTTCGGAATATACAGTAAAGAATATGAGAGCCAGTTAAATAGCTATCTATTTAAAGATTTCTTTTTGAGCAGCCCGCTGCTTTATACAATATTATACGCTTTACTTATCTCGATGTTTGCGGGGCTTCTCGGAATGCTTACGGTAAGTATTTCTTATTGCAGACCGCCCAAATTCAGGGTGATTCTTTTTTTGCCGGTATTTCTTATGTTGAATCTGACAATGTACTTTGATTCTTATCTGGGACGACCGGAGGGTATCAGATATTTCTGGTATGAATACTTTTTTGTTTTTGGTGAATACAGGAAATCCAAGGCATATATTCCGATAGTCTTCTTATTGTTGATAGCAGCTACCGCACTGTTTACATTCATAGGTAGTAAGAGGAGTAAAAATGGGTGTGGCATACAGTAAATTGAAGATAGTGTTGGCGGGACTGGCATCGGGAATATATTTGTTCGCTGCATATCTCCTTCCGCTTGAAGGCGAAAATGCCATGTCTCTGTTTGTAATGCAATTGAGCGGAGCCAGAGGAAACTTTGCTTTACATGGAAATTATGAGGACATATTGCAGCTTATTGCGATATTTATTCCGGACATGGTCTTTATTATTTTCCTGGGAAAAGGGCTTTACGGTTCATTTTGTACGGGCAGCGTTTATCTGATGAGCAGACAAGTGAACAGAAAAACTTGGTTCTTAAAAGAAACCTCGGGAATGTTTGTAAAAGCTCTGCTTTTTGAGGGGACGACCGCAGTTTTTGCTGTGATTCCGATAGCGCTTTTACAAAGAACCGTATTCGACGCAGAAGGCCTTATGGCGTTATTATTCCATGTTTATGTTTCAACCGCACTCTGTTTTTTCATGTCTGTCCTCTTTACTGTGTTGGCAGTTAATTTGGGCAGCAATACGGCATACTCGATTACTCTTGTTTTAAGCGGTGTGTTTCTGGTGGGTCTTGGAGTGGCGAATGGGAAAATGCGTCCCGAATTCCAAAGGGTTCTTTTGTCGGTAAATCCGATGGCGCACAGAATTCAGGCGTGGCAGAATTCTTCTGCCGTTGAGAGATGGATAGTAAATGATCATCCGATAATCGATGCCGAGCTGTCGTTAACTTACCTGACGGTGCTGATGTTTGTAATTGAAGCGGTTTCGATGTTTGTAATTTTGAAAAAAGACATAATAATGAATGATACGGAAACGGGGACGATTTAAATGATTCTGGAAGCCAGGAATATCAGTAAATGTATAAAAAAACGCATAATTCTCGACAATGTATCCATAAAAGCTGAGTCCGGTGTGGTTTACGGACTGCGCGGTGAAAACGGATCGGGAAAGACCATGCTCCTTCGTGCTTTGTCGGGACTTATGAAAATTGATGAAGGGGAGATTACTCTGGACGGGAAGGCTCTCGGAAGGGATTTTTCCGTACTCCCGAGTCTCGGAATAGTACTCGAAAATGCAGGGTTGTTTCCGGGTCTTACCGGGTATCGAAATCTGGAGTATCTGGCCGATATCAAGAAAAAGATCGGCAAAGAAGAGATTATCGACGCCATAAGACGCGTCGGCCTTGACCCCGAGGATAAGCGTGTTTACGGAAAGTATTCCCTCGGAATGAAGCAACGGCTCGCAATAGCCCAGGCCATTATGGAAAGGCCTGACATTATCATGCTCGATGAACCCACAAACAGTCTGGACAGCGAGGGTGTGGAAGAAATACGGAATATTATTTTGGAAGAGAAGAAGAGAGGCGCAATTATCATACTCACCAGTCATATAAGGCAGGATATGGATTATCTGGCAGACGTTAAATATACTGTCAGAGCCGGAAAAGTCGAGAAAGCGTGATTATATGAAAGTACTGAAAATTGCCTTGCTTGCCGTATGTGCATTGTATCTTGCGGTTTTTGTGTATGGGCTTTCGAAAAAGAAGACGTACACCAACGTAACTGCAGGTGATTGGAATGATTTGTATGTCGCTGAATTGGATACCCGCTTCGTGGAAAAATGGGCGAATTCCTGTTTGGAAACGCTGGATCCGGCGCCGATAGTCATTAAGGTAAAGGCAGCGGGTCCGATGGAATACCTTGGTAAGACCGGAAGACAGAAGGTCTCGGTCTTGGATGTTTACAAAGGAAATTTTTCTGAAGGAGAAGAATTTTATGTGACGACAGATCGCTGGCATTTATTCCCATATGAAGGTACATATGCAGTCTCAAGAGGATTCATAAATGTAATGGATACGGAATCCGAATATCTGGTTTTTCTTTCGGATGAAAAAGTGCAGTCCGAATCTAAAGAAGTAGTGTACAGATTATACGATGAGGACATGTTCATTATATCAATTTTCTCTTTTGAAGAGTATGATAATGTCGTCGCCGAGTTATGGGACATTTATTCCACATACGTAAGATACGGTGACGTTGCGAATAATGAGGTGTTCTGTGTATCGGAAGAAGGTATAGAGCTCTTTAACAGAACTAAGAAAGATATTATCGCTCGGTTTGCGAAGTGAGCAAAACGCTTCAGGGCGGTTGTCGATTGACAACCGCCTTTTTTTGAAGTAATATGCACGTAGTACTAAACAGAAACACCACGAGGTATTCATGGGATCAACGGTAAATGACTATTTGAAAAGCTTCGGA
>Ga0129306_1003932_pt1 | contig 10307 bp, 13 predicted proteins | sample P827metagenome_FD_94438 | JGI IMG/M metagenome (GOLD analysis project Ga0129306, IMG submission 94438) | Capybara group fecal microbial communities from Wisconsin, USA - P827 metagenome | ecosystem: Host-associated > Mammals > Digestive system > Large intestine > Fecal | place: USA: Wisconsin...
CGCCGTAGTCTTTCCTCCCCCGGACGGGCCGACAAGCGCGACCGTCTCACCGGGGCTCGCCGCAAAGGAAACATGATCGAGCGCGGGTACGTCCGATCCTTCGTAGGTGAAGCTCACGTCGCGGAACACAATGCCGTTGTCCCGCGGAACCTTCGGATCCTTCGTTGTTTCGAGCACCGGCGCGTTCATGACCGTATCGATACGCCCAAGAGCAGTCTTGGCAAGCATCAGACCGGCTGACGCGAACATGATCCTTGCGAGCGCAGTAGAAACGATCGCCGAGAACACCGCGTAGAAAGCGAAATTTGTGATAAACCCGGCAAAACTCCCCGCGGAAAGCGCCGACGGCGCGATCAGCAGTACGACGGGAACGAGAAAGATGAACACGCCTTCCGTAGCGGTCAGGTTGACCGACTGAGGAACGCAGCAGACTCCGCCCGTGTATTTTTCCGCCTTGCTGCTGTAATCCTCTATCGCCGCCTTGAATGCCTTGAAGGAATACACAGTCTGCTGAAAGACCTTGACGACCGGGATCCCGCGCACATATTCCGTGCCCGCTTTGCTCATCACGTCCTGCGCCGTTTGGTATTCCATCATCAGAGCGGCGTTTTTGCCTCCCATCATCGAATACAGGGTGACTACCGAAATGACCGCGGCGAGCAGGCACGCTCCGCCCATCCTCCAGTCGAAGACAAACATCAAAACGATCATGGCGACGAACATCGCCGCCGTTCCCACAATATCGGCAAGGTTGTGGGCGAGCAGCGTTTCGGTTTCCGCCGCACCACCGTCAAGACGGTTGCGAAGAAATCCCGAACCGTTGTTATCAAAGAAGCCGAGCGGTGTTTTCATCATATGCGCGACGCCCTGTTTGCGGATATTCGCGGCGGTGCGGAACGCCGCAAGGTGGGTACACATCAGCGCGGCAAAATAGACAAGGATACCGCCGAAGGAAAAGCCGAACGCCATCCAGCCATAGGTACCGATATTTGCCGCCTCGGTCCAGTTCGGCGCGACGGCGATCAGATCGCGGGCGACAAGCCAGATGCAGACGTAGGGAGCCATCCCGAGGATCATGGCGACAGCGGACAGCGCGAGCCCCAGAAAGGTCAGCCCTTTGTAGCTGCCCGCGTAGCCGAGCAGAACCGAAAGCTCGCTTTTCTTCTTTTCTTTCATACAGAACCGTTCCTCCTATTTTTTTAGTTTAAAGAGCGCGGCAGTTACATGTGAAATCAGTATCGATAACAGAATGCCAACTATAATAACGACAGGAAGCAGCCACGCCGGGCTTAATGCCATCAGGGTATCAGCATATCCGGCCGGCATTTCTTCTATGGCGCATTCGTAGGTATATGCCCGATTGAACCATATTTGACCGTAATACCCGAAGCTTGAAAAAGACATGAAAACCGTGGCGATCACATCGCCGGTCCAGCTATACTTAAATGCTGCTCTGACCGACTCTGCCAAGACCGCTATGACGACCAACGGGATCACATGCCACAAAGCGGCGTCTCGTATGAGGAGAAGCAGAGAAAGCAAACCGAGGGACAGGCATGCTGCCGCTCCCGGAGCTTTTATCCTCCTGAACGCAGTGATGATGATTCCCGAAAGCAGAATGCCCGCTGTGATTTGGTAACACACAAAGAAAACCGGATGGAAAGAACCTGTAATGCATACAAGCGCTGTCATGACAGCATAAAGCGCCGCATACAGCAACAGACGCAAAACATTCTTTTTTTCAACTTTCATACAGAGCCTTCTTTCCTATTTCAGTTTATCCGCCTGCTTTTTCATTGCTTTCTCGGCGAGCCGCATTCCGAGGATCGCCGCGGGAACCGTCAGAACCAGCATGACGGCAAGCAGCGGGGTGTTCTCGATGACCGGCACCATCTTGTCCGCGTAACCCGCCGGCATTTCCTCCATCGCCGCAGCGAGCGATCCTTCCGTGTCCGTCCACCAGTGCGCGGCGTAGGCGTAGAAGGAGAAGGCCAGAGGGATGAAGCTCCGCCGGACGCCGTTTTTCGTGTCAGTACCGCAGAGACACCGGATCAGCTCGGCAAGCCCCGTCAGAACGATCAGACCAATGATGAACGGCGGATTGCCCTCTCCCATGAGCAGTCCGATGATCAGGGTAAAACCGTTCAGGACGGCAGCGGCCCCGAAGGACCGGCAGTTCGCCGCCGCAAAGAGATAGACGGGGGCGAAAAGCAGCGGCAGAACGGTGCCGGCGTAGGCATAGCACACCGGATGAATGAGTCCGCAGGAGGACGCCGCGACATACAGAACGACCCAGATGACCGCGGCGATCAAAAGGCGCGGGACGGAGATTTTCTTCATATAGAACCTCTTTCCGAAAGGATTTCGGCCAATGTTTACCGATGGTTGAAGGGAAAGATCTGATCGGGATCAAGACGGAAGATCCGGGATATGCGAAAACGCAAACCTATTCTCATTTATATCCCTTTCCCTGCGTGAATACCGGCGGCCAGTACCGCATGGGTTCGGCGTCGGTTTTCAGCTTGAAGTCGCAATAGTCCCCGTCTTCAAAGCAGGTATGCTCACGGAAGAGCGGGACGCCGAACGCGCCGAACATGACGTAATCCAGATTGCAGAGGTACGGCATATACTCCTCATAACCGTGCGCCTTTGCAAAGTTTGACAGCGGACACACAAGATTGTGATAGCTGAAATCATATCCCTTCTCCGGCGGGATCACGGTCTTTGTCTCAAAGCTGCCGGGATTCTTCGCCGCGTTTGCCGCGTTTTGCGCGTCCTTCTTCTGAAACTTCCGGTTCAGGGAGCCCGCGTTCGTGTAGGATTTGCGCACGACCGCCTTGACGATGCCCGGCAAAGCGCTGAATCTGCGCTCGTATGCCAGCGTCATAAGGTGTCCGATCTCCTCCATCGACGCACCGGACGTTTTAAGGATCTCTCCCATGGAGACAAAACAGTAAGCGCCGGTGAGATTTTTCGTCCCGCTGACCGTATCGCCTCCGATATACGGAAAATGCTCCAGCATGTTTTTCTCGTAGTGTTCCCAGATCAAAGCGAACACGTCGGCATAGCTTCTTCCGCTGCGCCGTTCCAGTTCGGACGCGATGGGCTTCAGCAGTCCGTTCATGGCTTTTTTCAGCTTCGGCGCGTTTTTCTGATAGTATTCGTGCATATATATCCTCCCGGTTTTATACAAACAGCGCCGCGATGTGATAGACGATGCAGGACAGGATCAGCGCGCCGCCGACGTAGAACGCCGCGACACGGGCCGTCCATTTGAGGGAATGGGATTCCCGGTAGGTCGTGCTCAGCGCCATGACGCAGGGGATGTTGAATGTCACGGCAAACAGGAACGCCAGCGCTTCCGGCGCGGATACGACCGAGCGCATGATCCCGGCAAGAGCCGCGCTGTCCTGTACCGCCGTCTTTGCGTTGAACGTCGCTTCCAGCAGGCTGCTCTGTCCGACAAAGACGGCGTTGAGCACGCCGAGAACGGCTTCTTTCGCGAACGCGGAGCTGACGAACGCCGAGAAGGTCTGCCAGCCCATCCCGAAGAAGCGGGTCACGGGTTCGATGAAGGTCCCCACGCGGTAGAGCAGGCTGTCTTCGATTTTCCCTCCCACGCTGAAGGACAAGGCCCAGAAGAGGAGGGAAACCAGCGTCACCGTGCCGAGCGCGCGTTTGAAAATGTCCCACGCCTTCATAAACGCTTCTTTCAGGATGTGCTTCCAGTGCGCCTTGTGATAGGGAGGAAGCTCCATGATCATGCCGCTGCGGCCGGATGACGGGGAGAGCGCTTTGCCGAAGACCTTCGAGACGATCCACATCATGAGGATCATATAGCAGAGGATGCCGACACAGACAAGGAGCGTCGCCCACGCCGGGAAGAAGACGCCGGAGATCACCGGGATGACCGACCAGATGGAAGCGCACGGCACCGCCCAGACGACCGCCATTGCCAGCATCCGCTGCCCCCAGTTGTCCATGACACGCGTGCCGCAGGTACCGCCGATGGTGCAGCCGAAGCCCATCAGGATCGGGCAGATGGCCTTTCCCTGCAGCCCCAGCTTGGAGAGTACGCCGTCGAACTGATAGGCGGCCCGGGCGAGGAATCCGATCTCTTCTAAGAATCCGAAGACCAGGTTGACGCCGAATACGAACGCCGCCATGGAGACGGAGAAATAGATCACATTCGGCAACAGCAGGCTGAAGATGGATACGAGCCACGGGTGTACGTTCCATCCGGTCAGAAGCGCGGAAACCGGTCCGCCTAAAAGCCCCGGGATCATGGATCCGATCGACATGAACGGAATGCATACCAGCATGGCGACGAGGAACGCCGCGAGAATGACCCCGATCGTGACGAGCTTGCCCTTGACGGGGCTCGTGGCGATCCGGTCAAATTTCGAGAGCCGGTATTCGGACGCCGCACCCGTGCTCACGCCTTCGAGCATCGTGTCCGCCCAGCGGTATTTCGCCGCGCTCGCGCTGAGAGCCTTCTCCGCCGAATCCGTTTCTTCCGTCTGCACGGGTACGGAGGCAAAGAGGCGCGGATTTTTGAGTCCGTCGGCGAGAAGTTCTTTCAGTTTGTCATATCCGCGTCCGTCCGCTGCCGTGAACGGGAGCACCGGAACGCCGAGCCGCCCGGACAGTTTTTCCGCGTCGATCTTTTTCTTCTGCGCCTCGGCTACGTCCATCATGTTGAGGAGGACGACGGCGGGCTTTCGGAGCAGCGCGAACTCCGCCGCCATATACATGCTCCGCTCAAGCTGCGAGGCGTCGAGCAGCAGGCAGACAAGATCCGCCTGTCCGGATTTGATGTATTCGGAGGTGATGATCTCTTCGTCGGAATTCCCCGAGAGGCCGTAGCTTCCGGGCAGGTCGGTGACGGTATAGCGCGTTCCCCGATAGGTATAGGTCCCTTCGTTCTTCTCGACGGTCTTGCCGGGCCAGTTGCCCACATGCTGGCGGGAACCGGTCAGGGCGTTGTAAACGGTGGATTTCCCGGAGTTGGGCTGTCCGAGCAGCGCGATTTTCGTGTTCATTTGTCCACCTCGATCTTCTCCGCGTCAGAGCGGTTGAGCGCGATCAGCGATCCCCGGCAGTAAAGCAGCACCGGCATTTTGGGATCGTTGCGGACGGTCTGGAACGCCGTCCCCTCCGTGATCCCGATGGACGTCACCCGCCGGATGAAATGCGTGTCCCCGCCGATGCGGGCGATCGTTCCGTGAAAATCCGGCATCGTTTCTTTCAAAGTCATGACTTTGTTTCCCCCTTTTCAGAATCGGACGGTTTCGGACCTGCATGCGCGTCGCAGCCGGGGCATCCCGCGCAGCCGCACCCGCAGCCTTTCGTTTTGAATTTGTTCCGGAGAGCGATCGCGATGATCGCGGCGAGAACGAGCGCGGCAAGGATTGTAGGGATGTTTTCGATGAGCCAATCCGCCATATTATTGGGAACCCTCCTGCCGTTGTGATTAGAGTAAGCTAACCCAAGACCCGAATATTTGCCCGCTCCGGAGAGGCGGGCAGAGATTTTGATTAGCGTTCGCAAACATTATAGTTCCGGCATTCTTTCTTGTCAAGGGGTTTTTCTGAATTTTTGAAATCTTTTTATTTTCGATTCTTTTCTCCAAAGGGGCTTGACGCGGCAGAAAGTCCGTGCTATAATCAGATAAGCACGAACTAACTGCAAAGCGGGGAGCTGTCGTGAGGATCCCGTCTCCGAACAGCGGTTAGCGAACACAAACACAAACCGGACAGGAGAGCAAAATGAGCGTTGTGATCGTCGGCGGGAACGAGTGCATGACCCGGCAGTACCGGGATCTGTGCGCCGAATACCGCTGCAGTGCGAAAATCTATCCGAAGATGAAGAGCGGTCTGAAGGATTTCGGAAATCCGGACCTTTTGATCCTCTTCACGGACACCGTTTCTCACAAGATGGTTTATTCCGTCATGAGTCAGCTTAAAAGCGGCACGACCGTTTGCCGCAGCCATTCGAGCTCCATGTCGGCGCTGCGGAAAGTGCTTGAAGAACAGACGGCAGGACTGAGCGGTTCGGTTTGAGTACGTTGACAAAGGAAGGAAAGCGGGCCTCTCGGCTCGTCGGGAGACAGGATATGTCAGTCAAATATGAGGTTTTGAAAGTCCTCGTCAAGGCGTCGGGACTCAAAAAACGCTGGAACATGAGCGTGGAAGACCTGCTCGAAAACAGGAGGCGGGCTAACGCGAAGAACAGGATTCCCGACTTATACGATCCGGACTTTGACATCGGCCGTATCACCGTCTGCGGCTGTCCGGTCGTGACGATGATGCACAAAAACAAGTCGGACAAGGCGAATCTCTTCATCATCGGCGGCGGCATGATAAGCTCTCCGCGCCCCGGCTCCGTCAAAAAAGCGCTGCGTTTTGCGAAGGAGACCGGGCTCGATCTGTATGTCCCCTATTATCCGCTCTGCACGGAACATCCGCTGACGAAAGCCTACGAGATGATCCACGCGACCTACCGGGAAATGCTCCGCCATTACAAACCGCAGAATATTTCCGTTCTCGGAACGTCTTCCGGCGGAAATCTTGCGCTGGGCATGGTCCCGTACATCCATGAGAATGCTCCCGAGATCCCGATGCCGGGATACATCATGGCCATTTCCCCCGGCACCTGCGTTGCGACGGAAGAAGAATGGCAGCGGATGGTGGAACTGGACAAAAAGGACGTGGCGATCCCCGCGGAATACATGAAGACCGCGGAAGTCATCATGAAACACGGAGACGATTCGGTCCCGGACTATATGATCCGGCTCCAGAACGGGGACTTTTCGGGCGCTCCGTTCGTGACCTTCATCTACGGCTCCGACGAGACGCTCTACGCCTGCGCGCCTTCCTTCGAGGCCGCCATGCAAAGAGCCGGTGCGAAGTATGAGATGATTGTCGGTCAGGGGTTGTTCCACTGCTATCCGGTGTTTCCCGTCTGCAGAGAAGGCAGGGACGGCTGGGCCATGATGATCCGGACGATGAAGGAAAGGACCGCTGCATGAAGGTCTGGGAATTCGGTGCGGATAACGCAAAGACCTTTGTGATGTTCCCCTGCGCCGCGGAGCCGTGGTGGGCGTTCCAGTCCTCCGCCGAAGCCATGGCAAGGGATTACCACGTTTATCTTTTCATGTCAGACGGGCACGATGAAGAGGGAACGGACTTTGTTTCCATCGAGAAAAACGTGCGGGACGCGGCGGGAATCCTGCGTCAAAAGGGCGTCTTTCATGTGGACGCGATGTACGGCGTCTCCATGGGCGGGGCGAGCGTGATTCGGTTCCTCGCGACGGAAGACATCCCCGTGGACAAGGCGATCATCGACGCGGGCATCACGCCGTATCCTTACCCGCGCTTCGTCTGCCGGCTGATTGCCCTCTGGGACTGGATCACCGTGATGCTCGGAACAAAATCCATGACGCTCATGAAGCTCGCCATGCCGCCGGAACGATGGACGCCGGCAGGGGAAGACCCGGAGGAGCATTACCGGAAAATTTTCGATTTTGAGAAGCATCATTTCTCGCCGAAGACGATCTACAACGTCTTCTGGTCGACAAACAACTATTCCATGCCCGATCCCGTGCCGTCGGTGAACACGGAAATCGAATACTGGTACGGCGAGGAGGAGAAGAAAGCGCGGAAGAACGATCTGGCCTACACCCGGAAGGCATATCCGCAGACCGTCCCGCGGGAGTTTGGGGGGCTTGCTCACGCGGAGCTGGTGCTGATGTTCCCGGAGCGGTTTTCCCGGGAGGTCGGGCGGTTTCTGAAAGACAGGAAAGGCAGGAAGTGACGCGAACATGAAATACGCCGGAATGCCCGCGGGGATGTGGATCCTGTTTCACCGGTCCTTCCGGGAAAAGCTGGTCTCGGTTCTCGGCTGTGATCGGGAGACCGCCGCGCGGACGGAAAAGAAAGCGCTCCCCAAGTACAAAGAGATCCTTGCGGGACTGCCGGAATTCGAGAAGGGCGACCGCTTCAAAATGAACATCGTGAACTGCGCCATGCTCGCGGCGTTCTATCTGAACATGGAGTACAAACCGTCCGTCGGGCAGATGACGGAATATTACGAAAAAGCCATGATGACGGAACCGATGAAAGTGTTCTGCCGCCGGATGGGAAAGAAAAAATTCACCTCCTCCGACGTCTCCGGGATGCGGAAAACGGCGGCACTCCGCGCAGCGGACCGGAATCCCTTTTCCTGGAACATGGAGTTTCTGCCGTATGGGGACGGCAGCGGCTACGAGGCGCGGTTCACAAAATGCGGCATATGCACGCTGATGACCGAGCTCGGCATCCGGGAGATCACTCCGGCGATGTGCCGTCTCGACTACGCCATGAGCGAAGCAGGCGGGGCGGACAATTTCGTGCGGCGGTACACGCTCGCGTCGGGCGGTCCGTATTGTGACTGCGGCTATCGGAAGAAAGGAAAAAACGGATGATCAAAACGATTCTCAAAATTGAGGGCATGATGTGCCCGATGTGCGAGGCGCACATTACGGACGCGATCCGGAAAGAGATTCCGACCGCGAAAAAGATCAAAGCGTCCCGACACAAAAAAGAAGCGTCGTTCCTGACGGATGCGCCGGTCGACGCGGAATCTCTGAAAGCCGCGATCAACAAGACAGGCTACGACTGTCTGAGCGCGGAATCCGTTCCGGTTGAAAAGAAGGGCTGGTTCGGGCGATGAAAATCCGCATCGAGAAAAACACCGTACAGGAGACGCTCGTCATCCCGCTGTTCGGGCGGGTGGTGTGCTCGGAACGCTTCCCCGCGCTGTTCTCCGACCCGGAGGCAAAGCGCATCTGCGACTCGCTGGACTATGACTTCGAGGCGAAGCGGAAGAAGATGGAATCCCCCGCCGGACTGTTCGGGGCTCTCGAAGTAGCGCAGCGGCAATACGACCTGCTTTGTGAAGTGAAGGCATATCTGAAAGATCACCCGAAGGCCGCCGTCGTCAATCTCGGCTGCGGGCTGGACGACACGTTTTCGAGAACGGACAACGGCCTGTGCCGGGGGTACAACCTCGATCTGCCGGACGTGATCGCGGTGCGGAACGAACTTTTGCCCGCACGAGAACGGGAGGAAATCGTCCCCTGCGATCTGAACGACTTTTTGTGGATGGACCGGATAGACGCATCGGACGGCGCGGTCTTCTTCGCCGCGGGCGTGTTTTACTATTTCAGGACGGAAGAGGTCAAAAAGCTCTTTGCGGCCATGGCGAAACGCTTCACCGGCGCGGTGCTCGTCTTCGATTCCTGCAACCGGCGCGGAGCGAAGATGATGCGGAAGACCTGGCTGAAAGAAGCCGGGATCACGGACGTGAACGCCTTCTTCTCGCTCGAGGACCCGGATGAGATCCGAGGATGGAATGGGAATTTCGCTTCCGTCAGCTCCAAAAGCTACATGCGCGGCTACCGGGATATCTACAAGGATGTCGGACTTTTTCACAAGCTCATGATCCGCTTCTGCGACGGGCTTGTGAACATGCGGATCGTGAAGATCGGATTCGGGGAAAAGACATGAACAAACTCTATGAAACGAAGATATCGGACGCACGATGGATCGCTTATGACATTCCGGGGAATATCGGCTGGATCGTCTGGTTTGTCTGCCTGTTCCGGTGCCTGACAGAGGGATGGATGGCGTACGCGATCCTGTCCGTCATTCCGGCGCTCTTCATGCTCGTGGGCATTGCGGAACTCATCAGCGAACGGATCAAAAGACTGGACCGGGTACTCCCGAAGAGTCGCCTCCTCCGCGGTTTCGGCGCGCTGACGCTGGGCGGAGTTTCGGGCATACCGATCTCGCTCGTCGGGTTGTGGCGGGGCCGAAACGGCAGCCTGCCGCTGTGGATGCTCCTCGGCGCCGTTCTGTGCGGATTGTTCGCCGGACTGTGCTTCATCGGATACAAAAGAAAAACCGCATAAACAAAAAAACTTCAGGGACTGAAATCCTGATCATGAAAGGAAACCGAAAATGGGACTGTTCAGGGATTTTGTGAGCCAGACGCGGAAACCGGAAGGATTTCTCGGGAAACTGATGCTTTCCGGCATGAATTCCGGGCACGCGAAGATGGCGGACTGGGGGTTTTCCCATCTGCCGGAACTCCGGCCCGCGCAAATCGTTGATCTCGGATGCGGCGGCGGGAGGAACGCGGCGGAAATGCTCCGGAAATACCTGTCCGCTTTTGTGACGGCGGTCGACTACTCGGAGCTCTCCGTGGAAAAGGCAAGAAAAACAAACCGCGCCATGATCGGGGCGGGACGGTGCGCGGTACGGCAG
>Ga0129306_1003934_pt1 | contig 10299 bp, 6 predicted proteins | sample P827metagenome_FD_94438 | JGI IMG/M metagenome (GOLD analysis project Ga0129306, IMG submission 94438) | Capybara group fecal microbial communities from Wisconsin, USA - P827 metagenome | ecosystem: Host-associated > Mammals > Digestive system > Large intestine > Fecal | place: USA: Wisconsin...
AGTTGTTTTATATGCAAGGGACCGAATTGACCCTTGAACATGGATTAGCAATTGCCTGCCGGTTACGCAGCCTGCTTGAGGATCCTGCGATTTGCGGTGCCGTTGTTCTCCAAGGGACGGATACCCTCGATGAGATTGCTTATCTTTGCAGTCTACTGATCGGCACGAACGCAGAAGACTCCGCAAAAGCCACGTCCTCTTTTCCTTGGTATCAGAAGCCGGTTGTTTTTACCGGTGCTATGAAAAGTAATAATGAACTCTGCTCCGATGGAATCAGCAATCTGGCTGGTGCGCTAAAGGTCGCTTCTTCAAAAGAGGCTTCAGGAAAAGGTGTTCTGGTCTACATGAACCAACAGATTCTTTCCGCCAGGGATGTTGAAAAAACTCACTCTAATCGTATAGATGCTTTTTCTTCTGTATGCGGACCTCTCGGCACCGTCGAGAACAACATTGTTCGGTTTTTCCGTTCTCCGGTCACTGAAAAAACGTTTCCAGAGTTGTTAACTATGCCTTCTTCTGCGGACCTGCTCCCGCAGGATATTTATATTCTCAAATCCTATGCCGGGATGGATGATCGTTTGTTGAGAGCCTGCGTATCCTTCCCTGCGAAGGGCATCATCATAGAAGGGTTGGGAGCCGGGAATGTACAGCCTCCCGTTGTTCCTGCCCTAACAGATGCAATAGCCAAAGGAATTCCTGTCATCATCACCTCACGTTGTTTCGGAGGTGCCGCTTTCGGCACTTACGATTATACGGGGGGCGGAGCAGATCTGCTCAAGAGGGGCGCAATCTTTGCTTGTGGGCTGAGTAGTCAGAAGGCCCGTATCAAACTGTCCGTGCTCATTGCGGCTGGCGTTGAGCCGGATGCACTGTCATCTTATTTTCAATAAGGAGGTACGATATGGCGGATAAAAAAATGACCAATCAGGTCGATTACTCCGATTTGATGTACGATGACGAAGAATATATGCTTGAACCGGTCCCGGTAGAAAAGCGCCATAGGACCAAAGACCAAATCATGGTATGGATTGGCTTTGGCTACGTCGTAACAGGGCTGGTTGTCGGCGGCCAAATTGGTGGGCAGGGCAGCGGCGCTGGTCTCCCCCCTTTTAAGGCATTCTTCGCAATCGCACTGGGCATGGGATTCCTCTTTCTCTTGACCAGTTTCATCGGCATCGCAGCTCAAAAGACAGGCTATAACCTTTCTCTTCTTTGCAGATTCAGTTATGGCACAAAAGGGTTTGCCCTTCCGCTTGCGATGATGTCTCTGATGACACTCGGATGGTTTGCTAGCATTGCTGGTATGATTGGCCAGATATGGGGGGCTTGGATCGGCAATCCCACAGGAGTTACTGTCTTTGATCCATCAAAATACGGCTTCGAGGGGGTGGCCGCAATTACCCTGGAAGAATTTCTGGCAATTGCAATTTGGGGACTCATCTTCACCTACACCGCAGTCCGCGGCATGGGTGCAATGGAAAAGGTCGCCAATGCATTCGCGCCGCTGATTTTGATCGTAGCGGTTATCATGGGATGCGTCTACATCCATCAGGCTGGCGGTCCCAGCCCGTTCCTTGACAAAGCAGGCGAACTCAGTGGCCTTGGAATGGGAACGGCTATCACTGCTGTTGTAGGAAGTTGGATTGCAGGCGCAATCATGGGCGCTGATCTTTTCCGGTTCAACAAAAACATAAAAGCAGTATGGTGGTGCGCTGCTTCGTGCTTTATTTTCACGAACCCGATTCTGAACTTCGTTGGTTACATTGGTGCAGTCCAGGTTGGTGATTTCAATTATGTCATGTATATGCTGGGCATTGGCGGTTTCGTTGCGATCCTCGGCGTTGTCGTATGGACAACCGCACTGTGGACAACGGATAATGGTGAACTGTACTGCAATTCGCTGTACACAGGCCCCGTCCTCCATTCCTTCGGATTTAAGGTCTCCCGAAAAAAAGTCGTTCTCGTCGTTGGAATTATCGGCACGATTCTGGGGAGCCTCGCATTCTATCAGTTATTCTTCGCCGATTTCATCAATGTTTTAGGGGTTATGGGGCCGCCTATCGCATCCCCCATTCTTGCTGACTATTTTGTCGCTGGTAAGAAAGGCAAGTACGATGGAAAAGCATTGTCTAAGCAACCTGCTGTTCGCTGGGCTGGCCTCATTTCATTCATTATTGGTGCTGCAACCGCATTGATCTTCAGCTATGTTACAGCTCTGCCTTTCGGTTTCCCCTCCGGTATTTTCGCTATGATCGTCGCATTCATCGTCTATGTTCTTATTTACAAAGCAACACCTGACGCAAAAGTAGATGCACAGATCGTCAACGAAATCAATGCCTAAAGTACAACCGAAACACTGAAAATGATATTATGTAACTACTGAAACAGGGCAGAGGCAGATGACCTGCCTCTGCCCTTTCTCATAATTGAGGTGACGTTATGAAAAACATTAAAATACTTTTATGGTTCGATGTCGAGGACTATGCGACAATTGAGTCCGATGATGCTTTCGCAGAATTACTCGAAATGCTGGACGAGGTCGGTGTTAAAGCAACGATTAAGTTCTGTGCAAAGAAACTTGATCTCCTGCGCGAAAGAGGTCGTACCGATATTTTGAAGCATCTCAGCCACCATGAGCTTGCTTTCCACACCACCTTGCACAGCGTTCACCCATTGCCCACCGAATATCTTAACAACTATGGATTTGCTGCCGGTGCTGAAGAATTCGAAAGAAAAGAAAACTGCGGATTCTACAAAATCAAAGAGATATCCGGTCAACATCTAACAAGTTATGGACAGCCTGGTGAATCTTGGGCTCCGCAGGTTTTCCCCGTCATGCGTAAATGGGGGGTGCCAACTTATCTTGATGCCCATTCTATCATTGGCATCAATGGACAGCCTTTCTGGTACGGCGGAGTTCTCTGTTATAGCGATCTTGTGAATTTGATTCGATTACAGCACAAGGACGGCGGCTTGGAAGAATATATCAACGACTTTGAAAACATCGACCAGACTTGTGATGAAAGTGTCTTCATCAGCACCTATGATCATCCGACGGAGTTTTCCTGCACCGTCTTTTGGGACGAAGTTAATTTCCTTGATGGTCGTAATCCGCAGGTCCTGCAACCCGCCCCGTTACGTGCGCCTGGCGAGCAGACGAAATACATCCAAATGCTCAAGGGTTTCATTCAGCATACAATGAAAAACCCCAATGTGGAGTATCTGACAGCTTCAGAAGGCATGAAGTTGGAACATCAGCGCAAACTGCCCATCACGGAAACATACTTAAAGGAAGTCGCTGAAACGATGAAAGATTCCGTCGAATTCGCTGAAATCGACGGCACATATCTGGCTGCTTCAGAAATCTTTTCCCTGATGGCACGCTATTTAACTGGTCGAATGATGGTCCCCGAACTCCTGTATGGTCCCGAAGCAGATGTCCCATCCGTTGTGACCGAACCCACTGTTAGCGTGAATGAACTAGCCGAGGCGGCCTTTACACAGCACGATACAGTGCTCGGGTATAAGCAACTAAAAACCTTGTATTGCGTTGGCAACAATCTCCTCAATCCAGTTGATTTGTTCCTCACGATGGCAAAGGCAATTCGTACCGGCGAAGATCGAGTTTCCATTCAAACTGGCACTCTTGGCACCAGAAGATATGTACGTGAACCGCATCCGGACCATCCCTGGACAGAGTGGATCCTTTTCAAGAAGGATTTCTATCCTGAAAATATTTATGAACTTGCGAGACTGCAAACCTGGACAATCAAACCTGCTATTTTCTAGTTCTTTGTAGCATTAATTATCCAGCCGAGAGAGGCTTCCTACTATGCGAAAGAAGAAACTGCTCCTAATTACGACTGGCGGTACAATTGCTTCGGAAAATACTGGTGGCGGTCTTACTCCAACGATTACACCCGAAAGTATCCTTAGCAGTATCGCAAGTCTCAACAACTTTTGCAACATCGACTGTATGGAGCTTCTCAGGCTGGACAGTACTAATATTCAACCTGAGCATTGGCTTCTAATGGCACAGACAATCAAGCATCATTACAATGATTATGATGGCTTTATTATTACACATGGAACGGATACCATGGCTTATACATCGTCTGCGTTATCCTATCTAATCCAGAACCCGAATAAACCTATTGTTATTACTGGATCGCAAAAGCCGTTAATGGAAGAAGTGTCTGATGCCAAAAAGAATCTCCTTGATAGTATCCGCTTTGCATGCGAAGATCAGGTCCAAGGGATTTTTGTTGTATTTGCCGGGAGTGTAATACTTGGAACGCGTGCACGCAAAACACGATCTAAGAGCTATTTTGCTTTTTCCAGCATAAACTATCCGGAAATCGCCTCAATTGACGGCAATCGAGTCCTTCGATATGTAGATCCCGGGCATTCATCTGCCCCTCCAACGTTTTATAATAATATGGATCCAGGTGTTTTTCTTCTAAAACTAATCCCTGGCATAAATCCTGAGATCCTTGAATATATCGGCACCCATTACAAAGCTGTGGTCCTTGAGACGTTTGGTGTTGGGGGCTTGCCATTTCCCGAACAACGCAATTTCATGGACGGTATTCTTACTCTTATCAATAAAGGGTGTGTCGTTGTCATTGCCACACAAGTTGCAATGGAGGGCAGTGATCTGGCCACTTATGAAGTGGGGCAAGAGGCTATGAAACGGTACGACCTCTTGCAGGCTTATGACATGACAATTGAAGCTGTTGTTACCAAACTGATGTGGCTTCTTGGATTGAATCTTTCTCGAGAAAAATTAGACAAGGCTTTTTATACTCCGATTGCTCATGATCTCGTTCCGGTATCTATTCTTTAAGTACCTTATCTATCGTTTATCATCTCTCCCAATCATTTCTCCCCCGCGCTTGATCCAACAGCCCGTTCTCCCTGAAGCTGTACTGCTCCCCGCTCTCTCCGGCAATGATGACATGATCCAGCATAGGGATATCAAGGATCTCTCCGCATTTCTGAAGCCGTTTCGTTGTCTCAAGGTCTTCATTGCTCGGCTTTACATTGCCAGACGGGTGGTTGTGGACGGCGATGAAGGCTGCCGCATTTGAAAGGATGCTGCTTTTGAATATCTCCCGCGGGCTGACCATCGAAGCATTGAGTGTGCCAACACTGCAAATGTTCAGATTGATGATCTGCCCGTTGGTCTTCAGGTTCAGGATCGCAAAGACTTCCCGGTCATAAGTGGACAATTCCTTTGCCACCAGATCCAGAACATCCTGCGGCCTGGTCAACGGTTCTTCACTATAAAGCGCAGGCTCCTTGACCAGGCGGATGTTCACGACCTGCAACTTGTTCTTTGCCGGTCTACTCATGCTCTAACCTCACACTGATCTCAATACTGGCGATCATCTCTTCGGGCATCGATTCCACGAATTCCTTCAGGTCCTGAAAGTCTTCGATCTCCGTCCCCTGCTCCATCCAAATGCTCGCGTCTTCCAGGTCCAGACACGGCCGCTGATTCCGTTTCATTCCTTTGATCCTTCTTTTCATGTTTTGATTCCTCCTCTTTATCTTCGCCGTCAGTAAGATACCCAATGACTCTGCGATTCCTGATCGCCGTCTGCAGTTCCAGGATCAACTCCATATCCGACATGGCCAGTTTCTGCTGCCTTGTGATGTGTATGATCTCCGGAAAGCCCAGAGCCGTGATCTTCTTCTCCGTATCGGCTCCCGCGGCTGCCAGCTTGTTCAGGATCCGCAGCTTTCTGCTGTTCAGTTCCATGTTTTTCTCCCTCGCTTTCTTGGACGATCCTTCTCATGCAGTATCCGCAAAATGAGACGATCTTATTCCGATAGATACACTCTTCCGGACAGTTCACCTTATTCATTCCGCCTCACCACCTTCCAGCATCATTCGCTCGCCATATGCTGTAAATGCGTACCAGTTGGTCCGGTCAAATTTGCTCTCGTTGAAACTGTCTTTAAGGATCACCTTTTTCTTGATGAGCTCATTGACGGCATCTCTTACCATGTGCTCCGACAGAAACGGATTGATCACGGTCATCATAGTCAGTGAGCATCTGCACCAGGCGTGGCCGTAATGTTCTTCCCACGTATTGTCAGCCACCTGCTCCTCAAGCTGATCCCAGATCGTTTCGGCAATGACAGCTGCTTTTGCACCACAGAGCGCGGCGACGTTTCCTCTAAACTGTGCAATCATTTTTCTTCCTCCTTTGCACGACAAAATGTGACCATTTGGTCACATTTGTGCTCTTTTGGTCACTTTCTTCGCTTGTTGCCTCCAGGTACCTTTGGTACTCTCTGGCTACTTTTCTGTCACATAATGTGGCCGTTTGGTCACATTTGTGACTGTTTGGTCACATTGACTGCTCCTGTCCTCACAGTACCATTGGTACTCTGAGGCTACATGCAATGTGACCTGGCAGGCACATTTGTGCCTCACAGGTCACATTTTCATTTTCTTTGCCGCTGCGATGAGCATCGTAAATAATGCCGCCAGTGCAACTGTTACAGGGATCGCTGTATTCGCGGGATCCCCGGTCTTAGGCGCATGGTACGGTTTGCCGGGCAGCATCGGCTTGTCCGGCGTCTTTGGTTTTTCCTGCTTCACGATCCTCACGGTCTGGCCTTTGTCGCTGAGGTCCTTATGCGAAGCCACTTCCGTTTTCTTTGCAGACTGGACATCATCGCCCTTCCTGTAATCATTCAATCGGCACGCGGTCTCAAAGGCGACCAGATCTTTTCCTTCCAGTCCTTCCGTATCGATCTCGAACTGGATCCTGACCTTACCATTCGCCTTCCACGGTTTGAACGGCTTACTGGTCACAGTGATCTCTTTGCCGTTCTCAACGAGCGGCTCCGCAGTATCTTTCACGATCAACGTGCCTGTGACGATATACCACTTGGAAGTATCAAGGCCTTTGTAATTGACGGTGTCGACAAGGACTGTTTTCGCGGAAGCGACCGTTTCCTTCTTCCCGGACTGATCAGTCAGCGTCGTCCCGATGGACGGCTTCTGAACAGGTGTCTGAGCTACGTCTTCTTTCGGCTCGAGAGGAACTTCCTCGTCGGGGTTTTCCGGGTTGGGATAGGTCGTATTCTCACAGTATGCCGTATTCACATACCCGTCTTTGTCATCCGTCTCGTTCTTCTGATACACCTTGTTGGTGTCACGGCCTTCGTCATCGAGGGAATCGGAATCCTTCGCTGCTGCCGCAAGATACTCTTTCGCGACATCATCGACTCTGGCTGTGTAAGTGACGACCGCCGTTTCACCGGGGGCCAGCGTGATGTTGGCGGTATTGGGATCGCTCCCCTTGTTGTTCCACGTGCCTTCCGCAGAGAACATGACGTCCTTCAGTTCCGGAACCGTGAAGTATCCGGGGCTTTCCGTGAACTCATCCCGTACATCGGTCGTGATCTCGATGTTGCCGGTGTTCTCCACATGGACTTCGTATTCCACTTCATCCTGCGCGAAGAACCCGTACTTATCTCCCTTCGAAGGAGCTTTCGTGGTCCGGATCTTGTACATCTCGTACTGCGGATCGAGTTTCTCCCAGGTCACGGTCTGGTCTTCATCGTCGATATCCTCGTGACGGGCAGCGATCCTGCCGTCTGCGTCATAGAGCGATTCGAAAACGACCGTCTCTTTGCCGTACATGTTGCTGCCGTCAAAGACGAATGTTACTTCGGCCTTGCCGTCTGTTCTTTTAGCTGTGAACTCAGTCTCTGCCGTGATCTCATTTCCTTTGGCATCGCGTATAGTCTCACCAGTCGACTTATCGACCAGTTTACCCTTAGCGGTGTAAGTCTCACCGCGCTTTAAACCTTTGTACTCAATCGTATCGATCAGCGTGATCTCTTTTTTTGGCGTGACATCAACATTCTCACCATCAACGGAAGCCGTCGTTCCAATTTCCGGCGCATCGTCGGTGATCGTTTCGAGGTCGATCTCACCGTTCTGCGTCTTATCGTCTACCGTGAACGAGAACTTCTGGATTGTATACCCTTCGTTCTGCTCGCAAGGCATCTCTTCGAGGATATACGTGTCATACGGAAGCGCACCGAAATTGCTGTTCATCGCGGCTATGGATCCTGCCTCGCCGGACCCGAACCAGACACCCATTTGGATATCAGCGCTTCTCTTTGCGATCATTTCTTTCGTGATGCTTTCTTCTTCCAGGAGATCATCGAACGGATTCTGCTTTCTCGCGGTATCCGCGTCTTCATCCTCATCGAGCGCCCCTGCCGGCCTTCTGTCCTTCGTGGAAAAGAAACCGTTCTTGTCCGTCACAACGACGTGCGTTTCACCGTTCGTCACACTGATGATCTTAAACGGGACGTAAGAGAATCGCTCCGAAGTGGAATCGCCGATTTTGGTCCCCTGTACATCGGAACGGTACACATAATCATCGAAGGTCAGGATCTCGGAGAGCCCGTTGTCGTATGCGTAGACTGTCCCGTCTTCGCGCACTTCGAATCTGTGCTCCGTCTTATCCGTCCTCTGATACGTTTCATTGGTTCTTGATTCTCTGATCGTATATGTACCGTACGGCAAATCATCAGGCAGTGTTTCAGCTGTATAAGCCTGCTTCTCCTCATTCCAGTGAACGGTGATCTTGCCGACATCTTCACCAGACTTGACGCGCTTGATCCTGCCATCGCTGAAGAGCGTTGCTTTGGAAGCAAGTTTCGTCCAGTCGACAGTATCATCTTTGCTGATATCAGAACGGACGACCACATCGTGCGCAGACACGTTTTTGATCGTCATCACGATACCCTCGAGCGAGGCACCGCCCTGCGCTTCTGACTTTTCCAGTTCTTTATCTCGCTTGACAATCTGTACACCGCCTCTCTTGACAGCATCTCTGACCTTGTCGCCGGTGAAGTCTTTGATTTCTCCATCCGAGCGAATAGTAAAGGTCTTTTCCCAAGCCTCGTTCAGGATATACCCGTTAGGGGCGTCCGTTTCCTCGATCGAATAAGTGCCAAACGGAAGAACTGTGCCACTTTCCGCAAAGCCGTCTTTGTCCGTTCTGATCGTGAGCACCGCTTCCCCGGCAGCGTATTCCTTGCCATTAACCATGACCGATTCTTTGGAATCGTTATAAATCGTGAATTCAGCATCCTTCAGGCTGGCATCGCCCTGCGCATACGCATCGGAAAGATCGTTATCAATCTTGGAAATTTTAACCCCGCCGTGGATGATCGTTTCATCGCCCTTGATGCTTTCGTTGTACGTTCTGACGCTCGGCTTGTCAGTCCCATCTTCCGTGACATGAACGACGTACTTCGTATCATTGACAAGATACCCGGTCGATGCCTCCCGTTCCTGGATCACATACGTGCCTAGCGGATAGCAGACCTTGCCGTCCTTGTCCTTATAGAGTGCCGAACTTGTATAATCCTTGCTCAGTTCCGGGTTCTGGCCGCTGATCTTGCCGTGTGCGTCCGTTACGAAATACCAGGTCGCTGTCGCGCCGCCGGAGGCTTCCGCTTTGGCGGCTGTATCATACTGTCCGTCGAAATAACTGAACTTATAGACAGCGCCTTTCAGCGAGCCATCGCCTTCGCCATGGTCATGCTTATAGCCCTTAGGCGTTTTCGTGAAGAGCAGCTCGACGGGGTCCGTGATTGGTTCTTCTTTCGCACTCAGCGTAGAGGTCTCTTCCGATTCGATTGTGACCGAATACGACTTCGTGTCCTTTGCGTATCCCTTCGGAGCCTTGGTTTCTTTTACGGTGTATGTCCCCGCATCAAGTTCGAGAGTATTGCTCTTTCCGTTAGAGCCAACAGTCAGTTTGCCTTTCACTTTTCCATCTCCGTTGAATACGGTGTACTCAGCACCGCTCAAAGAGTAGCAGGAATTATCAGCAGTGATCGCTGTGCGGTTTGACGCCTTTGTCATAGTAAGCATCCCAGGCGCTTCCAGATACCCGACGACCATATCCTGCACACCGGACATGAAGCTGATGAACACCTTGAAGTTCTCAGGAACTGCATCATCTCTTGCAGTTCCGTCACCCCAAAGCGCATCACCCATCTGTTTTGCCTTCATCCACACATCACCCAGATCGGATGCCCAGGTGCCCATATACGTTGGCAGATCATCCGGTCTGCCTGCGTATACATACGCCATCGAAAGATGCGCGACACCCCAGTCTAGTGCCCAGTCACCCGTATAGAACGAAGCGTTCTTGATATTCTTCACGTTATCTTCGTATCCGGGATACGACGGCGAATAGTAGACAATGTTCCTGAGGGCATTCCATTTGCCTGTGTCATTGTCGTCCGTGA
>Ga0129306_1003936_pt1 | contig 10294 bp, 9 predicted proteins | sample P827metagenome_FD_94438 | JGI IMG/M metagenome (GOLD analysis project Ga0129306, IMG submission 94438) | Capybara group fecal microbial communities from Wisconsin, USA - P827 metagenome | ecosystem: Host-associated > Mammals > Digestive system > Large intestine > Fecal | place: USA: Wisconsin...
CACGCTGGCGGCGCGGCTGCTGGGCGCGAGGCGCGAGGATGAGGCCCGTCGCTCGGCTTCGCTCAGCCTGGTGATGGCAGCCGGGGCGTCGCTCGTCTTCTCATGTCTGTGCGCCGCGTTCATGGAGCCGCTGCTGAAACTGCTCGGCGCGCGCGGCGCGACGCTGGGCTACGCTAAGCAGTATCTGCTGTTTGTGGTGATCGTCGGCGCGTTTCCGGCGGTGATGTCGATCACCATGGCCTCGCTGCTGCGCAACGTGGGGTATTCGCGCGAAGCCAGTTCCGGTCTGATGTTCGGCGGCCTGCTCAACATCGCGCTCGACCCGCTGTTCATGTTTGTGCTGCTGCCAAACGGGTATCAGGTGATGGGCGCCGGCATTGCCACGATGCTGGCCAATGTCGCTTCGCTTGGCTATTTCGTGTTCACGTTCCGGCGCGTGCGGGGCACTTCGGTGCTCGACCTGCCGCGGCGCGTGGAGCGGGTGGAGCGCGCGTCGCTTCTGGCAATCTTTGGCGTGGGCGTGCCGGCGGCGATGGGGCCGTTTTTGTTCGACCTGACCAACATGGTCATCAACCGGCTGTCATCGGGCTATGGGGCGGCGGCGCTGGCGGCCGTCGGCATCGTGTTGAAGGCGGAGCGGCTGGCGATCAGCACGTGCGTGGGCATCTGTCTGGCGATGGTGCCGCTGATGGCCTACAACTATTCGGCTAAAAACTATGCCCGCATGAACGCGTTCTTCCTGACGGCGCGGCGGGCGGGGATCGCCGTGTCGCTGCTGGGGGTGCTGCTGTACCGCACGTTTGCGGCGCAGATCATCGGCGCGTTCATCGCCGATCCCGAGACGGTGCGCTACGGCACGATGATCCTGCAGGCGCGGTGCTTTGCCACGCCGTTCATGTTTTTGAGCTTCCACATGGTACACACGATGCAGGCGCTGGGGCGGGGGCGCGTCACGTTCGTGCTGGCGGCCGTCCGTCAGCTGGGGCTGAACATCCCCATTCTGTTCGTGATGGACGCGCTGTTCGGCATGGAGGGCATCGTCTGGACGCAGGTGATCGCCGATGTGACCAACGTGTGCGTGTCATATCTCATCTATCATGCGGTGTGCAAAACGGCGTTCCCGCAAGGACTGCCGGAATGATGCGGCGATGGAGAAAAGACTGCTTTATTTTCTGCGCGTCGCGCAGACGCTGAACGTTTCGCAGGCGGCAAAGGAGCTTTATATCACGCAGCAGGGGCTGAGTTTCCAGATCAAGGCGCTGGAAAGCGAATACGGCGTCAAGCTGTTTGAGCGGAAGCCCAGGCTGAACCTGACGCCGGCCGGGGAGTCGCTGCTCAATTCGGTCTGCAAGATCGCCGAGATCGAGGGCGAGGCGTGCGAAAAACTGCGCGAGATCGCTATCGAAAATAAGGGCGTCCTCAAGGTCGGCATCACGTCTTCACGCTCGACTCATGTGCTGCCTGAGGTGATCCAGGCGTATTCGCGTCTGCAGCCCGACATTTCGGTGCACGTGATCGACGGCGTCGCCTCGCGCTTTGAGGAGATGCTGGAGCAGGGGCAGATCGACTGCTTCATCGCCGTAGGCGCCACGCCGAAACCCTATTTTCGCCAGGAAGTCCTTTTTTCGGAAAAATGTCGTCTGGCGATCTCCAACAAACTGTTGAGGGAATATTTCTCGAACGAGTATCCGGGGTGCGTTGAACGATTTGCGCGGGGGATCGATCTGAGATGCTTCCAGAACGTGCCGATCATCATCCCGGCGCCGAACAGCCGCGTTTTTGCGCCGCTCAAAGCGTATCTCAACCAGAATGACCTGGTGCTGAACTCGCTGGTGACATCGAACAACTACTGGCTGCGGTTTCGTCTGGCTTCTCTGGGCGTCGGCGCGGCGGTAGTGTTCAGCAGCTTCATGAACGCGATCAGGTCTATGAACCCGCCGGAAGACAGCGATTCGCACGTGCGCGTGTTCCCGATCACGAACGTGGGCATGACGAACTATGTCTCCATCGTCAGCCGTCAGGAGCCGTATGAGCCGCAGTATCTCAAGGACTTTATCGGCACGGCATTGGACGTGTATCACAATTATCGATACTAGAAATATGCAGCTCACTTCACCTGCGCCCGAAGAAAAATGAAAGAGCGTTCCCGCATCTCATGGAGGCGGGAACGCTCTTTTGTTGTTGCGCGGTTGTGGCGCTGTTTAGCGGCCAAGGGCGCGGATCTTCTTGCGGAACAGCAGCCAGCCGCCGACAAAGAACACGGCGAATCCGGCAAGGCCGACGCCAACTTCCGCCCAGGGCATGGTCGTAGCCAGCGCGGGCAGCGCGGCAGGCAGCCAGGAGACGGCCACAGTCATCGTGCTGACGTTGATCGCGTGCGCCTCGGCGGGCGTGGCCACAGAGTCGGGATCGACGGCACGGACCAGCACCAGTCCGGAGGGCGTGGAGCCCGTCGACTGGCCGAAGATGAACAGCCCCTTCTCAAACCATTCCTTTTCCGAGATGCGGCTGCCGTACCAGAAGCACACGAACATTGTGAACAGAGTCATGAAGGCGAACTGGATGAGGATGGGCACCCAGAAGGCGGAAAGCACTTTCAGGTTGATCGTGGCAATGGCGCCGACGATGAGGATCTCAAGCGCAAAGCCGGAAAGCTGCGAGCAGGTCTTGCGGTCGACATACTCCTGCAGTTTGAGTTTGCACATGATCGGCCAGACGATCACAGCGCCGACGATGCCGTACATTGTGTTGGGCGCTTTGCCGAGCGGCGCGTAGACATAGGTGCCGAGCAGCTTGAAGATGTTCTTGCCGAGGAAGATCAACGCCATCATCATGGCGAACTGGAACGCCAGCGCGTTGATAGAGCCGCCGGGCACGCGCATCGTGCCGATGGCCTTTCTCAGGTTCTCGGGCAGCAGGCGGCGCTCTTCGTATACGCCCAGCTTGCTGTCGGTGTGGACATAAGCGGCCCAGCCCTTGCGCACACCGATGTTGACGATGATCATGCCGACGAGGATGGCGCAGAGCAGACCGAGTGTGGCCATGATCATGCCGATGCCCATGTAATCGGTGCCCTTGCCGAGCGACTCATACACCGAAGCGTAGGTCGCGACTGTGCCGTGACCGCCGTAATACGCGGCAAACCCCATCGTGCCCCATCCTTCGGGCAGCGTTTTCCAGAAGAAGCGCAGGATGATGCCGACAGCCGCGCCAAGCGCGATTTGACCAAAGCGCACGCTGTTGACGGTGCAGAGGAAGTCGACGTAGCCTTCAAGACGGCTCTTATTGATCTTGACGCCCCAGACGAGGCAGGTCATGACCAGCATGATGAGCTGGCCGGAAAACGAACCGAAGCTCTTGGGCACCGTCCACCAGCCGAGCACCTGCTGGCCGCCGATGAGGGCGATCGCGCCGCCGATGACGGCCGAGGGCAAAAAGATCTTTTGCAAAAACGGGAACAGCTCGCGCAGCAGGTAACCGGCGATCAAAAAGACGCAGAGGATCTGCAGATCGGCGAAAAGGGAAGCGAATGTCATTTAAAAAACTCCTTTCTGACTCTCTAGTGTGTGCGCGCACAAAAGGCGCGGTACTGCCCGTTGGTTCAATGACTCTCGGAAGCGGCTATTTTTTCCGCGAAGCTCCACAGCATAGCTTCGTCGATGACGACGCCTTTGTGCGTGTCGGAATACACGTAGAGCTCGTCAAGCAGCCGCGGATAATATTTGCGGTCAAACGATCTGCCTGCCCTCCTGAATACCATATCGAGCACTTTGTCGGTGGTCAGCTTGCCGAAGATGGAGCGCCGCGACGCACCGAAGAACGACGGCAGGATGGCCTGGTAGGCGTAGGGATTGTCGTTCATGCACAGATTGTGCAGTTCCGACTCGTCGGAGAAGACGTTTTCGCCGACGAGCGGCTTGTTGCCGGGGAGCTTCTGTCCGGCGATCTTCTCGGCAAAGGCGGAGACTTCTTTCATGCGCTTCACGTCGATGCCGGTGGCAAAACCGTAAAAACCTTCCAGAAGCACCACCAGTTCGGCCAGCGCTACGTTGCCGGCGCGGTCGCCCAGGCCGTTGACGGTCACGTCCACCATGTCGGCGCCGGCGCGGATGCCCGCCAGCGTGTTGGCCAGCGCCAGGCCGAAGTCGTTGTGCGTGTGGATGCCCACCAGCACGCCTTTGGGTTCGGCGATCTCCAGCGCCAGGCGGACGACCCGATAATAGCCGTCGGGATCGCACACGCCAACCGTGTCAGGAACACGGATGCGGTCGGCGCCGCATTCGATCGCCGTTTCGATCTGACGACGGAAGAAATCGCGGTCTGTCGCGCGCGTGCCGTCCAAAAACGACACATTGCACAGCACACCTTTGCTTTTGATGTGCGCGATCACTTTTTTCATGCGCTCAAGCAACGCCGTTTTCCCCGATGCGTCCCAGCCTTTCATCTGATATTCCGAGGCGGGGAAGTAGGTGTGAATGATATCGGGGCCGCACTCGGCGGCGCGGTCGATGCCTTCAAAAATGCCTTCCCACATGCCGTTGGTCATGATCTCGGCTTTGAAACGGCGTGAGAGGCCGCACACGGCGCGGCACACGGCGAGCGTGCGCTCGTTCAGCTTGGGGTGTGCGATCTGCAGCTGGCCGACGCCCACATCGTCGAGCAGGCGGGCAAGGGCCAGCTTTTCTTCGAGCGTGAAGTTGACGCCCGGTGTCTGCTCGCCCTCGCGCAGCGTCACATCGCAGAAGATCAGCGGCTTGGTGCGATCCAGCGGTTTATTGAACGGACTGACATGACTTTCCATCAACACAAACCTCCTTCAGTGGCGGTCCTGTTCTTTACGGGCGATCAGCTCGGCCGTCTCTACGATGCGGCGGGCCTTTTCGTAGGCGGCAAGGCAGATGCGCTTGCCCTCGAACATCACGCTGCCCGTCTCCTCATCGATAGCGCCCGACTCGTAAACGGCTGCCGCGCCGCGCGAAAAGCGCACTTCCTCGTCGGTGGGCGCGAAGGCTCGGTTGGCGTCGCGTGCTTCCTCGTCGGTGTACACGGAGCGGCCGCAGAAGCCCATCTGCGCCGACTCGAAGTTCTGTTTGAACTTGGCCGCGTCGTCGCCGGCCAGCATCCCCGAGTCAATCGCCGTCTTGCCGGCGGCCTTTGCTTCCAGCACGACGCGCTGACGGGCGTAGATCAGGTCGAGTTCGTTGTCCTTGTAGCGGCGGCGCACGCCCATCTCCAGGGTCAGATCCTCCATCCCGACGCTCAGCGCCGTCACGCGCGGACAGCTGGAAGCAATGTCGAACGCGAAATGCACGCCAAGCGGCGACTCGATCATGGCGATGATCTCGATGCTGTCTTTGGGCAGATCGTGCTGCTCTTCGATGAGGCGCAGACGCTGATCTACCAGCAACAGGTCGGAGACGCGTTCGCACTTGGGCAGGCGGATGGCGTCGGGCGGTGCGACGGCGATCACCTCGTTCATGTCCTTTTCGTAATCGTCGGAGCCGAAGCCGTTGACGCGAACGATGCGCTCCTTGCCGCGAAAATCGAACGTCTGCAGCATGTGGACGGTCTTGACGCGCGACTCGGCCTTTCTCTTCGGCGGCACGCCGTCTTCCAGGTCGATGCACACGGCGTCGGCGGCGGACGCGATCGCCTTCAGCGTGATCTCTTCGCTGAACCCTCGCGCCCAGGCGATGGATCTTCTCAGTTTCATACGAAGCCTCCTCAAAAAAATTTTGTGTTTGGCGCAGGGCGACCGTTCCCTATTGGTGCGAACGGCGCCTGTCTTGCAGTGAAATGATCGCGTGAATTCCGATCATTGCCAAATCTGAACGTTGTTTATCTTCCCGTGTATTCATGATAGCATTGTATTCAAATTAAGTGAAACAAAAGAATGTCCGATCGTGTTTAAAATAAAATTTGTATGGTGTAATACGCATTGACGGCCTCTGATAAAAAAATACCGGCGTCCCCGTTGAGCGGAACGCCGGTATTTTTTCAATTCACGTTATGCTGAAAATCAGGCAGCGCGGCAGGCGCGTCAGGCGCCCCTTTTTCCGCACACTGCCGCGAGGAGCACGCCCACTGCGGCCGTCGTGATCCAGGCCATGCCGCTTGACGCCAGCGGCACATGAGCTTTAGCCAGCGCCACCAGCGGCTGCGCGCCTAACAGCGAGCTCAGGTCGGGCATCATGCCCAGCGTGTCGAGCACGGCGCCCGCGGCGGCAAACGCCGTCACCACGGCAAAGGTGCGCCGGGTGCAGCCGCGGAAATGCTCCCACAGCGTCAGCACGATCAGCGTGATGCCCAGCGGATACAGCGTCAGCAGGATGGGCAGCGAGAACTTGATGATCGCCGACAGTCCCAGGTTGGCCAGGCCGAAGGAGACGAGGCAGAACAGCACAGCCCAGCCGCGGTAGCTGAGGAAGTTCGGGAACAGGCGCGAAAACGTCTGCGCGTTGCTGACGATCAGGCCGATGGCCGTCTTCAGGCAGGCCAGCAGCACTGTCACCGTCAAAAACAGCGCGCCGCCGCCGGTGAAGTAGTGCCGCGCGATCGTCCCCAGCGCCGCGCCGCCGTTTTCAGCCAGCGGATACACGGCCCGGCTTTGCGCGCCCAGATACGTCATCGCCACGTAGATCAGCCCCATGAACGTGCAGCTGAACAGGCCCGCCTTGACCGTGTGCATGGCCACGGCCTCGGGATCGCTCACGCCCAGGCCGCGGATCACGTCGATGACGATGATGCCGAACGCCAGAGCAGCCACCGCGTCCATCGTGTTGTAGCCCTCGATGACGCCGCGCGCGAAGGCGCCCGAAGCGTAGGCCGCCTGCGGCGCGATGGCCGATACGCTGCCCATCGGCGCGCGAAACGCCGAGTAAAACAGCCAGGCCAGCATGGCCAGCAGCAATGGATTGAGCACACGCCCCACCCAGGTGAGGATGGCTCCCGGCCGCAGCGAAAACCACAGCAGCGCCGCGAACATCGCCGCCGAAAAGACAAACAGCGCGACGCGCGGGTTTGTCCCCTCCGGCAGCATCCGCATCACGCCCACGTCAAACGGCACCGTGATGCAGCGCGGCGCCACGAACAGCGGCCCGATCGACAGGTACAGCGCGCACGTGAAGATCATGCTGTAGACGCGCCCCACCTTGCCGCTCATCTCCAGCACGCCATCGCAGCGCGACAGTCCAAGCGCCACCACGCCCAGCAGCGGGATGCCCACGGCGGTGACGAGAAAACCTGCTGTCGCCGCGCTCACGTTGGCCCCCGCCATTTGTCCCAGCGACACGGGAAAAATCAGGTTGCCCGAGCCGAAAAACAGCCCAAACAACAGACTGCTCAGCGAAATGCCCTCAGCCAGCGTCAGAGAACGATCGTTCACGTTTAAAACCTCCCTAAGGTGATCGTGATGTTATCACGATTATAACATGCCCGCTCCGTCAGTCATAGCGCCGCCGGGGATTTTGGGGATAGCGTCCGGCGCGCACGCGTTTTTCCTGTTCAAACAGCTCGGCGATGGCCCACAGGTTGACCGCGCCGAAAAACGCGACGAGCCAGCAGGCAAGCCCGCTCAGGCGGGCCGACCAGAGGATCGCGCTCAGCCCCGTCAGCGCGAACAGCGGCCAGATGCGCCGCGAAAAATAATACTCGCCGCGGATGACGACGGGATAATATGCGCCCATGATCGGCAGCGACAACAGCCCGAAGATAAGGGCGTCGATGTTCAGTTCCATGGCCTATCGCCTCCTGCGATAAATGCTTCTATGAACGGCCGGCGCCAAACGGCCGGCCGCTGCCGCGCCCCAAAAATCGGCGCCGCAGCGTCAGTATAGCACACTTGCCGCCCCTTGTTTCTTTTGAACGCTGTTTAGGCGGTGCGTAACGATAACTTACAAATATCTTTTCATTTTGAGAGAGTTAGTTATAATTAACTCAATCCCTCATTTTTGAAGGATGAAATTTAAGAGACCGAGGTGTTCTTCATGAAAAGGGAATTTCTTTTGGCATTGGCCGCGGCGTTCGCTCTGACGGCGGCACGGAACGCAGACGCGCACGGCGTGTGGTTCGCTCCCCGTCTTGACCGAATGCAGCTGGTGCTGGGCGAGGGGCCGAAGGACAACGCCTACTCTCCGCAGGCTGTGACCGCCCTGCGAGGCTACGACGCCGATTACGGCGAGGTGCGGGTGGAAGCTGCCGACGGCGGCGATCACATCACGATCGCCCCGGCGGATAACGTTGCCGTGGTGGCGGTCGAGTTTGATTACGGCTATTGGAGCAACGGTTCCGACGGCAAATGGCACAACGCGCCGATGGACCAGACGCCGGGGGCAACGATAGGCACGCACGCCGTCAAGTACGGCGTCAGCTACCTCAAACCGGTCAAGAGCGTCAAACCGGTTGCCGGGCTGCCGTTCCAGCTCGTGCCTATGACCGATCCGACGACGCTGAAGGTGGGCGATCCGCTCGTCGTCCAGCTTCTGCACGACGGCAAGCCGATGTCGGACACGAACATCATTCCCGACGTGGTCAACCATCACACCGTCTTCGTCAAGACCGACGCCGAGGGCAAGGCGGCGCTATCTGTGGCCAACGGCGGCCTCAACGTGATCGGTGTAGAGCTGACCTATACCTATGAAAAGCCCACGGCCAAGGCGACGCGTGACAAGGTGTTTGCGACGCTCAGCTTCGTGACCGTCCCGCCCGAGGCGGATTGACGACCGGACCGGAGAAGAGGATGGGAGCGCTCAAAAAGTTCCTGAGCAACTGCGCCTGTCCCAAGGGTGCGGCGGGAAAGCTGATGCTTGCCGGCATGACGTTCGGCCACCGCTGGATCTCGGCCTGGGGCATGAAGCACCTGGACGGACAAAACCCGGCCGACATCGTCGAGTTGGGCTGCGGCAGCGGAGCCAACGCCGTGCGGCTGCTGGAGGCGTTTCCCGACGCGCACCTGACGGGGGTGGATATTTCGCCGCTTTCGGTCGATCACGCGCGCCGGAAGCTGAAGAGCTTTGCGGCGGTCGGCCGCTGCGAGGTCGTGCAGGCCGATGTCGCCGCCCTGCCGTTTGCCGACGGTGCGTTCGACCTGGCCACGGCGTTCGAGACGGTCTACTTCTGGCCGGGGCCGCTGTGCAGCTTTAAGGAAACAGCCCGCGTGCTGCGTCCGGGCGGCACGTTCCTGATCGTGAACGAGGTGGGAGGACATGAGGGGCTGCCCATCGACTGGACACGCTGGGTGGAGGGCATGAAGTACTACAGCGCCTCTCGCCTGGTGCAGCTGCTCGAAGAGGCCGGCTTCGCCGTGGAGCGCGTCGACCGCCGGCCGAAGCTTGGCTGGTTGTGCGTCGTCGCCCGCAAAGACAGCGCCGGAAAACGTTAGAATAGGCTAATAGCTGGAAGAGGCGAGGCTCACCCATTTCTGCGCGATCGCGAAAAGTTAGGACACGCTATCATTGACAAACACTGAATCTGTGCTAATATCTTTACAATGATAAACGTGTTTGGCCGGATAAGGCCATGGTTTGTCGCAGCTTATTTGAGCGGTGCACATGAACGGGTAAACGTTTTTATTCAAGGAGGAATCCGCAATGTTCGACAATACTGGAAGCAAACTGTTTCTTTTCGCGGCGGGCGTCGTGGTTGGCGCCGGAGCGTATGCGCTGATCCAGAACGGCACGGCCAAGAAGGCTGCTGTCGCGGTGATGAGCAAGGGGCTCGATCTGCAGGAGAAGGTGGCCGAAATGGCTGCCCGTGCCCGCGAAAACGCCGAAGACATCGTCGCCGAGGCCAAGGCTGCGAAGGCGACCGTCGAGGGCTGAGTGAAAACGAAGGGGCGGAAGGCTGGGTCCTCCCGCCCCTTTCACTTTTTTTACGACCATGGAATATTCTATCGTACACGAACTTCCCGGACGGCTGCGGGTGCGCTCCGCTTCGCGCTTTACGCCGGCCGAAGCGGCTGCCGTGGAGGCGTTGCTGCGCACGCAGCCCGGCATCAAAAGCGCCTCGTGCAGCTGGCGCACGCGCGGCATCCTGCTCACGTTCGCGCCCGGTGAACGCGAGCGCGTGCTGCTCACGCTGACGGCGCTGACGCCCGACTATTACCGGGGCATCGCCGCGCAGCTGCCCGTTCAAAGCGCTCAGGGCCCCCTGCCCTCGCTGGGCGACGTGCTTCTGGGCACGCTGCGGCGCGTTGTCTTCCGGTCGCTGCTGCCGCTGCCGCTGCGCCACGCGCTCACCGCCTTCCGCTCGCTGCCGTTTTTCGGGGCCGCCGCGCGCAGCGTGTTTTGCCGCGGCC
>Ga0129306_1003937_pt1 | contig 10293 bp, 8 predicted proteins | sample P827metagenome_FD_94438 | JGI IMG/M metagenome (GOLD analysis project Ga0129306, IMG submission 94438) | Capybara group fecal microbial communities from Wisconsin, USA - P827 metagenome | ecosystem: Host-associated > Mammals > Digestive system > Large intestine > Fecal | place: USA: Wisconsin...
AGAAGATTTTCCAGAACCTGTTGAGCCGATAAAGGCAATGGTTTCGCCAGGCTTGGCTTTAAAGGAAATATCTTTTAAGACTGGACTTTCTGTCTCACCAGGGTAAGCAAAGGTCACCTTGTCAAATTCCAAATAACCTTTTGTTTCAGTCTCAGTCACACCATTTTCATTAGGTGTGATTGAAATTGGCATTGCCATAACTTCTGAAATACGCTCGCTTGAGACAACAACACGAGGATACATGGTAAAGAGATTTGCAAAAAGTAAGAATGAAAAGAGCGCATGGAAGCTATATTCAATAAAAGCAACCAGATTACCAATCTGCAAATCACCCCTTGAGAGCGGATTTAAGGCAAACCAAACAATGGCAACAATCATTGAGATGATGATAAAGACAAATGATGGCTCTGTTAAACCAGTTAGCTTGAACAGACGACTTGAAATGCCTTTATAGTCTTCATTTTTACTATCAAAGCGTTCTTCTTGAAAATCTTCTCTAGCAAAGGCGCGGATAACACGCAAACCAGTCAAATTTTCACGAACGTATTGGTTAATTTTATCAAGAGTGGCTTGTTGTTTTTCAGACAAAGGACGTGTGCGTGTCGCAACGTAATAAACCACAAGCACCAAAAAGGGAATAGCCACCGCAACAATCCAGGCTAAGGACGGACTTGTTACCAAAATCATGACAACACTAAAAATAATCATGAGCGGTGTTACAACCCCCATACGTAGAGATTGTTCAGCAAATTGCATAAGAATAAATGCATCGCTTGTCATCCGAGTGACAAGTGATGACACACCGATTTGTTCGTATTCATGGTGTGAGTATTCCTGCAATTTATCGTACATGTCATTACGCATGTCTTTAATCATATTAGTTGTGATTTTTCCTGCCGCATAAGCTAAAGTAACACGACCAATCGCTCCAACAATAATCACGATAAACATAACAATTGCCCAGAAATAAACCTTATCTTTATTTCCAACTGTTATCCCTTGGTCAATCATACGAGCTAGTGCTGTTGGTAACCCAAGGTTAACCACGACAAATGTAAAAGCTCCTAATACATCCAAAATGAGCCATTTGGGATATTTTTTCAAATAAGTCCAAACTAGTTTCATAGTAACTTTCCTTTCTAATCTGTTCTCTATTTTTAAGTAACGAAATACCTTCTTTCTGCAAGAAAGAGTGACCATGCTTATTCAGCTAAGTCACTCAAACAGTTAAATTATATTAAACTTTAGTATCTTTAAATACTTTATCATTAGTTTGATTAATACTCTCTTCCTCCAATGGTGGAATATTGTTAACAGCATCAGCAATAATTTCTCGTTGGATTAATAAACACTTTTCTATAAACTTCAGCTGAGCAATAAAATGATTATTTTTTAATAATTTCTTCTTTTTCGGCAGTTCGGGAAGTTCTTGTCCGTCTTGAGGATTATTTTTAATCAATTCTTGAGTGTATAAATAGATTACATCAACAAAAGAATTCCAACCTGGATTGCTACTTTTTATAAATATTGGAAATTTGATTTTTGTAATCTCCTGAACGGTAGCTAAAAGCTCAGATAACGCTGCAACAGATTCTCTATTATAAATATTTTTCAAAATAGTTTCGCTATATGGTTGAATGGTAGATTCTAGCTTATCGATTAATCGCTTCTGTTTATCGTTCAACAATTTTCCATATAAAATCCCTGAACTAAGAAAACTCCCAATCGCTGTTCCTACTGCTATATATACCTCAATAGGAGTATCAGTAATACTATTTTCTGTTTTCTTTATCTCGCTATTATCCTGACTGGGTATATCTTCGGGAGAATCATCAATTTCTTTTTTATCTTGGTTAATTTGAATAAAGTCAGCATTACCAACAAGGTTCCCATCCTTATCATATACCATTCCTTTAGAATTTACATGACCACCACTATCAATAGCTTCTTGACTTTTTTCATTCAATTCCCGTTTATATATCATGTTTTCACCCCTCTAAGTCACTCAAATAATCGTATCTTTCATATTTTTCAAGTAGGGTTTCATTAGCTTCGTCTAATGAACGTTGAAGCTCTGCTAATTTGCCATAATCACTGGCATTTTCCTGCATTTGCGCTTCAATAGTTTCGATGTCCTCTTCAAGTTTGGCAATCTCATCTTCGATGACTTCCCATTCTTGTTTTTCAAAGTAAGACATGCGTTTTTTCTTCGTTTTTTCCTTCTCGGTCTTTTGTGACGGCGCTTTTTTAGCTTGTTCCGCTACGGCATTTTCTTCAAACGCTTTTTCATCAAGATAATCCGTATAATTTCCGAAGAATTCGCGAACACGCCCATTTTCAAATGCTAAGATTTTATTAGCCACTTTATCAAGGAAATAACGGTCGTGGCTAACCGTGATAACTGGTCCTGAGAATGTTTGCAAGAAACTTTCAAGAACTGTCAATGTTGCAATATCAAGGTCATTGGTTGGTTCGTCAAGAAGAAGCACATTTGGTTTTTCAATCAAAATTTTCAACAGGTAAAGGCGTTTTTTCTCACCACCAGATAATTTTGAAATCAATGTGCCATGTGTTGAACGTGGGAATAAGAATTGTTCTAGCAAATCTGTGACACTTGTTGTTCCAACGCTTGTTTTGACCTCATCAGCTACTTCTTGCAAATAATTGATGACACGTTTGTTTTCATCCATGTCTTTTGTCAATTGTGAGAAATAGCCAATGCGAACCGTTTCACCAATTTCAAGATTTCCAGCTGTCGGCTGCAAATCACCATTTATCAAATTAAGAAGCGTTGATTTGCCGACACCGTTATCACCAACAATTCCGATTCGGTCTTTATTTTGCACCAAAAGGTTAAAGTCAGTCAAAATCTGTTTATCAGGATAAGCAAAGGAAACATTTTCAAAATTGATAACTTTTTTACCAATTCGGCTTGTTTCAAAATTAATCTCAAGCTCTGTTGATTGTGTCGCTCCTGACAAGTCAGCTTTCAAATCATTGAAACGATTGATACGAGCTTGCTGTTTTGTCGCACGCGCTTGTGGTTGCGTACGCATCCAAGCCAATTCTTGCTTGTAAAGTTGTTTTTTCTTGTGAAGCGTTGCAGCATCACGCTCATCTTGCTCCGCACGCAAACGCACATAATCTTGATAATTTCCTTGATATTCAGTCAATTGACTATTAGCCAATTCAAAAATACGCGTTGCCACATTATCCAAGAAATAACGGTCGTGGGTAATGAAGAGCACCGTTTTCTTAGAATTTTTTAGGAAATTCGTCAACCAAGCAATGGTATCAATATCCAAGTGGTTGGTTGGCTCGTCCAATAATAACAAGTCTGCATCATTTAACAAAACTTGCGCCAACTGAACACGACGACGAAGCCCACCAGACAAAGCACCAACTTTTTGTGACAAATCGTCCAAACCTAGCTTTGTAAGAACAGTTTTGACTTCACTTTCAATCGCCCAAGCGTCAAGCGAATCCATTTCTGCCATGACTTTTTCAAGTTTAGCTTGATTAGCTTCATTGTAATCAGCCATCAAGGTCTCATAGGTCTTAATCAAAGTCATCTCACGCAAATCAGACGACAAAACTGTATCCAAAATAGTTTTATCATCATCAAATTCAGGCTCTTGGGTCAAATAAGCAATTTTATAACCATTCTTAGCCGAAAACGGTGACACATCGCCGTCAAAACCAAGACGACCAGAAATGACATCAAGGAGCGTTGTTTTCCCCGTTCCATTGACACCAATAATACCAATGCGGTCAAAATCATGAATAATAAAGGAAATATCACGAAAAACAGTCTTATCACCGACTGATTTTGTTAAGTGTTCTACGATAAAATCACTCATTTGTTTTCCTTTCTAATAAAGTCAAAAATAGCTTCTTTGTCATTGGCAAGCTCACCAAGAACAATTTTTTCCTCTATTTCTTTTAATACCCGCCCTAATTCTGGACCAGGTTTGTATTGTAATTCTTTGATTAAAACTCCGCCATTGACAACAATTTCGTGTTTATCATGAATGGTTAATTCTTTATCTAAACGCTCAATACGCTCAAAATCAACTGGCAAACCAAAACCAGCACGCAAATCTTCTGCTTGTTCAATCAAACAACTGCCATAACGGTACATTTCCATCTTATCAAGCTCATTTTCTAGACGGAAACGGTAAATCGCCACAATCTTTTCGACATCTTTTTGAAATTGACTTGATGTTTTCCATGCTTTCAAAAAGACACGAACGTCTTTGACATCTAAAGCTAATAGCAAAGCTGACCAAGCTTGTTCAGACGTTTTAAAGTGATAATCACAAGCCAAATCGTCAAGTAATTGCTGTAAATTGTCATGAGCATTCTCAAGATATGGTAAATATTTTTGAGCTTGACTAGTAATCATGGCTTTAATCCCTTTACGCCAGAAAGGTGCCATCAATAATTTATCAAATTCAATAAAAGAGCGCTCTACCGAAATTTTTTCAAGTAAGGGTGCATGTGCTGCCATAGCAGCAAACGTATCAGGTTCAATATCAAAATCAAGACTAGCCGCAAAACGGAAACCGCGCATAATGCGCAGCGCATCTTCGTTAAAACGCTCCGCAGGATTTCCCACCGCACGTAATAACTTAGCTTCCAAATCTGCCAAACCGTTGAACTTATCAATAATTAAACCTGTCTCATCAAGTGCAAAAGCATTGACTGTAAAATCGCGACGTTTCAAATCTTCCTCTAGAGAACGCACAAATGACACGCTGCTAGGTCTGCGGTAATCCACGTAAACATCTTCTGTACGGAAAGTGGTGATTTCATACTCGCCACCTTCTTCTAAAACAAGAACCGTGCCATGCTCAATCCCAATATCAACCGTACGATGAAAAATGCTTTTAGTCTCTTCTGGATAAGAACTTGTTGCAATATCAACGTCGTGAATCGGACGATTTAGTAGAACATCACGAACGCTACCACCGACAAAATAAGCTTCGTAGCCAGCTTCGCGAATTTTTTTCAAGATTGGTAAAGCCTCCTGAAATTCAGAAGGCAGATTGTTTAATTTCATAGTAATTTTTCCAAACCATAAACGAGTTTATCTCGTTTGACAACTGCTTTAATTCCAATATTAACACCACTCATAAACGAAATACGATCATAAGAATCATGACGAAGTGTTAATCCCTCACCTTGGGCACCGAAGATGACTTCTTGGTGCGCAACCAAGCCAGGTAAACGAACACTATGGATACGCATACCATCAAAATCAGCTCCACGCGCTCCTTTTAACGTTTCAACTTCATCTGCAGCCCCTTGTTTTTTAGGTTGACGAACTTCACGAATCAATTCCGCTGTTTTCACAGCTGTACCTGAAGGAGCGTCTTTCTTATTGTCATGATGTAGCTCAATGATTTCAAGGTCCGGAAAATATTTGGCAGCCTTAGCGGCAAATTCCATGAGTAAAATAGCACCAATTGCAAAGTTTGGAGCAATCAAACCACCTGTTTTCTTTTCTTCAGAAAGAGCGATTAATTCAGCGATTTCATCTTCTGAAAATCCTGTCGTTCCAACAACGGGAGCGAAGCCATTTTCCAAAGCAAAGCGGGTATTTTCATAAGCAACTGCTGGCATGGTAAAATCAACCCAAACATCTGCATCAAACCCAACTAATTGTGATTTGTCTGTGAATACTGGGACACCATCCACGTCTGATTCTGTCGCAAATGGGTCAAGTAATGCGGCTAAGGTTAATTCGTCATCTCCCTTAACCATATTAACTGCTGCTGACCCCATTCGTCCTTTAAAACCTGCAATGATAACTTTAATACTCATGTTTTTTCCTCTCTAACACTTAAACAATTGGTGTGAAACCAAATGCAACTGCGCCTTCCCCTAAATGAGTAGCAATAACACCATCAAATGTAACAATTTTAAGATTTTCAGCCTGACCTCTGTCAGCTAAAGTCTGATAAAACTGTTGCGCTTTTTCTTCTGCTCGCGAATGAATGATGAAAACTTCATAATCACCATTAACAGTCACTTCAGACAAAACGTCAATTAAACGCTTGATAGCTTTTTTCTCAGTTCTCACTTTTTCGAAAACTTCGATGACACCTTCGTCATTAAAATAAAGAATTGGCTTGATGCTAAGCAAATTTCCGATAAGTGCTGAGCCATTTGACAAACGTCCACCTTTTACCAAGTGATTCAAATCATCAACCATAATAAAGGCGCTTGTTCCGTCAATTTGTTGTTGCAATTTGGCTAAAATATCGTCGAAATCCATACCAGCTTCTGCCCAATTCAACGTATTTCTTACCATGCTGCCAAGTGGTGCGCAAGTAATTTTGCTATCTGGGAAAGCAATGGTCAATTCTGGATAATCGTCAACTAGAAATTGAATATTTTGCCAAAATCCTGAAATTCCTGAAGATAAGAATAAACCGATGACATGTGTGTAACCTTCTGAAGACAACTGTGACAAAATCTCGTCTAATTTTGCCAAACTTGGTTGGCTTGTTTTCGGAAGAACAGGCGACATTGCCATTTTCTTGTAAAAATCATCCAAGCTCAAGTTCTTACCTTCAACGTAGCTAATCCCACCAATCATGATTGGAATATCTAAAATGTGAAGGTTCTCTTTTTGTTTGATGTCATCTGACAAAACTGCGGTTGTATCTGTAATAACTGCTAATTTCATTAGTTTCTAAACTCCAATTTAATCCCTGGACGATCTAGGGCAATTTCGGTTACTTCATACGTTAAGCGTTGCACAATGTCTAATAGCGGTGCGGCTAAATTTTCAACTTCTTCTTTGGTGAATTCACTTGGTTCGTTAACAATACGATTTTTAATGTGAACCATTTGTGACACGACGCCACTGATAACGAATTCTTTTTTAACGACCATAAATTGTAATACTGATACAATCGTTGTTTGGTTGTTTTCTGTATCTTTTTTTACTAATTGAAAAGTTACTTCAAAATTAGTCTTTGGTGTACCATTTTTCTTTTCCCATTCGAGATTTCTTGCATCATAATGGTACTGGTTTACAAATTCTTTTTCGCGTACTAATTCCATACTGGTCTCCTCTTTTGTATATCACCATTCATTATAGCATAAATAGCCTATATTTTGCACATTTTTCTTTGAAGTTTGAAATAATACTGAACATTCTTTTTATCGAAAAATGCAAAAAGTCACACTCACCAACTATCATAAACAGTAAGTCCGTATTGTTCAATCAGTCGATTAAGTTTTGTTCCATATGAGGTATCTGTGGCATAGGTACCTGTAAGAGCTGTGGTTGCATCCTTGTAGGAAGTTGTGTTTGATTTATGCACACCAGCATAAATATCTTTTTGGAGAAATTGGGCATAATCTTCCAATGACTCTGCTTGGCTACCATACGAGCGAAATTGGGCATCAATGGTATAAGCATTACCACTTCCGTCATCTTCCCACGTTTTCATCGTGACTGATTGCCCATTGTAGTCCCCTTTTATGCCAAAAAAGTTATAATTAGGTGCTTGACCGAGAGCTGATTGACCGCTGTTTGATTCTAGAATCGCTTGCGCAATCATCACCGAAGCATAAAGGTCATTTTGCGCAGCAATTTGCCGTGCGGATTCGCCAATACTTTCAATAAAATTTATCGTTATTTGGTCAGATATTGTAGTAGAACTTGTGGTGTCAGCAGTTGCCGTATTATCTGCATCTTGTGCTTGATAAGTGAAAATCACTAAAGCGACACAAGCTAAAACTGTCAACAAACTCATGCCGTATAAAGCCCATTTAGGAACTTTTTTCTGCCGACGATGACTTCTCGCTTTCTTTCTAATCTTTCGTTTTCTTGTTTTTGCCAAATCTGTCAATCCTTTCGCAAATTCACCTTCCAGTATAACAAATTTTTAATAAAAAAGAGACTGATAACTGTTGTCAAAAATAAAAATCAGCACCCAAAAGAGTGCCGATTTATCAGCGCATTAAAAACCCAGTAATTGATTGTTTGAGGTTGGAAATCTAGCTTACAAAGCAAATATTAAAAAGTGCCTAATCAATTGAGCATGAAAAATATAAATTAACCAAAGGTGACTAGCGCTGTTTTAATATGCCTTGACAGCGACCTTTAACAATCTATTTCCAGATTATTGAAATTCAAACGGCATATAACTGCATAAACAAAGAAGCTGAGCACTTGGTCTCAGCTTCTTGGAAGGCAAGTTTTGCCTTTTATCATGTTGACTGTTACTTACACTGAAAAGTTTTTATTCTGCCAAATTTTTTAAAACATTGTTAACGATATTTTCGACAGTAATGCCATTTTCTGCTAACAATTCTTGCGCATTGTAGCGGTCATGAAAGGCTTTTTCAACACCGTAATTTTGGACTTTAAGTTCCGTATCACCAAGGTAGCTTGCAATCATTTGACCGTAGCCACCTTCTAAAATACCGTCTTCCAAAGTAACCACGACCTGGTGCTCAACTTCTAAACTATCAAGCAATTCTTCGTCCAATCCTGTGATGAATTTTGGATTAACAATTGTCGCTGTAATACCATGTTTGTCAGCCAATTCTTTAGCAACTTCCTCTGCCAATCCGTAGAAATTACCAAGACCAAAGAGCGCTACTTGACTACCTTTTTGAGTCACTTGGTTCTTATTAAGAATTGAATAATCTGTCGTATCAGCAATACCAATTTCACGAAGTGGACCAACTGGAATGCGGATAGCTACTGGGTGTTCTTTTTGCTCAATTGCCCAATCAAGCATGGCAAGATGTTCTTCTTTACTTGTTGGTGCCAAGTAAACCACGTTTGGAATGTGAGCTAAGAATGGAATATCAAAGAAACCAAGATGACTTTCGTCGTTCAAAGAGCTAACAGACGCCATGTAAACAAGAGCTGTTACTGGCAAATTATTCAAAGCGATGTCATGTGACCATTGGTCATAAGTACGTTGCATAAATGTAGAAGCAACATACCAGACTGGTTTTGCACCGTTTTTAGCAAGCCCAGCTGACATTGTAGCTGCTTCTTCTTCAGCAATACCCACATCAACAAATTGTTTACCTGCTTGTTTGCGTTGGTCTTGGCTCAACATAAACATTGGTGTCCCTGCATTGACGGCAACTACTGTTGAGTCATTTTTGATTTTATTTAAGACAAAATCTGTTGTAATGCTATTGTATGTTTCAGCAGCGCCAGCGCCACCGAGATATTCTCCTGTCTCAGGATTGTATGGTCCACCTGCATGGAAAGCTTCGCGATTTTCTTCCATGAATGACACACCATGCCCTTTTTGCGTATGAATATGTAGCAAAACTGGATGACTAGCATCCTTGACTTCTTCAAATAAAGTAATTAATTGGTCGAGGTCATTTCCTGCGTCAAGGTAATGATAATCAAAACCAAGAGCTTTGAAAAGATTATTGTCAGCTTGACCGTTGCTTTCACGTGAGTCACGAAGTGCTGTGTAAATACCGCCAGTTGGGTTAACAGCGATTGATTGGTCGTTATCGTTAATAACGACAATCGTATTTGTCCCTTCTGTTGCGATTTGGTTTAGCCCTTCATACGCCATACCACCTGAAAGAGAACCATCACCAATAACCGCCACAACATTATAAGCTTCATCTTTCAAATCACGCGCTTTAGCCACACCAGAAGCAAGTGACAATGATGTTGACGTATGACCTACTGTGAAGAGGTCGTGTTCGCTTTCTTTAGGATTTGTGTAACCTGATACGTCATCATAATGCGCTGGGTCAAGAAAAGCTTGCGCACGCCCAGTCAACATTTTATGAACGTATGATTGGTGTGACACGTCAAAAATGAATTTATCTACTGGTGAATTAAAGACATAGTGCATAGCAACTGTCATTTCAACCATACCAAAGTTTGGTCCGTTGTGTCCACCATGTTGGCTTGTTTTTTCAAGAAGCGCTTGTCGTGCTTCATCAACAACACGGTGCAAATCTTCACGTGATAATTGTTTTAAATCTTGTGGTGATGAAATTGTTTCAAGTACCATAAATTCTCCTTCTTTCATCTAAGAATCAATTGAAAAGTTTCATAACATTCTATTCTCAAATTGATTAATATCTTCAAAAATCAGCTAAAAACTCACTAATTTTTGCAAGTAATGCTATCATACACCCTGGAGTGCACTCCAAGTCAAATACTTTTTTAATTTTTTTCAATAATAATAAACTAACTAATCAGACCATTGTCTGCCAACCAGCTATTAATCGACGTTTCACTTGATAAAATACGCCCCTTGACAGGATTTTTCAGCAAAT
>Ga0129306_1003939_pt1 | contig 10283 bp, 1 predicted proteins | sample P827metagenome_FD_94438 | JGI IMG/M metagenome (GOLD analysis project Ga0129306, IMG submission 94438) | Capybara group fecal microbial communities from Wisconsin, USA - P827 metagenome | ecosystem: Host-associated > Mammals > Digestive system > Large intestine > Fecal | place: USA: Wisconsin...
CAAAGCGGTTCGATGCCCGAGGGATTAACGGGAAGAACGATCACGGCGCTCTTCGAGGAAGACAATTCGCTGCGTCTCTATTACACATTTGATCCTGATTACAACCCCTACAGCTACACGTACACCATCGACGGAGAGCCTGCGACCCTCTGTGTAAAGCATGCAGCAGATGGTGACAAGTACTATCTGGTAGTGAGCGGAGTGCCGTCGAACAAACTGGGAACGACGCATGAGTTTACCATTTCGGATGGGGAATCGACCTATACGATCACGATGAGTGTTCTGACGTATGCGAGATCCTCGGTTGCGAGCGGGACGGAGGCGAGAAAGAATCTCGGCAAAGCACTGTACCGTTACCACCTTGCCTCCAAAGCGAAGTTTGGAGAATAAGCAAGGATAAGGAAACGACGATTTCCGATCCACGGATAAAAGATTCGTGATCCGCAGAAGGTAACGGAAAACTGAGCGGCAGAAGGATGGGGTTATCTCCATCCTTCTGTTTTTGGTAACCGTTTAACCTTCCTGTGTCTGGTAAGAGCTCCACTAACGTTCAACTCCAGAAAGCGGAAATGCTAAAGGTTCCGAATGCGACATCCAAAGATAAGCAGGGCTGGACGCCGGGAGGATGAGCATACAAGCCCTGCATGAAATTAAAAACTTAAAATTTTATCGAAAAGCTCTTGCATATTCATTTTAATTGTGCTATAATATGCCTGTCTCATTCACCAGGTTATGAAAAAGCGGTTCATGCCATCAGCGTAGTCCGTTTCATTCCGCTTTTTTGCAATTCATCTTGGCCTGTCTGTTTTTTGTTTTCCCTATTCCGGCTCTCAAAGACGGAACTTTTCTTTTCACAAAACAGGCAGGATGTTTTGTTTTTTCTGGAATTTTTCACGGAGAAAGGAGATATTTCAGAGAACCATTATTTATTGGAGCGAAGTGGAGGGAGTAATGGTTCATGATAGAATGACGGATTGTAATGGTTCGTCAAACGGCATGTCGGTGAAGGATGTTTATGATATTAACAAGCTATGCGTTTCCATAGACGACATGCAACTTACAGCTCGGGATTCGTTTTGGTGAAGCAATTTTTCCGGACAAGAATCGCGAGCGAGTGGATTTTCCGCGTCAATCATTTCAAAAAACAAAAGATTCAAGGAGATCAACGAAGAATGTTTTCGTCTAAAAAACACACTTTAACAGCACTTCTTATCATGCTTGTCAGCATTTTGATGATGCTGTTCATCTTACCGGTAGCTTCGTCCGCAGCCACGGATGGTACTACGGTTTTGGCATTCACATCGGACGTGCATAACGGGACTGCATCCGGCGGCGAGACTAATGTCAGCGCGCTTCGTATGAATACGTGGCTTTCCAAAGTCCAGCCGATGTATAACAATGACATCCAGGTCATGGGATTCTGTGGAGACATGGCTGCGGCAAGTTCCAATTCATCTACGTTCTGGACCTTTACCAAGACAGCCATGGATAAACTCGATGCATATAATATGACCGGCGTATATGCAGTCGGCAACCATGAGTATATGAACGGCAGCTTTGCTTCCACTTCCAATTCACCCGAAGTCCGGGAGAAGTATGTCTTAAACGCTCAAGGACGCGCAGAAGCCGGAGAGAACTATGTGATTTATTGCCTCGGTACAAACAGTTCTCATGGGAGCAGCTGGGCGTACGACGACAGCCAGGTCACTACCCTGACAAATTACCTGAACAGCGTCAGCAACGATAAGGTTATCATCATTCTCACGCATTTCCCGCTGCACAATTATGGCAGCCACAGGACCAGCAATACAAAGCCTGTACTTGACGCGATCAACGCTTCGGCAGTTGGTGAGGATGGGACCTATGGTACCGCTGACGACAAGAAGATCGTCTTCCTGTGGGGTCACAACCATTCCGAAGGAGACAATAACTACGATCAGGTCTGGGGACCCGGGGATACACTCCCTGATGATAATAAGTCGACGGCTCATTTCTACTATGCAGCAGCTGGCAGCATGGCGGACGCGGAGTATGGATCGAGCGCTAAAATCTTGGGAAAAGGTCTTGTTCTTACCATCAACAACAAGAATCAATTGTCCTTCACCTATTATGACGCCAGCGGCAATAATGTAACCGAGGGTGGTACATATACCGAACAGGATCCGGTCAATGCCACCGGTGTTTCGATCGTCGAAAAAAACCAGACTGTGGATGAAGGCAGAAAGCTTCAGCTTCATCTGGAGTACACCCCCTCTGACGCGAACAGCAATCTGGCCGTGAGTTGGACCAGCAGCAACATGACCGTAGCTACTGTTGACAATACCGGCCTGGTTCGCGGCGTCAATGAAGGCACTGCGACCATCACGGTTACCGCTGCAGATGGCTCCTATTCAGACAGCTGTGTGGTTACCGTCAACCACAACGATAATCCTACCGTTGAGGAAACCGTCAGCATTATCCCCAGCACCAGCAATCCTGAACAATCCATCAGCATTAATGTTGGTGATACGCTGATCATCAATGTGACCAACGGCTCGTCGAACAGCGCCTATGATTTTACCGCAACGGTCAGCAAGAGCGGTGTTGTTTCCAATGAAGGCAATGCTACGTTGAACATTGCAGCCGGCGCAACTGGACGGTTTACATTTACCGGTGTTGCTGACGGCACCGTTGACATCACCGTTCAGAATAGTAACCAGTACGGTAGTTCGTACGTAAGAAAAGGCATCATTCATGTGACGGTGGGCGAAGGCGGATCCACGCCTGTTGATCCTCCGAGCGGCGACACGATCAGCATTACCCCCAGCACCGATAATCCTGAAGAATCCATCAGCATTGATGTTGGCGATACACTGACCATTAGTGTTACCAACGGTTCGTCGAGCAGTGCCTATGATTTCACCGCAACGCTCAGCAACAGCAGCGTCGCGCAGATTCAAGGCAACACGACGGTCAACATTGCAGCTGGCGGAACGGGTACGTTTACCGTAAAAGGTCTTACGGACGGCACCGTTGACATCACCGTTCAGAATAGTAACCAGTACGGTAGTTCGTACGTAAGAAAAGGCATTATTCATCTGACGGTCGGCGAAGGCGGATCCACGCCCGTTGATCCTCCGAGCGGTGATACGGTCAGCATTACCCCCACCACTGACAATCCTGAAGAATCGATCAAGATCTATGTCGGCGATACGCTTACCGTCAAGGCGACCAACGGTTCAACGAACAGCGCCTATGATTTCACAGCAACGCTCAGCAACAGCGGTATTGCTCAGATTCAGGGCAATGCTACGGTGAACATTGCAGCCGGCGCAACCGGACAGTTCACAGTGGAAGGTCTTGCTGCAGGTACTGTTGATATCACCATTCAGAATGAAAATTCGTATGGCAGTCAGTACGTAAGAAAAGGCACTATTCATCTGACGGTAGAGGAAACAGGTACTCCTGCTGCTGTTACCGGTGTTACTCTGGACAAGTCGACTCTCAGCCTGAAAGTCGGCAGAACCGGTTCGCTGACGGCTACTGTTCTTCCTCGCAACGCACAGAATAAGAACGTCACTTGGTCCAGCAGCAATTCTGGTGTAGCTGCCGTAAACAATGGTGTTGTTACCGCAATCGCAGCCGGTACCGCAACGATCACGGTTACGACAGAAGAGGGCAACTTTACCGCTGCCTGCGCGGTCACAGTCTCTGAAGCGAATGGTACGACCTTCGTGCTGACCGACAGCATTAAAGACGGCGGTGAATACCTGATTGTCAGCGCCAACACAACAGGGAATGCATACGCTCTTAAGAATCCGGGTGCGACATCCAGCGGAGCGACTCCCGGTGCTACGCAGGTCTATATTGATGGTGATACCATCGAGACTGAAGACGAGGACATCATCTGGACAGCAGAAGCCACCGGAAGCAGATTCAACCTGTTAAACGGTGAAAGTGCAATACTTGCCGGAAAGAACGGCAATCTCGGCGTTTATACTCTCAGCAGCAACCCTTACGCTGACAGAGCATGGACTTATGATGGTACCTATCTACAGTATGTAGGCGGCAGCTATACGTACGAACTATATTACGAGAATGGATTCACCGCCAGATCCTTCAACTCCGGCAACCCGACCCACCCGGTATATATCTACGAACGTACGAATGGAACGAGCGGGGCTGTTACAGGCGTCAGTCTGAATGAGAATTCGTTGACGCTGAGAGTAGGTCAGACAGAGAGCTTGACAGCAACAGTTAAGCCCAGCAGTGCTACTGACAAGACCGTTACCTGGTCTTCCAGCAACAATAATATTGCCACGGTTGATAACAACGGTAAAGTGACGGCAGTTGCTGCGGGGACAGCTGAGATCACAGCAACCTCGAACAGTGACAACAGTAAGTATGCGACCTGCACGGTCACCGTGAAAGAAGTCGGAGCAGGGGACACGTATATTCTGACCGATACACTTGAGGACGGTAAGGAATACCTGATCGCGAACGGCAATACCGGCAATGTCTACATCGTATCCAACGAAGCTGGCGGTTCCAAACAGCTGAAGGGTGTCTCCGTAAGTGTTGACGATGATACGATCACGCTTGATGATGAGGACATTATCGAGAAAGTAGTTTTCACGGTTCAAGCAAACAGCAACAGCGCACAGAATGGTTTCTGGCTGACGAATGGCGGCAAGTATCTGTATTCTGATTCTTCCAGCGGTCTCAGACTGGTAGACAGCAGCACGCAGACGAGCAGTTCCAATAATGCTAAGAGCTGGCACTACAAGGCCGATAACAAGAACCTGCTGTGGTTCTTCAAGGATACCAGTTCTCAGGATGGATATACGGATACATCCTCGACATATAAGTATTACTTAGAAGTCAGCAATGGCGTTTTCACGGATAACCACGTATCCACTACCAGCCTGGCGAACTCCAGCACACCGGCGATTTACCTGTTCGTGAAAGGCGGCACTGCACCGCAGCCGCACACGCATACCTACGGCGAACCGACTTACACTTGGTCCGCAGATCACAAGACCTGCACTGCCACCATGACCTGCAGCAGCTGCGCAGAGGGTACAGAAGGCCATGCGGTTACCGAGACTGTCAACGCAGTAGAAGTAACGACCGCTGCGACCTGCACGATGGCAGGCAAGACTACCTACACTGCGACCTTCACGAACTCTGCGTTTGTAATGCAGACGAAAGAAGTAGCAGGTGACCCGGCAACAGGACACACCTACGGCGCACCGGCCTGGACTTGGACAGAAGACTATAGTTCTGCAACAGCGACATTCACCTGCACGGCAGGCGATGATAATCAGACTGTTACCGACAACGCCCCTGTTGAGGTGGTTGTATCCGAAGCGACTTGCACGGCAGACAAGGTTGTGAAGTATACGGCGAAGGTTACCTTCGACGGACAGGAATACACAACTGAATCTCAGAGCGTTGCGGTAGCGAATACAGCAACAGGTCATACCTACGGCGAACCGACCTGGAGCTGGGCGGCCGATTACACTTCTGCGACAGCGACATTCACCTGCACCGCAAACGATGATACCCAGAATGTTACCGACAACGCCCCTGTTGAGGTGGTTGTATCCGAAGCGACTTGCACGGCAGACAAGGTTGTGAAGTATACGGCGAAGGTTACCCTCGACGAACGCGAATACATAACTGAATCTGAGAATGTTACGGCAGCGAATACGGCAACAGGACACACCTACGGCGAACCGACCTGGAGCTGGGCGGAAGACTATAGTTCAGCGACAGCGACATTCACCTGCACCGCAAACGATGATGTCCAGACAGTTGCAGCAGCCGTTTCCAGCGAAACAACGGAGGAAGGCATTGTCTACACAGCAACGGTAACGTTCAACGATCGGTCCTATGAGGACAGCAAGACCGTCGTCACCTACACGTTTAATGGGTTCTTCTGGAATGGTTATACTGCGGCAATGGTAAGTTATACCGGCAGTGATAATTCCACAAAGACGATCAAAGCCGAAGTGACCGCGGAAACGACTGAACCCACCTGCACGGCAGCCGGCAAGACGGTATATACAGCAGCAGTTACCGCTGAAGCCAGTCCGGACGGAGTGGCAAGAAGCGACAGCAAAGAAGTCGGGATTGCAGCGCTCGGCCACGATTGGGGCGAATGGGTCATCACGAAACCCGCGACCCTGACAGAGGCCGGTGAAGCGACACATACATGCAGCCGTTGTAATGAAACGGAGACCAAAGCAATCACGAAAGCCGGCGTGATCCGTCAGGCCACGGCATCGTTTGAAGGGAAGATTCTTCTGAACTTCTATCTGCTGTTGTCCGACGATGTGGTGGCAGACGAAGAAGCGTATGTATACTTTACGGGCGGGGAACAGAATCTGAAGATACTGGTTTCGGATGCAACCGTGAAGAATGCAAGCGGCGAGACGCGGTATTGCTTCACCTATCCGGTCGTAGCAAAGGAATTGCGGAACAACATCAATCTGCGGCTGTATGATGGAGACGGAAAAGAGATTCAGTTGACGAATCTTGCCGGAACGAACGACTATACGGCCACGGGTGTCAACTACTCTCTGATGACCTACTGCACGAAGATGCTTGAATCCAGCACCTCGAGTCAGTCTATGAAGGATTTGGCGCAGGCGACCATCGACTACGGCACGGCAGCCCAGATCTATTTCGACTTCAACGCGGAAGGGTTGAGCGTGGATGAAAGAGTGACGTCCGTAACACCTGAAGAACTCGAACAGTATAAATCCGTGCAAAGCGGTTCGATGCCCGAGGGATTAACGGGAAGAACGATCACGGCGCTCTTCGAGGAAGACAATTCTCTGCGTATATACTTCACATACGATTCAGGGTATTCTCCCAGCACGTACACCTATACCATCGATGGAAAGACAGCTTCCATCCATGTGAAACACGGGACAAGCGGCGATGAATACTATCTGGAAGTGAAGGGGGTCCCCTCCAACAAACTCGGCAAGACGCACGACCTGACCATATCCAATGGCAGCACGACCTACAAGATCACGGTCAGCGTTCTGACATACGCGCGCTCCTCCGTATCCAACGGCACGACGGACAGACAGAACCTCGGCAAAGCGCTGTATCGTTATTACCTTGCCGCCAAAGCAAAGTTTGGAGAATAAGCAAGGGAATCTGCGAAAGCGCGGAGATTGTAATCCTCACCCAACCACAGAACAAAACAGCAGGGATTCACGGCATTCGCAATTTCAGAAACAAAAACACTGTCAATCTTGACAGGTTGTATCATAAATGCTATAATATAAATGATCTGCTTTGCTTAGACGGACAGAGTTTTATCCTCAAGAAGTTTGCCTTTGTGGGAAAGATCCTTCTGAGAATTCAGCAAGACGAACAGCCTGACAATATCCAATGACAGCACGACCCACAAGATCACGGTAAGCATTCTTACGTATTCGATATCTTCTGTATCCAACGGAACAACTGAGAGACAGAACCTCTGCAAAGCGTTGTATTGTTATTACCTCGCTGCCAAAGCCATGTTTGGAGAATCATTTTAGAAAGGATGTGACCTCATGAAACGCAAGACAAACAAGCTGCTCGGTCTCCTGTTCGCCTCCTTGATGCTGTTCACAATCCTCGTCGGCGTTGTTGCCATGCAGCAGACGGCGTATGCAGCTGCTCCGAAAATCCAACAGGTTACGCTGTCCGATATTCAAGTTCCCGTCGTGGGGGATAGTCTGGATAGCACCTACACTGTTCCGGCGGGTGCGGCATACGAGAAGTACGTGACATCGCCGAAGATCACCTGGACCAAGCAGTCCGATCCTTATGCCGTCTCCTGCGCGGAAGGAGAAACGGTCAAAGCAGGCGCAACCTATTATGCTACGGTTGAGCTGCACTCGAAGAGCGACTCGCCTTTTGACGGGGCCAACCCCATAACAATCACCGTCAACACCCTTCACGGCTCGGATGCCGTAGACCATAAGATCGTTGATACGAAGTATTCACTCAGTCATGACAATATGGTCATCGAAATCAAGTTGACTTTCCGAGCTTGTAGTGTATATGATTACACGTTCGCGTTTACCAATGCGCCGGGCGTGACCCACGGTATGCCGAAAGACGGAGAGCATCCTTGGACGGCAGAGGATGTGGTTCCCGTTACGCAGATTACCGACCTTAATATGCTTTCACTGTCTTGGTACAGAGGATCGAGCCAGATATACCAGCAGTACACTTTCCAGAAAGAAAACAGTTACCGTCTCGAGTTCTATCTGGAAGACGGATTCACGGCGATCATCAAACCGGGAACCACCATTGCCTATTACGACGACGAAACCGGTTTGTATTTCGATGGAGAACTGGGCACCGACGGAATTGTCAAGATGGAGCCGACCTTCAAACCGATCGATCCGGTTCTTCACGAGATCACTCTCTGTGGGTTCACCGATCCGGTAGCGGATGATACGGTCCAAGCTCATACTAAAGTTTGGGCGGATACGCCGATGTACGGACCGGAATTTGCGTTGACCGGTCAAACGTGGCATGTTTCGCCGAGCGGAGGGGCGCTGCCGCAAAGTTATACCTTTGAGGGAAACAAGTCCTATTTCTGCGAATATATTTTGACTCCCGAGAATGGTTATAGCTTTGACAGTTCTGTTAAGGTGACACTGAAAGATCGGAATGGGTATGCGGTCACTTTGGACACTGTGAAACTGCTGAGCGACGGGACGCTTCAGATTCGCACGACCTCCTTCGATGTAGTCGGCGGCGTCGACATGGTACGTGTTTACGACTATATTCCGCCGACGGTTGGCATGACTGCCTCATCCTGTTATCCGATTATCAGCAGCAGTGCTCCTTATGAATTCAGTCAGCGTCAGTGGCACAATCAGACTGATAATGTCAATATGTCGGACAGCGATGTGTTTGAGGCGGGAAAGAGCTATTACCTGAATCTTACGTTTAAAGCAAAGTCTGGGTACTCTCTGAGCGGCGCCACGCAGATCACCATGACGGCTAAATACACAGATGGTTTAGTCGACATGTTCAGCCCTTCCTTTATTTCCGGTGTTCTTGTGTGTTCAACGAAGACCGAAAAAGCCGTGAGACAAGCTGGAACGCCGGTTATGTACAGCCTATCCTATCATAACGGAATCGTGGTCAACGGATATCGCGATCCCGTCGCCGGTGACACCGCGGTAGATGCGGCAGATATGCTGAGCGTCCCCGATGGCGATGGCTACGAGGTATCGTTTGTCAGATGGGTGAACGAAGATTTTACAGCGCTTGGTAAGAACGTAAAGCTCGAAGCGGGCAAAAAGTACGGCTTATATGTGGAATTGGCTCCGCTGGACGGTTACTATTTTGCAGTTGAACAGAATATCAACAACCTCCATCTCTACGACGCGTACACGACAGAGAGAGTTACAGATGCTGTTGTCATGTGGGAAGGCGCGAATGAACGCGCGTTCGGACAAATTCCAGGAACAGGAAACCTCTTCTTCTATACATACCCGACACCCGCCGCGGAATTGATCGATTTCGTACAGTTCTACCTTGATGAGCCTGTGGCGGGAACATATCCGGATTATACGCCGTTATACCCTGAAGGAGCTCATTACTATTCGTCGAATGATCTTGCAGATCCGGAGGACCCGGGGTACTATACGAATGACATCAACTGGGACTACATGTACTACGGCGAGGTCTTTTATGGCAACAATCATTATCTTGACATGGAGATTACGTCCGAGGACAGCTACGTTTTTCCCGGCGATACCAGCAATATTGCCGTTACGGTAAATGGGTACGAAATCCAGCGATATCCTTACAGTATTTCAACAGGACCAGCGAACAAATTAGCATTAGGAATTACTTTTGATCCTGATTCGTTCAGATATAAAGTTTTATTCGCTAACCTTGGCCATGGTCTGTCGCCGGTATCGCAGTATGTTTTGAGAGGCGCAACCGCAACGAAACCCGCAGATCCAACAGAGGAGGGGTGGGCATTTGAAGGCTGGTATACAGACCCCGCATGTACACAAGCCTATAACTTCTCGACGCCTGTTACTACGGATATCATTCTATATGCAAAGTGGACAGAGAGTAGATTCGGTATGATTCGGCAGGCAACAGCTTCGTTTGAAGGAAAAATCATTCTGAACTTCTACCTGTTGCTGTCTGACGATGTGCTCGCAGATAACGGAGCATATGTACTCTTGACTGGCGGTTCACAGAATCGGAAGATCCTGGTGAAGGATGCAGCGGTCAAGGTGGTGAACGGGGAGACGCGGTATTGC
>Ga0129306_1003940_pt1 | contig 10281 bp, 12 predicted proteins | sample P827metagenome_FD_94438 | JGI IMG/M metagenome (GOLD analysis project Ga0129306, IMG submission 94438) | Capybara group fecal microbial communities from Wisconsin, USA - P827 metagenome | ecosystem: Host-associated > Mammals > Digestive system > Large intestine > Fecal | place: USA: Wisconsin...
CACGCTACGAGACCCTTAGGGCCGCGCTCACTCAGTCCCGGTTGATCGTGCGCCACTCGGCGTCGCACATCCCCTGAGTGTTCGTCGCGTAGAACACCTGCCAGTTTCAAGAACTGTGATTGTTGCGACTGTCAGTTCAGCAGCGTCGCAATTTCCGCGTCGATGGCTTCGGGCGTTGTTGTGGGATGGAACCGCTTGACGATGTTGCCGTCGCGGTCGATCAGGAACTTGGTGAAGTTCCACTCGATGTCACCTGATGCCCTGCACCCAGCCGGTGACGACTACAACCTTGTCCTTGAACGTCATTTCGCATCCTCCATAAGTTCAAATCGCTTCATTGTCCTGCCGTCGCGCTCGACGGTCTCGAAGAACATCTTGGCTGGGCGTACCCAGAGACCACCCTCGCCGTAGAGTGCGCGGTACACCACCATCTCCTCCAGCGTCTCAGAGTCCTTTGCGAACCCCTCAAGCCGGTAGAGATTGCCTTTGAAATGCCGGAACGTCCGTCCGACGAGCTTTGCCTGTTCTTCTGTCATACGCTCACGCTTGATCCTCTGAATAATATTATACCAAAACCGCGATTTGAAGGTGCTGTCGAAATATAGAGGCTACTTTAGGCCATGTGTGGCAAGGCCCCTGCTCGCAGGGGGTTCCGTCGCTCCGCGACGGAACGAGTTGAGTCACTTGAGGTTCATGTCATAGTCGCTTCACATAGTCCGTCGCGGAGCGACGGACCCCCTCGGAAACCATCACCAATTACCTTAGCGAGCCTTTTTCGTGAAGGCTGCGGAGCAGGTGTTTTCGTGCCCCGCGGCCGGGTTCGTGGTCGCGCGTAGCGCAAACAATTCAACCGGCAAAGGGCGTCAATCTCGTCGGCTTCTTCCGTTTTTCGGTGCGGGCCAAAAATGTCGCAGTTTTCGGGTAGACGGCCAACACTGTTTTATGGTACTATATGTGTGCTCTCCGGGATTGAACTCCGTGGCGACGGAGGTACGAACGGGGGCCTTGAAAGCCGTTGGGTTGAAACCGAAGTAGTCTCGCTGAGAACGGATCGAAAAGCCTGAAGGGTGGGCGGACGGTCCGGGAGGGGGCGTCGATGTCGGGAACCGCGGCGGCCGATTTGGATCGTGAGGAGGTGGCTTCCTCTGCGGGCTTGAGCGCTGCAGCGCGGCCTAAGCGTCGTCGGCATCTGGCGAGGCATCGCCTATTCCGAAAATGCGCCGTTGGCGTATTGTACCCTGTGACCGGCGTTCGGTCGCGCAATGCGCCGACACACGCAAAAGAAGGAACAGGACAATGAAGAAACCAGCCCAACAGCAGGCGATTGACATCGCCGCCGTTCAATCTCGCATGCTCACGATACGCAATCAGCAGGTACTGCTTGACCGCGACGTCGCCGCGCTTTATGGCGTGGAGACAAAGGAGATCAACCAGGCGATACGAAACAACCCCGGGAAATTCCCCGAGGGATTTGTGTTCCAGTTGAATGGACAAGAGTTCGGGAATTGGAAGTCAAAAATTTTGACCTCCAATTTGCCGACTAGGGAGATTGCTGCCATTAAAATGGGAATGCGTCGCGCCCCGTATGCTTTGACTGAACGCGGTCTTTACATGTTGGCGACGATTCTGAAGGGCGAAGTGGCTACGCGCGCAACGCTTGCCATCGTGAACACCTACGCCCAGGTTCGTTCGATGGTCCGCGACATGGAGGCGCTACAGACGGAAAAGGCAGGATCGCCAGAACAGGCGAACATGCTGACGCGCGCGGGGCATAAGCTTGCCGGGCTCATCGGCGACAATCTCTCCACCGTGTCGCGTAAGACGACGATAGAGCTGAATCTCGCGCTGCTCAAGATCACGCATGAAGTCGCAAAAGGAAACAAATGATGGCTTATTAGGGCGACAAAAAGGGGATAGGACTATGAGAGTGAAATCAGATGAGCTGCAGACGAGGGTCGCGAAAGAATGCTACTTGCTCTATGACGGTGCGGAGAGTGCATGCTGGGCATGTGGACCAGGATGGGATGGGCCGCTAGAGAAACTGTCATATAAGCTGGAGGCGCTTAACGTCCAGTTGTACGATCGGTGGAAGGTAAGGGTCGTCGCGGAGCAGATCAAGGAGAAATTCGGGACACTTCGGTTTTACTTTGGATGCCTTGTCGATGGGGATGGCGAGCCGACTCGGGAACAGGTGGTCCTGTCGCGGTATGCTGAAGACGTTGCGACGGAATATGTGCGCAAGGCGGAAGAAGAGTGCTACGGTGTTTGCGAAGAGTGCGGAACCCCGATTGGCGTAGACGAGTCTCCTCGCTGCTGTACTTTGGGATGGTACAGATACCTTTGCAGATGTTGCGCAATGCGGCATGAAGAGGGCTTGCCTCCTGGCAGATATAAAATGAACGGTAAGTTTTATGAGGGTGACAAGGAGATTCCTTCTCCATTTAAATCAAAGAGCCATTAATGGAAATTTCGAGGTGTATCTGAATGCGTTTAAAGAAATGGCGATCATGACTGGACGCGTAACGGCGCGAATAGGCTCGGGAAGTGGTGGCGCGGTGCGGGAGAGGGGGGGGGCTGCACCCATTCAGGTCGGTCAGCTTGATCTCCTCGATGAGATCGTCTCTCTGCGGCTGGCTCATCCCATTTGGAGTTCTGCGACCCACGCGTCGAGCATGGCTCTCGCTATCGATCCGAGGCGCGGTATCTCCGGCAGGTGCTCGCGGTCGAACCACCCGGACTCCACGACCTCCTCGCCATCGGGCTTGAGTTCCCCGCCCGCGTACTCCGCCCTGAAGCCGATCATGATGTTCGACGGAAACGGCCACGTCTGCGATCCGAAGTAGCGGATGTCCTTCACCTCGATGGATGCCTCTTCGCGGACTTCTCGGCCTATGGCGTCCTCAAGGCTCTCGCCCGGATCGACGAATCCGGCGACAAGCGACCACACGACGCCACGATAGTGCGTATTCCTCTGCAGGAGCACCTTGTCGCCCTTTGTGACGAGGACTATCACGGCGGGCGAGATCCTCGGGTAGACCGTGTAGCCGCACTTCGTGCACACGAGCGCCCGTTCGCTCGGATCGTCGTGCGGCTTCATCTCCGCGCCGCAGCGTCCGCAGAATCGGTTGGTCTCGCGCCATTCGGCGATCTCCGCCTCACGCGACGCCTCGCGCATCTCGTCGGGCTTCATTTCGCGGAATGTCTCGCGGAGGTTCTTCATTTGCCCGGCATCCATTACTGGTAGTTCCTGATGCGCACGTCGATCCCGCTCCCGACGAGGAGTTCAACGACGTTTTTAATTGGCGTCTGGGAATAGTGATAGGGGAACAGCACCTTTGGCTTGATCGTTCGCGCCGCCTTCGCGACCTGCTCCGGCGTCATCGTGTACGGTTGGTTGCAGGGCAGAAAGGCAACGTCGATGTCCTTCAGCGCGGACATTTCAGGGATGTCCTCGGTGTCGCCGGCGATATAAATGCGAAGTCCGTCGATTGTCAGCACGTACCCGTTGTCGCGTCCCTTGGGATGAAACTGCGTATGACCTGGCGTGGTGTTGTAGGCCGGGACGGCGTCCAACTTGATTCCCTTCGCAAGCACGCGACTTTCGCCGTTCGCCAGAACCATTCCTAAGCCCAACATCTTCTGGACCGCTGGGTTGGCGACTATCTCAGTGCCGTCTTTCCGAAGCGTGGCAATGGTGTCGCGGTCGAAGTGGTCGAAATGCTCGTGCGTGACGAGGATGACGTCGGCTTTCGGAAACTTCGCGTAATCCGTTTCAGGCGCGTACTTTGCCACGGGATCGACCTGGATTTCGAATCCGTCGTACTGGATGCGCAGGCTGGCGTGTTTGATTGCGGTGATGACGACATCCTTGCCGCCCACGGTCTTGAACGTGTCGGTCTGGATATCCCCGGCGAATGCCGCTGCTGTCATTGCTGTTGTCATGGCGAGCGTGAATATTGTTTTCATTGTTATCCCTTTGCTGAGTATTATACCAAAACAGGTGCTTGCCGCTGGCAAAGCGCCGTCTCGAAATCTTTTGTCAGAAAGAGCCCCCGCCTCCGCCGAGGCGCTGCTGGCGATGATCGAAGAGGCAAAAGCAAGGAGCCGACGGGTGAGAACTCGTTGGCTCATTCCTTTCCTGAGCATGCCGAAAAGAGCGCGGAGGATGAGAGTCTCCAGTTTGTGAGTTGAAGCGTGAAGTGCACCCTAAATCTCTCTGAAAATGGTATAATGTGGAAAGCAGATCAGGATAAGACTACGCTGCACATCGAGAAGTTCGGAGAAAAGCCTGTCGTTGCAGAGGAAGTTCTGGCAAGCGAACAGAAAAAGCGAAGCGTATGGTATAATCGGAGAGGAGATGTGGAAATGAAACGAGAAGAGAACCAGACGGTCGAGTACAAGGAGTCCTGGCACGAGAAGTACCTGGAGTGGGTCTGCGGCTATGCGAACGCCAAGGGCGGGACGCTGTACATCGGCATAGAGGACGGAACCAAGAAGCCCGTCGGCGTCAAGAACGCTAACAAGCTGATGGAGGACATCCCCAACTCCATCCGCAACACGATGGGCATCGTGGCGGACGTCGCGTTGCTCAAGAAGCAGGGCAAGGATGTGATACGGATCAAGGTCGCAGCAAGCGCCTTCCCAGTCAGCTATCAGGGGCGCTTCCACTATCGTACGGGATCGGTCAAGATGTTGTTGACCGGGCCGGCATTGACGCAGTTCCTGATGGAGCGATCCGGGCAGGCATGGGACTGCGTGTCCTGCTTCGGCGGTTACCGGGCGGGCGACTTCACTTTCATCGCGCTCAAGAACCTCTATGAAAAGGTGAATGGCGCAAAGATGAGCAAGGTGGATTTTCTGTCATTCGGACTCGTCACGGAGACGGGCGTGATGACAAATACCGGCGCGCTGCTGGCTGACGAATCGCCGATACGCCATTCTCGCGTGTTCTGCACACGCTGGAACGGACTCGACATGACTGCGGGCGTGATGGATGCGGCCGACGACCAGGAGTACAGTGGCGGGCTTCTCCAGCTGTTAAAATACGCCGAAGACTTCGTTCGCCTTCACTCACGCCGCGCGTGGCACAAACGTCCGACGGACCGCGTGAACTTCCGCGAGTATCCCGAACGCTCTGTTCAGGAGATGCTCATCAACGGACTCGTTCACCGCGACTACCTTGAGACAGGTAGCGAAGTCCATGTTGATATCTTCGACGACAGGATGGAAATAACCTCCCCAGGCGGTATGCCGGGCGACCGCAAGGTTCAGGAGTATCCGAACATTCGGCGGATTCCGTCGCGTCGCCGCAATAAGTGCCTTGCGGATATGTTTGAACGGCTCGATCTCATGGAACGCAAGGGCAGCGGGTTCAAGAAGCTCAACGAGGACTACGAGAAACTGTCGGTCAACCTTGGGAAACGCATGCCCGTCCTTGAGTCCGAGAGTGACTACTTCCGCGTTACACTGCCGAATCTTCTCTATGGATTCACAGACGAACAGCTCGTCGCAGCCGTCGACAACTCGTCATACGGAGTGCCGAAGAGAGAGTCGCCATCACTCGCGACCCACCATGATACCCCACCAGTTACCCCACCAGTTACCCCACCAGTTGACGAAAAGCAGAAAAGGCTTCTGCAAGCTCTCAAGAACTTGGAGCTTGGCACGGCTGAACTTCTGAAGGCACTGCATATCCGTGACCGCAATTATTTCCGGGAGGGATATATTCGTCCGACGCTAAGGGCGGGTTTTATTGAACAGACTAAGCCTGAAGTTAAGCATTCCAAGCTTCAGAAGTACCGACTAACGGACAAAGGACGTGCCGCGCTGTCGGCAAGTGCGCATCAGTAATAAGACAGGAGACTTGATAGCTTGGCGAACGCCACGCACTAAGTGCCAGCTGCCAGATACGGTGGCGCTTGCGAACGGTAGATCTGTTCACCGCCCGCCCGCGTGGCGATAGGGGCGCTCCGAGCGGCCACGAACGCCGGCCGCGTCGAGTCAGGGGTTCCGTCGCTCCGCGACGGGACTAAGTTGAGTCACTTGAGATTCATGTCATAGTCGCTTCGCATGGTCCGTCGCGGAGCGACGGACCCCCTTTGTAACACTCGGAGGGCGTCCGCAATTGCTTTAGCGAGCTTAATTCTTGGCCGCGCGCAGCGCTCTCGTCCGACCGATTGTCCGCCTCGAAATTTTTTGTCGGAAAGTTCCGGAAGATGCCTCCACCGCCGCCTCCACCACCGCCTCCGCCGAGGCGCTGCTGGCGATGATCGAAGGGGAAAAAGGAGAGGCCGACGGGTGAGAACTCGTTGGCTCCTTCCCTTTGAAGCAGACCGCATGGGGCGGCGATTCGTCTCTGGCACTACAGACCTCATGTTAAAAATGGTATAATTACTGCAGAAAGGCGTTTAGGGCAAATGGCGATAATCGGCAAAGTTATATCCGGCGGGCAGACCGGGGCGGACAGAGGCGCGCTTGAGGCGGCTCTGAAGGCCGGGTTTGCCTACGGAGGTCTTGTGCCGAAAGGTCGGCTGGCGGATCAGTATCTCGCACGATTTATAGAAGATCAAGTCGAAGGGAGCGACTCCAAATGACGAAGATTGTGAGAGCCGTGGTCATGATTGTCACCCTCTGCGTGGGGGCGGAGGCTTTTGCCATGCAGATTTTCGTCAAGACCCTGTCGGGGAAGACCGTCACGCTGGAGGTCGAGCCAGGCGACTCCATCGATAACGTCAAGGCGAAGATCCAGGACAAGGAAGGATATCCGCCCAGCGTGCAAAGGCTGATCTTCGCTGGAAAGGTTCTTGAAGACGGACATACGCTTGCGGACTACAACATCCAGAAGGAGTCGACGCTGCATCTCGTACTGGTGTCCGGGATCGGCGAACCGGCAACGAGTTTCTCCTTCGTCGAGCTGACGGGGATCGCGGTGGACGATTCCGGCGGCGTTGCGCTGTCATTGAACGCGACGCTCTCGGCGGGAAGTGCGGACACGCTTCAGGGCGACTACAACAACACGATCCGCGTTGCCACGTCTCTGTCGGTCGATGGCCTCGTCTCGGTCGAATCCTTCGATGACTGCACGGGGATAAGGCGCGCCGTGCCGACAAACGCCGTCACGTCCGTGTCCGGCCCAGCCCAGAACAACGTCTCCGTCACGCTGTTTCTCTCCGCCACCTACGGGAGCGCCCGGTTCTACAAGGTGTTCGCGCTGGAAGAACTGCCCGATAAGGAGGTCGAGTAATGGGTAGGACTTACACAGACTTTTCGCAGCTGTCCAAGGGGATGTTCAGGAAGAGCGAACCCGTGGTGGAGGTCAAGCCGATTCCGAAGGAGGCATCGGCTGGTGGGGACGATGCGCTTGCTTACTTTGGCCTTACGGGAAGAGAGAAAAGGGAATCGGGAAGAGCGGGGGCTGTGGGCGGCTGTGTCGCGTCCGGCGCGGGTGCGGCCAATGACGCAACAGCCGCGCTGGAAGCGAACCTGGAGGCTGTGCGGGCCGAATCTGCGGTTTTAAGCGAAGCGAAGGCAGAGGCGGAGCGGAAGGTTGCCGATCTTGAGAGGCAGTTGGCTGACGAACGCGCCGCGAGGCAGTCGGCCGAGTCGGAACGCGACAGGCTACGAGGCGAGGTTCTGCGACTGCGTAACGAGCTGGAGGAGGTGCAGACAGCTCCGAGCGCGGAAGCTGCCGCCCCGGTGCCCGTTCAGGAGGTTCGCGTCCAGGGGCTCCTCAAAGCTCCGGCGGCCGGCGAGGTGTTCGACGGCGAGGTGCGCGAGCATGTCCTCGCTGCGCTTTCCGAGGCACGGGAAGCGGCCGGGCAGTCAGGGCGGGAGAGAAGGGCGAAGGTGCTGGAGGATGTGCTTGCGGCGAATGCCCCTGCCGGTGAGCTTGAGCGACGTCGCGCGGAACTTAAGCAGATAATCAAAGACACGGGCTCTTTTATCGACGCACGAACCATCGCCGAACTCGAGAAGCTGGGCTTCAAGTGCGTCTCCGGCAACAAGCACTGGAAGCTCGACTATGCCGACATCCGCATCACGATCTCGAAGACGCCGTCCGACTACCGCTCGGCATTGAACACTGCAACTTCAATCGCCAATATGTGCTTCTGAGGGCAGAGGAAACGGGGCGTAGGAAAAACAACGCCATTCTGATAGTCCCTATTTGTAGATGCTTTCTCGGTCAGAATGTGGTATAATTTAAAAACAAAGATTGAGGAAGGCACTTATGGCATGGTTCACAGTCCAGTATCGCGGGGCGGACGGAAAGACAGAATCCGTCCAGATAGAGTCCGCTGATCGCGCGGGAGTATTTGCCGAGCTTAAAAAGCGCGGCATTAGTGCTGTTCGCATTGAAGATGGGCCCGTAAAAAATAAAAGACGCAAGGCGCAAGCCGCTGATGTAAAAAGCAAGTCGAAACAACTTTTCTCCGTGGCCATTGTGTCGCTAATTGTTGGTCTTGTGTGTTTACTCATATGGTTTATCGGTGAGGATGTGCCAGAAGTCTTAGAAAAGACGAAAAATATAGAAAAACCAATGACGGCGCAGCCAAAGCAAGCGCCAAAGCCTGCAAGACAGGATATAGTCACAAAACCTGATCCTGTTGTTAAAACAAATTTTGTCAATGGGGTATGGTATGATGAGAAGGGCCGGCCACATTATAAGCCAGCTCGAATAATCCACTCGGGATCAAATACCGTGATCAACGGAAAAGCGTGGGTTCCGCCGAGACAGATTTTCCATCGCGTAAGCGAAGTCGAGCTTGATCGTGTCTTATCCGCTAAGCCTGGCGAAAGAATCATAGGTGATACAAACTGGAAATTGTTTGATCAGGACATTCGTGCGGCACTCATAGAACCAATCAAAATTGAACCTGACGACACGGAGGAGGAGGTTGCCCGTAAAGAAGCTGTTAGGGCCGCGAAGAAAGAACTTGCGGCAGCCATTGGGGAAGGAGAAAGCCCGAGTGAGATTCTGCGCGCGACACGCGATGAGGTTAATAAACTAGCAGACCTGTACGACAACTTGAATCGTTCTCTCTATGAATTAAAAACATCAGAAGAAACATCGGAAGAAGACATGGAACTTGCAATTGAGGCGGCTAATAAGATGTTGGAATCAAATAGAATTTATAGCAAGCGATTCAGGACGCCCGCAGAGCTTCGCGCAAAGGAAGATGAAGCACGTCAACGTAAACTCTTAAAACAAAACTCAAAACAGTAAGAAAGGACTTTACATGAACAAACTCGCCTTGTTGTTTTTGGCCAGTGTGACATCTGGAATATTGGCGGCCGCGGATGGTGCTTCGTCAGACGGTAGGCCTTCGGCTGAAGAGATGAAGGAAATGCGAGCGGCACGGCGGATTAAGGCTATGAATGAGACTGGAGGTTTCATAGCAGATACCAGATACGCTAGTGGCAAATACGTTTTTGTAAACGCGCAGAAAAGCGTCTCGGAGAAATCAATTATAGAAGCTGCAGGAAGATGTCAGAATTCTTGTTTTATCTTGGTGTCTGTTACAAATGGAGTCCCTGTTGATTGCTGTTCTGCGCAAGCGACATTCAACAGTCTGGGCGCAAACATGGCGGCATTTCTTGTAGAAGATTCAAAGCTGCCATTAAGTATACATAGCCCAGAAGGGCGATGGGCAATCATTAACGTCAGTGCATTAAAAAAAGACAGTCCTTCGGCAGAAGCGTTGGAATCACGCTTGCGCAAGATGATGACAAGAACGTTTGCACTTCAATTCCAAAGTGGTTATTCAATAAGCCCAAAGTCTACTGTACAAGTAATTACACGAGCAGAAGAGCTGGATAAAATTGACACCGAAGGAATTGCAACCGATTGTCAAACGGTAGTGCAGCGAACAGCCCCTCAGTTTGGTTTTGTTGTTATGAAGCGTGTGTTTTATAGAAAAGCACTTGAGGAGGGGTGGGCTCCAGAGCCTGTTTCTGAAATACAACGCAAGTGCAAGGAATTGTGGGAGAAGGAGCGCCAAGGAGAGCCGACGGCTCCTTTGGCAATTAAGTTTGATGAAAAGACAGGCGGAACCGTTAAGTGAAATTTCGTTATAAGTTTCGTAATAGTGAGAATGTGCCTCAGGAGGGTGTCTTGTCCGCCAGGAGGCGCGAGGATGTCTATTCTATACTTGCAAAACAAAAAATTAAACCGTTCTTTGTTGAAAAAGTGCCAGATCCGTATAGGTCGGTAAGGATTATAGCAATTGTTGTAGTCTCATTTTGCGTAGCAGTGGCTGGATGGCGCATTTTGACATACCTCAG
>Ga0129306_1003941_pt1 | contig 10276 bp, 6 predicted proteins | sample P827metagenome_FD_94438 | JGI IMG/M metagenome (GOLD analysis project Ga0129306, IMG submission 94438) | Capybara group fecal microbial communities from Wisconsin, USA - P827 metagenome | ecosystem: Host-associated > Mammals > Digestive system > Large intestine > Fecal | place: USA: Wisconsin...
AAATCCGCGGCGCCGGTCAAGCCGTCGAGCGGGGTGGATTCGAGCAGCGTGCCGTCCTCCGCGTACCGCTCATAAAATCGCCCGCCGTCCGTGCGCCGGATGCCATAGAAGGTGCTCCCCTCCCACCGGATGGGGCTCAGCCGGTAGGCCGCGGAAAGATCCTGCTTTTCAAGGACGCCGCCCTCGGCAAGGGTGAAAAGGCAGACCTGTTCGTCTGCCAGGTGCCTCCCGATGAGGGAGAGCGTCCCGCCGACGCAGGACTGGATCGCGCCCGGATCCCAGTCCGCCGGGAGGGTGTAATCCTCGCGTATCCAGCGGGGCCCTTCCGCGGGCTTCTGCCTGCATCCGGCAGAGAGGAGGATCAAAAGCAGCGCAAGGATCGCCGCGCATCGCATGATTATCCGTTTTCGCATGGGCTGCCTCCTGTCAAGATTCGATCGTTCACCATGATTATACCGAAAAAGCGCGCGTTTGTCAATCGAAAATGAAAATCAGCGGAGGAAAATTCGATAAATCGCCGCCGCGGGGTTGACAGGCGTGCGGCGGCGTGGTATAATGGCCTCATAAGGCTCATCTGAACGCGATATACGGTTTTTGGACGCGTCCGATCCACGATACTGCTTTCACTTGAAAACACCTCATCCGTCAGCCTTGAGGCTGACAGCTTCCCCTCAAGGGGAAGCCTCACACTAAGCATCCGAAACAACGCGCAGTTATCTCCAGTAATTGCCGCACAAAAAAAGCCTTCTCCTTGAGGAGAAGGTGGCCCGTTAGGGCCGGATGAGGTGTTTCTGAAAGGTTCATAACCTTTCAGATCAGGAAGTAATCCGACAGGAGCATCCCATGAAAACGAAGAATCTGAAAAACACCCTCTCCGGCATCGCCGCGGCGATCCTTGCCCATGCGGCGGCGTACTTTCTCGCCGTCCTCGTCGCCAATCCCGCGGCCGCGGATGAGCACGATCCCGTCTTCGTCGGATTCCTCGCGCTCACCGCCGGCCTGATCGCCGCCCTCCTCGCCGCCGTCCTCGCGCACTTCCTCACCCGCCGGCGCATCGCGGACCGCTATGAAAGGACCGCCTCCCCGGACGAGGATGCCCGGCTGCGCCGCACGGCCTTCCTCGAGGCCGCGGGACCCGGCGAGACGGTTCACGCCTTCCTCTCGCTCTTCCTGCCCGGTCAGGCCTCTCTCTTCTTCAATCCGGGCGGCGCATACCTCACGGAATCGGTCCTCGCGGACGGCACGGTCCTCGGCTGGCGGAATGCCCCGAGCGCCGGGGGCATCGCCGTCTACGTCCTCGCGACCCTCTTCGCCGCCGCCCTCACCTTCGCCGTCCGCGCGCTCCTCTGGCGGATCCGCTGGCGCGCCCTCGACGAGCGGGCAAAGGACCGGGAAGCCCTCTCCGCCCGCGATGAAAACCGCATGGCCGACGCGAACCGCTCCCTCCGCGAACGGTACGGCACCGTGTCGGATGCAGTACCCGCGCGGGAAGAGGAAAAACCGACGGAAAAATCCGCGGAGGTCCGCCGCGGCCGCAGCACAAAGGAGATCCTCCTCGACGCCCTCCTCGTCTTCGTCCTCATGACCGTCGCGGGCCTCGCCTCGAACGTCCTGCCCGCCGCGATCGGGTTCTTCTTCTCCCTCCCGATCGCCGTCGAGGGCTACACGGAGGCAAAGGACGCCGCGCTCTGGTTCCTGTTCGGCACATCGGCGATGCTCGTCTGCATGGCGGCGGGATTTTTCTTCGCCCGCTTCATCGGATACCGCCAGGCGGACTACCGCGTCTCGAACGAACAGGCGCGCCGCCCGGATCCTCTCTCCGCCGCCCTGCCCGTCCTCCTCGGGGCTCTGCTGCACGGCGCGGCCTGCCTCCCCCTCGTCCTGAACCAGATGGGGAGTCTCTTCTATGCCGGGCCGGTGCAGTATTTCGCGCGCTTCCTCGGACACGGGCGTCACGCCCTCTTTCAGGCGGACATGTTCGACTTCCCGGCGTCGGTGAAGCTCGCGGCGCTCGGGATCTATCTCCTCTTCTTCGCCGCCGCGATCCTGCCGGGGATCTACGTGGGATTCCGCGCGCGCATCGGGAGCGTCGAATACGCGGAGGCCGCCGAGCGGTATGACCGCCGGATGCGAGAGAGAGAATCCCCGACCGTGTGGACCGCCGCCGATGCCGCAGCCGCGCACCGGGAAGAGGCCGTCCGGGAAGAGCGTCCCGTCCGCGAGACGCTCGCGCGCGAAACCGAGGCGTTTTTCCGCGCCTTTGACCGGCAGGAGCGGATTCGGGGCGTCGTGAAGATCGCCCTGTGGGTCGCGGCGGACCTCGCGCTCTGGGTCCTCTATTCCCACAAGACGGGCCGCCCGATGCTCTCGCCGTCCGCCGTCGCTTTCACCGCGCTCCTCGTGCTGCCCTGGCGGCCCTTTCGCTGGATCGACCCGCTCCTCCGTCCGACGTACTACGGCGAGATCGTCAAAGCGGACGTGAAGACGGAAATCGTAGCAACGGCGGGCTGGGTCTTCCGGGGGAATGGAAAAAGCAATCGTGAGCGGTCCCGCCTCGTCATCCGCGCGAAAACCGGCGGGACGGAGGAGATCTTCTACCGCGCGGGGACGCATCTTCCCTACGCGCCGGGCGACCGCGTTCTCCGGCTCGGGGCCTTGAAGTTCCCGGTGCCCTGCTCCTTTGACGAGGACGAGAGGATCTTCTGCCCGCGGTGCGGCTACGCGAATCTCGGCGAGGGCCTCTACGACGGCCGCTGCCGGGGATGCCGGGCAAAGCTCGGGAGGAAGAGGTGATTGACAGGCGGCGCCGTGTGTGATACAATGGAAGCAGAACCGTTCAAAACGGAGGTGCGCCATGAAAACCCGCGCACGCGGACTTGCCGTGCTTTTGCTCATGTTCGCGCTGCTGACCCATCTAACCGCCTGCGCGTCGGGAGAACCCTATGTTCTTACGGTTTCGGGGAAAAGCGTCACCCCTGCCGGTCTGACCCTCACCGTGCGCCGGACAACGCTCCCCGGCGACTGGGGATTCGGCGCGGACTTCACCGTCGAACGAAAGATGAACGCCGGATGGGAACCCGTCCCGGTTCTCGATCCCGACACGAACTACACGTTCATCTCGATCGGATACGAGCTTTTCCCCGGGCTTTGGAAGAGGATGTCCGTCGACTGGGCGTACCTCTACGGCGAGCTGCCTCCCGGGCAGTACCGGATCGGGAAGACCGCCTTCTCGCCCAAAAAGAAAGCAGAGGTCCGGGTGTGGGCGGAATTCGAGATCAAAGAATAGCAACAAAAGACTGCCGTTCAGCGGAAATCCGCCGGGCGGCAGTTTTGGTTTGGCTGCGTATTTTGCTTCATCCTTCCGCGAGGAGGCGCAGGATCTCGGTGATCCCCGCGGTCAGAACCGCCTGCGGCAGTGTCGGGACGCGTTCCTCCTTGCCCTCTTCTTCCGCGATCTCGGATGACAGGGGCAGGTGCACGAACCCCGCGGGTATCCCGCATCCGGCCGTCAGGCGCAGCGCCGCGTACATCGTGGAATTGCAGACATAGGTCCCCGCCGTGAACGACACGGACGCCGGGATCTCTTTTTCCCGCAGCCGCTCGACGAGGCGCGGCACGGGCAGGGTCGCAAAGATCCCGTCCGGTCCCCCGGCTTCGCACGGCGCAAAGCGGCAGAGCTGCCCCGCGTTGTCCGGGCTCGCCCCGTTCCGCACGTTGACGGCGACGTATTCCGGCGTGATCGCTCCCCGTCCTTCCGCCTGTCCCATGCAGACGACGGCAGCGAGATCGTTCGTTTCCGTTTGCCGGACCTCCTCGGCGAGCCGCTGTGCCGCGCCGTCGTATTCCACGGGCAGCTCGACCTTAGTTAGGCAAACGTCCCCGACGGAATCCGGCAGCGAACGCAGGGTGTCGAGGGAGGAATTGCGCGCACTCCCGCCGAAGGGCTCGAACGCGGTGACGAGAATCGTTTTCATATCGGTCCCTCCTCGGTTCGGATTATTGGAGCCCGAAGTGACGCGCGAGCTCGGCGCAGACGGCCTCCCGCGTGTCCTCTCCGGTGTCCTCGCGGACGATCGTATAGAAGCCGGAGGACGCGTATTCCTCGTAGTGCTCCCGGCTGTTGATGCGGGCCAGTCCCCGCCGGTAGTTCTCCATCACGGCGTCCCGGTCCTCACAGCCTTCGATGACGTCGAGGATGAACCGCTTTTCGGGGTCGCCCCGGTCAAAGAAGCGGTCCACGCTCAGGCTCTGCGGGGAGAGCATCACGGCGACGTGACCGTAGTCGGAGAGTTCGTGTAAGAGCGGCAGGGGGATGTTGGTGTCCGCGATAATCTTCTTTCCCTGCTGCGACAAAGCGATCAGGGCGGCGACCTCGAATCCGGCGGCCTCCCACTGGTTCGCGTAGATCCACCGCTCATACTCCTCGGGTGACCGGCGCACGAAGTCCTCCCAGCTCTTCATCTGCCGGAAATAGCAGAGATTCGGCTGGACGGCCGGGTCCGCGACCTCCTCGGAAACCGCCATGTGGTAGTTCTCGCCGCACATCAGCATGCCGTAGCGTTCGGAGAGCATCTTCACCATCGTGGATTTCCCGGCGTATGCCGTGCCGGTGATGAAGTAGACGTCTTTCAGGTAATGGCGCAGGATGTTGTTTTCGATGTTCATGATACTTGTATAAGTGAATAGTGAAGAACGAACAGTGAACAGTTGCTGCAGAAATCTGCTGCGCAGATTTCTTTTTTCTTTTTGAAACCCGTGCAGCGGGTTTCTTCCTCAACTTTTCACTCTTCTCTTTTCTCTCTTCTCTTCCCCTTTATGCTTCCGTCTTCCCGAACTGCTTGAACGCGGCCTCCGTCGCCTCGGCTTCATACTGCCGCGACCAGAGGCTGTGATAATAGCCGCGCAGGGCGAGCAGTTCCCGGTGCGTGCCGCTCTCGACGATCCGGCCGCCCTTGACGACAAGGATCACGTCCGCGTTCCGCACAGTCGACAAGCGGTGGGCGATCATGAAGGACGTGCGCCCCTCGATCACCTTCCCGATCGCCTGCTGGATCAGCTGTTCGGTGAACGTGTCGACGGACGAGGTCGCCTCGTCGAGCACCAATATCTTCGGATCGCAGAGGATCGCGCGGGCGAAGGAGAGCAGCTGCTTCTCGCCGGTCGAGAGCAGATCGCCGCCCTCTCCGACCTCGGTGTCGAGCCCTTTTTCGCTTCTCTCGACGATCCCGTCCGCCGAAACAGTCCGCAGAGCCTCCATGATCTCCTCGTCCGAGGCGTCGGGCGCTCCGTAGCGGAGGTTGTCCCGGATCGTGCCGGAGAAGAGGTGGGGCGTCTGAAGCACGTAGCCGATGTTGGCGTGCAGCCAGAGCTGGGACCGTTCGCGCGCGTCCCGGCCGTCGATGAGGATCCGGCCCTCCGTCGGCTCGAAGAAGCGGCAGACGAGGTTCACGAGCGTCGATTTGCCCGCGCCGGTCTCCCCGACGATGGCGACGTTCGTGCCGTGCGGGACCTTGAGGTTGAAGTGTTCGAGGATCGTCTCCTCGCCGTCGGGATAATGGAAGGTCACGTCGTCGAACTCGATGTCGCCGCGGAGTTCTTCCCAGTTCTCCCGCTTCGGATGGAACATATCCCCGTACTTTTCCACGACTTCCGGGCTGTCCGAGACGTCGGACTCGGTTTCGAGGAGCCCCGTCAGCCGCTCGATGTTCACCTGCACCATGATGAGCTGGGAGATCGAGTTGACGATCCAGCGGATCGGGTGCATGATGCCCATCGAATAGGACATGAAGAGCGAGAGCGTCCCGACCGTCATGACCTGCTCGCGCGTGAGGTCGCCGCCGAGCTTCAAGACGAGCGCGAGGGCGATGTACGACGCGACGGTCAGCGAGGTCCAGAGCGCGCCGCGGAACCGCGATTCCATGACGGAGACGCGCTTCATCTCACCGCTCTCCGTACGGAATTCCTTCTCCATGCGCTCCTCGGCGACGAGGGTCTTGACGGTCCGCGCCCCGGTGATCCCTTCGTTGAAGGACCCCGTGATCCGGGAGTTCAGCTCGCGGATCCGCCGGTTGGCGTCGGTGAGCTTTTTCTGCATGAAGCCGACGACCGCCGTGACGACCGGGATGACCGCCAGGACCAAGAGGGTCAGCCGCCAGTTGGTGCGGAACATGACGACGACCGCGCCGATCATGTACGCGCCGTTCCAGATGCAGTCAAGCAGGTACCACGAGACGAGGGACCCGATGCGGCCCGTGTCGCTCATGACCCGCGCGTGGACGTAGCCGACGGAATTGCGGTTGAAGTAGGAGAACGACAGAGTCTGCAGGTGGTCGAACGCCTTCTTTTTGAGGTCGCGCCCGACGATCATCTCCGTCCGGATGCCGAGGTAGGACGCCGTGAAGTTCATGGCGACCTGCAGGGCCAGGAGCGCGACGTAGAGGATCACGAACGGCACGAGGGTGTCGAGCGTTTCGTCGGCAATGTAGTGGTTGATGGCGTATTCCTGGAACTTCGGGAATACGATATCGATGAGGGAGCCCCCCGCCGCGAAGAGCATCATGAAGAGCATCGCGCCGAGATAGGGCTTCAGGTGGGGCAGAATCTTCGGGATGCCGAAGAAGCGCAGATGGGTGATCTTTTCGTTTTCGCCGTCCATCAGGCCTCGCCTCCTTCCCCGTCGACATCGACGCCCGTCTGGATGTCGTAGATCCTGCGGTAGATGCCGTTCCGTGCGAGCAGAGCCGCGTGATCCCCCTCCTCCACGATCTCCCCGTCCGCGAGAACGAGGATGTGGTCCGCCGCCATGAGGGTCTGGATGCGGTGGGAGATGAGGATGACCGTGGCGTCCTCCGTCTTTTCGTACAGGGCGCGGCGGATCTTCGCGTCGGTCTCGCTGTCCACGGCGGAGAGCGAGTCGTCGAAGATCATCACGGCGGGATTGGCCGTCAGCAGGCGCGCGATGGCGACCCGCTGCTTCTGTCCGCCGGATAGGGTCACGCCGCGTTCGCCGACCATGGTGTGCCAGCCGTCGGCAAAGCCCTCGACCGTCTCATCGAGCGAGGCGGCGCGGGCGGCTTCCATGATCTCGGGCTCATGCGCCGCGGGACGCTCGAAGCCGATGCCGATGTTGTCCTCGAGGTCGCGGCTGAAGAGGAAGGGCTCCTGAAGAACGATCCCCACGCTCCGCCTCAGCGACGCAAGCTTGATTTTCCGGATATCGACCCCGCCGACCGTGATAGTGCCGCCCTCTTCGGGGAGCTCCCAGAGGCGGCAGAGCAGCTGCGCGAGGGTGGATTTGCCGCTCCCCGTCATGCCGATGATGCCGAGGGTCTCGCCCTTGTTCACGCGGAAGCTGACATGTTTCAGGACATCGGTCTGTCCGTCGTAGGAGAAGGTGACGTCCCGGAATTCGATGCCGCCCGCGGGATCGCAGTCGACGGCGTCCGGCGCGTCCCGCTCTTCCTCGGCCTGCATGATGTCCCCGATGCGCCCGATGGAGATGCCCGCCTTCGACATTTCGGAGACGGTCCGGCCGAGTTCGCGCACCGGCCAGATCAGCATGGCGTTGTAGGAGACCGCCGCGATGAGCGCGCCGACCGAGAGGGTCCCCCGGACAGCGAGGACCGTGCCGTAGACCATCACGATCATCTGCTGCAAACCGGAGATCATGTCGCCCATGCACCAGAACATCGACATGAGCCGCCCGAGCTTGATCCACGCATCGGCGAAGAGGTCGTTCTGCTTCGTGAACTTGTCCACTTCATAGATCTCCCGCCCGAACGCCCGCACGACCCGTACGCCGGTCAGGTTTTCCTGCGCGATGGCGGAGAGCTTGCCCTCCGTTTCGTCGCAGTAGAGGAACCGCTCGCCGATCTTGCCGTGGAACACCGCGGAATAGGCGACGATCACGGGGATGGAGACGAGGGCGACCGTGGCGAGGGGGATGCTCACGGTGTACATGAAGAACAGGGAGAGCACGATGAGGAGCACGGTCGAGAGGATCGAGGTGAGCTGCTCCGAGAGGAAGGTCTTGACGGTTTCCACATCGGAGGTGCAGCGCTGGATGATGTCGCCGGTCTGATGCTTCGTGTACCACGCGGCGGGGAGGCGTTCGAGGTGCGAGAAGAGGCGGTTGCGCACCGTCTCGACGAGGGTCTCGGAGCCTTTGCGGTTGAACACGCTCTCGCCGTACTTGAAGATGCCCATAAAGAGCGCGAGGACAAGGACCGCCGCGGCGACGATCCAGAGGTGTGCCCGGATAAATGCGGTTCCGCCGGCTGCCGAGACGAGCCGTCCCACGAAGGGCGGGAGGTTCGTCTCCATGCCGCCGAGCACGGAATCGACGGTAAAGCTGATGATCTTCGGGCACACGAGCTCGCAGAGGGACGCGAGGAGGGAGGACAGGATGCAGAGCACGAAGAAGTGCCCCGCACCGTCGAGGAAGGAGAACATCAGCCGGATATTGGCTTTTGGATTGGTTTTCTTCTTTTCTTCCATGGCAGTACAGATAACAGTGCTGAAGGTGGGGCCGGGAGGAGAGTGGGTCCCCGCCGGAGATCTGCCGACTGCGGCCACAGGCACCGCAATCGCAAGCATTATACCACGGGGAGGGAATTTCTTCAAGGGGAGGGGGGAGGATGTAATATAACTGTAATAATTGATTGTCCGCCCGCAAATATCCGCGCACAATCCCTCTTGACAACACCCCCGCTTCTGTGCTATACTTATATTAGATAATTGTCGCTTTTTGTCTCCGAAAGGATTTCGATATGTCGCCCTGCCCTCGCCGCCGCAGACGCTGTCTGCTCATCATCAGTCTCCTCCTCATCGCCGCTCTTTTCTTTTCCTGCAGAAAGGTGCTTCCCGATATGACCAACCCGCCTGAACCCGCGCCGTCCCCCGCAATTACCGTCGGCCACATTATCGACCCGGATTCCGAGGTCCGCGGCGTCTGGATCGCGTCCGTGTGGAATCTCGACTACCCCTCCCGCGCCGATCTCTCCGCGGCACAGCTCGAGGCCGAAGCCGACGCCATCCTGAACGACTGCACGGAAAACGGGATCAACACCATCTTCTTCCAGGTCCGTCCCGCCTCCGACGCGCTCTACGACAGCGACCTCTTCCCCGTCTCCTCCGCCCTCTCCTCGACGGGCGAGCTGACGTTCGATCCGCTCCGGTATTTCCTGAACGAAGGCCGGCTGCGCAACATCCGCGTCTACGCCTGGGTCAATCCCCTGCGCGCGACCCTCACGGAGACGGATCCGGACGCCCTCCCGGAAAAGCATCCGGCGCGCACGCATCCCCAGTGGACCGTCTCCTACGGCGGGCGTCTCTACCTCGATCCCGGCATCCCCGAAGTGCGGCAGTTCGTCGCGGACGGCGTGCGGGAGATCGTCACCCGGTACGACGTCGACGGCGTGGTCTTCGACGACTATTTCTATCCCTACCCCGCAACGGACGAGAACGGTTCCCTCCTCGACTTCCCGGACGAGGACTCGTGGAAGAAGTACGGGGACGGCTGGGACGACCGCGCGGACTGGCGGCGGCAGAACATCAACGAGATCGTGAAGCTCTGCCACGACACCGTCCACTTCATCGACCCGGAATGCGTATTCGGCGTGTCCCCCTACAGCGTCTGGCAGAACCGGAGCGGCGACAACGGCGGCAGCGAGACGAACAGCTTCGAGGCGTACAAATCCCTCTACTGCGACGCGCCCGCCTGGATCGACGGCGGCTACATCGACTTCCTCTCCCCCCAGATCTACTGGGACTTCGATTCGGTCCAGGCCCCCTTCGACGTCCTCCTCCGCTGGTGGAACGACCGCCTCGACGGTACGCCCGTCAAGCTCTATGTCTCCCACGCGGCCTATAAATACGATGAGGCGGACTGGCCCGATCCCACGGGAGAGCTCGTCGAGCAGATCACCTACGCGCGCGCCGAGCGGTCCTATTACGGCTCGATCCTCTACGGCTACGACGAACTGCGCCGCAACGCGAACGGGGTTTCCGACGACGTAAAAGAGGTGTTCGCGCCGGAGATCATCTACTCCGCGACGCAGTCGAACGGCCTCGGCGTCTCGGTGTCCTCCCCGGCGTCCGGGACCGTCCTCGACAGCCCGACGACCTACATCCTCGGCCTCAGCGATCCGTATTACGCCCTCACCGTGAACGGCGAGCGGATCGGCCGGACCAAGAGCGGCTATTTCAGCTTCCGCGCGACGCTCGAAAACGGCGAAAACACCTTCACCTTCGAGCAGAACGGCCGGACGTACACTTA
>Ga0129306_1003942_pt1 | contig 10275 bp, 11 predicted proteins | sample P827metagenome_FD_94438 | JGI IMG/M metagenome (GOLD analysis project Ga0129306, IMG submission 94438) | Capybara group fecal microbial communities from Wisconsin, USA - P827 metagenome | ecosystem: Host-associated > Mammals > Digestive system > Large intestine > Fecal | place: USA: Wisconsin...
CATAGTGATTGCCCTCCCTCTGTAGAAGTTGTGTGGTAACTTCATTCTACCACGGGGAGAAAAATCACTATGGATTTTTTACTCAAGTGTCCAACTTGATTTTACAATCAACCGTTTTTTTTCTTATCTTCGTTCATCGCACATTCTCCATCTATACAAAATCCGATTTGATAAATCAAAATTTGTTTCACTGCTTGAAAATATAGCAAAAATTGAAACGAATTGCAAGAAAAAAGCAAACCATCAACCTTGTTTTGGCATAGAGGGCGGGAATTGTTATGATTTGTCTATACAAAAGTGTCGTCGAGATAGATGATTTTAAATCACACAGAATAGGAGAAAACACATGAAAACAGCACTTGGTGATATTACCGTCTTGGATCTGACCCGCGTTCTGGCTGGTCCATACTGCACAATGATGCTGGCGGACTTTGGCGCCAATGTCATTAAGATCGAGGCTCCTGGAAAGGGCGATGACACCCGCGCGTTCGGTCCGCTGAAAAACGGTGCCAGCATGTATTACGCCAATGTCAACCGCAACAAGAAAGGCGTTACCCTGAACCTGAAGTCTGAGGAAGGCAAGAAGCTGTTCCTCGAGATGGTGAAGAAAGCAGATGTCGTGGTGGAGAACTACCGCCCCGGCGTTATGGACAAGCTGGGCGTTGGCTACGATGTCCTTAAAGAGGTCAATGACCAGATCATCTACGGTGCTGTTTCTGGCTTCGGCTGCTATGGTCCCTATTCCCAGCGCGCTGGTTATGACATCATTGCACAGGCCACCGGCGGTCTGATGAGCATTACCGGTGAGGCGGGCGGTCACGCTCTGCGCGTCGGCAACGCCATGGGTGACGTACTGGGCGGCATGAATCTGACCATCGGTATTCTGACGGCTCTCCATGCGCGTGAACTGACCGGCAAGGGTCAGCGTGTAGATGTGGCTCTGGCCGACTCTGTGGTTTCCAGTCTGGAAACCGGAACGCAGCGGTATTTTGCCTCCGGCAAGCAGCCTGAACTGATGGGCAACCGTTACGCTTCCGCCTATCCCTACGATTCCTTCCAAGCAAGCGATGGTCTGTTCGTCATCGGCTGCGGCAACGACAAGCTGTTCACCCTGCTTTGCACTAAGGTGCTGAACCGGGAGGATCTGCTGACCAATCCTCTGTTTGACACCAACATCAAGCGCTGCGAAAATCATGCGGCACTGAAGCCGGAGATTGAAAAGTGGAGCGTGAACTACACCATCAGTGAAGCCGTTGATCTGGTTAATAACGCCGGTGTTCCTGCAGCGCCCATCAATGATCTGGCTCATGTCACGACTGATCCCCATATTGCAGAAGCTCGTGAAATGTTTGTTCCTCTGCACCACCCTGTGATTGGCGATATGCGTGTCAACGGAAACCCGGTCAAGCTGCTTGATACCAAGGCCGACATTACTCGCCCCGCTCCCGAGCTGGGACAGGACAATGCTGATGTTTACGGTACGCTGCTGGGACTGGACCAGGCAAAGCTGAACGAACTGAAAGAGCAGAAAGTGATTTAATCATGACAAATCAGGATGTACACAGCTGGGCAGATGCTGCTCGCCTGACCGTTGTGGTGGGACATTTTGGCAGTGGAAAGTCTGAGTTTTCCGTGAACCTTGCATTAAAGTTGGCGGAATACGGACATCCCTTTGCCCTTGCCGATCTGGATGTGGTTGACCCCTACTTCCGCTCCCGCGAATGCAAAAATCTGCTGGAAGCACATGGCGGGCGGCTGATTACCAGTTCGCAGGCATGCATGGATGCGGACGTGCCCTCCATGCCCCCGGAGGTTATGACCCTGTTTGATAACAAGGAGCTTTACGGTGTACTGGATATCGGCGGTGACGCCTCTGGTGCGCGAGTTCTGGCTCGATACCGTCATCGGCTTCAAGAGTGCGGTGCCCGCGTCCTTTGCGTCATCAACGCAAACCGTCCGCTGACGGACACGCCGGAAAAGGCGGTAGCCTATGTAGAGAGTATTGCGGCAGCATCCGGCCTGCACATTGATGGATTGGTAAACAATACCCATTTGTGTGATCGAACGGAAGCAATTGATATTCGTAACGGCGCAAATTTTGCATATGAGGTTTCAGCATTAACAGGCATCCCGATTGCCTGTCATGCCGTTCCTAAGAAACTGGTCAGGCAGGTTTCTTCCCTGCACTCTGTGTTTCCGATGGAACTGTACTTAAAAAAGCCGTGGGAGCAAGAACTCCCGCAAGAGGAGGTAAGTTAAATGGCAATTCACCTGACATTCAACGTCGACCGCTGCAAGGGCTGCGAGCTTTGCGTAATGAACTGCCCGAAGCATATTCTGGCGCTGGCCGAAACGACCAATGCCAAGGGCTACCGTCCCGCCGTCTGCACAGACGAGTCCCAGTGCGTAGGCTGTGCAAGCTGCGCAAAGATCTGCCCTGATTCCATCATCACGATTACGAAAGATTAAAAGGAGCGTATCTGCAATGAAAAGAGAAATCTGGAAGGGAAGCGAAGCAATTGCAGAAGCAGCCATCCGTGCCGGCTGCCGTGCGTTCTTCGGTTATCCCATCACCCCGCAGAATGAAATCCCCGAATACATGTCCGCCAAGATGGCAGATGTCGGCGGCGTGTTCGTTCAATCTGAGTCCGAGGTTGCCGCCATCAACATGGTCTACGGCGCAGCTTCCTCCGGTATCCGTGCAATGACTTCCTCTTCCTCTCCCGGTGTTAGCCTGAAGCAGGAGGGCATTAGCTACATGGTTGGTTCTGAGTTGCCCGCTGTCATCGTCAACGTCATGCGTGGCGGCCCCGGCTTGGGTTCTATCCAGCCGGCCCAGGGTGACTATTATCAGGCCACTCGCGGCGGCGGCAACGGTGATTATCGTACCGTGACTCTTGCTCCCGCAAACATTCAGGAAGCTGTGGATCTGATGTTTGATGCATTTGATATTGCGGATCAGTACCGCAACCCTGTCATGGTTCTGGCAGACGGCCTGATTGGCCAGATGATGGAGCCGTTGGTGTGGAAGGAGCATACGCCCCGCAATCTGCCCGGTAAGACTTGGGCTGCCTCCGGCCGCGAGGGCCGCGAGCACAACAACTTCATCAACTCCCTGTTTATCGACGCCCCCTCCTGCGAGGCACACAACAACCATCTGGCTGAAAAGTACGCCGCTATGGAAGAAAATGAGTGCCGCTGGGAAGAGCTGATGATGGATGACGCCGAGGTGGTGTTTGTTGCTTACGGCACTCCCTCCCGCATTGCCCAGACCGCAGCAGAGAATCTGCGCAAAAAGGGCATCAAGGCAGGCGTGTTCCGTCCCATCACCCTGTGGCCTTTCCCCATGAAGCGTCTGCGTGAGATTGCCGAGCAGGCATCCGTTAAGACATTCGTGGATGTGGAGATGAGCATGGGTCAGATGCTGGACGATGTGAATCTGGCAGTTTCCGAGCGGAAGCCGGTCAAATTCTACGGACGTATTGGCGGCGTAATCCCCAACGTGTCCGAAGTGGAAAAGGCAGCACAGGACGCATACGAGGAGGTCAAGTGAGATGACAACAATTTATCAGAAGTCCAAGGGTTTGCAGGAAACTGAACTGCACTATTGCCCCGGCTGCAGCCACGGCATCGTCCATAAGCTGGTTGCTGAGGTCATGGAGGAAATGGGCGTCATCAATCAGACTATCGCGGTCTGTCCCGTTGGTTGTTCCGTGTTTGCCGGAAAGTATTTTGCCTGCGACACCGTGGAGGCTGCCCACGGCCGCGCTCCTGCTGTTGCCACTGGCATCAAGCGCACCCACCCCACTCAGCCGGTGTTTACCTATCAGGGCGACGGTGACCTTGCCTCCATCGGCGCTGCTGAGATTGTCCACGCAGCCATGCGCGGTGAGAAGTTCACTACCATTTTCATCAACAACGGCATTTACGGCATGACCGGCGGTCAGATGGCTCCCACCACGCTGATCGGTCAGAAGGCTACCACTGCTCCCTTTGGCCGTACCAAGGAGCAGGCAGGCGAGCCCGTGCAGGTGGCGGAGATGCTGTCCACCCTGAAGGGACTTGTCTATGCTGAGCGCGTATGCGTGACGGATGTTCCTCACCTGAACAAGGCGAAGAAGGCCATCCGCAAGGCATTTGAAAAGCAGATGGCAAACGAGGGCTTCACCTTCATCGAAGTGCTGGCAGCATGCCCCACCAACTGGGGCATGACTACGGAAGAAGCCAACAAGTGGGTTATGGAAAACATGGCGGCCTATTATCCGCTGGGCGTCATTAAGGAGGTCTGAGCCACATGAAAAAAGAAGTCGTATTGGCCGGATTCGGCGGTCAGGGCGTTATGTCCATCGGCAAGAACCTTGTGGAAGCCGGCGTCGAAGAAGGTCTTGAAGTCTCCTGGGTGCCCTCTTACGGCCCTGAGATGCGTGGCGGCACCGCCAACTGCACCGTGATTCTCAGTGATGAACGCATCGGCGCACCGCTGGTGGAATCTCCCACAGAGATCGTTGTCATGAATCGTCCGTCCCTGTCAAAGTTTGAGCCGGACGTTGTCCCCGGCGGCACGGTGTTCATCAACAGTAGCATCATCCACGAGAAGGTGAGTCGCAGCGATGTCAAGGGCATCTATGTTCCCTGCGATGAGATTGCTGCTGAGTTGGGCAACCCCAAGGTTAGTAACATGGTTATGCTGGGCGCCTATATCGGTGCTACCAAGGCGCTAAAGATTGAAACCGTGGAAGCTATGATCCATGAGATATTTGCCGGCAAAAAGGCCAAATTGATTCCACTAAATATGGAAGCCCTGCATCGTGGTATCGCGTGTGCTAAAACATGAAGTAACAAGTACAACTCGGAAATGAAGTTATCTTAAAATGTATAATGCCCGGGGAATCATTCTCTGGGCATTATTATATTCCCTGAATCTTGGGAAATATATTGTGCACATATTTGTGCTTATTGGTATATCCGCGGTTCTTGGCATTGCTATATACTAACCTAGAACTCATTCAGAACGCAGGCCAGGCCGTAAATGTCGTGTTGCAGGCGTATTATTTGTCCGATGCGGACCCAATGCGTATTGTATGCGTGTAGTGTGCGCATTAGCTCGAAGGCACAATATTCTGTGGAAATCCTGTGAACAGTATACTATATATAGAAATTATCTTGACTATCGCAAGGTATTGTGGTATAAAGGGACTATGATTGATTCTATGTGCGTACCCGTTTGGGTCAGGTCCAATGGCCTGTTAGCGGCGAAAGCTGCATTGCACACGTTGTCAGGTTTGTACGTGTTCCAGCAAAGGGGTATGGTATACCCTTTTGCTGGATTTTTTTGAAAGTAAGGTTTCCTGCGTGGTTGAAACATCTTCAACTATACAGACCAAGAGAAGTATGCTACCATGTACCTGTATTCAGTGATTGCTGGCATCCAACGACAAGTCTGCGGCAGTTGCGGTGAGGGCGGAGTAAGTTTAGGGCGGAGTATTGGAGTTCTGTACGGAGCTGCGGGCCACCAGGCCATCTGTGCGTGAGCGAGGAAAGGAAGCACCGGAAAGCAGCGTTGGGGGTGTGCTTCTGATGTCAGCTGGAGACAAGGGATCAGTGCGTCTAAACGCATCAATAAACAACGAAAGCATGGAAGACCGTTCATTGAATGAACAAGGGTCGTTCCATGCTTTTTTGCCAGGAAAGCAGATTTAGGTCGTATAGACAGAGCTACGGGAATTTTGTTAAACTATACTTGAATTTATTAGATATGCCTTCTCAGGGCGACTGAGCTTATTAAGTTGTAAGGCCGAAAGGTCATGTGGCACAGGAAACAGAAGTCTTTTGCAAAAAGATGAGTAGATATAGGTATCATTGCGGCATCGGTCCATCTATCATACAATGTACTTGTTTTATTAGATGAACTTCCCGCGATGCGGCCTTGTTAACGAGTGAGACCATGGCAATCAGCTTGGTCAGTCAGTGATTAAAGTACTATGTTTGAAGCTGTCAGTGTCGGTTTGCGTTGTACGCTGTCGTATCTCTACGCAGATAGGACGGTTGCGTTGAACGTCACTGATATGCAACATCATGAAAACGAAGTGAGGTTCTATGTAGAGATCAGTCTGCGTTGAACGCAAACACCTCACGGAACAGGTTGAAAGAGACGATCGGACACAGGATTCGTGTGCCCTTCGTCTCTTTGCGTTTTGTAAAAATACCCCGCTGACGGATGGCATTTGCCCAATGTCCTCCAGAGGGGCCGAAAGGAGTAAAGAGTATGCGCTATTTGAAAGGTAAGTTGTTTTCATCCCGCCGCTGGGCAACGGCAGCCTGTGGGTGTCAGGCCCGTCACACTCGCTTCGTGTTTGGCAGCGCGAAGCAGCGTCATTCCTATTTCGGTCGCTGCACTGCCGGCAGCAGGCCATACGGACGCAGAGACTTTTTGCCTACCCCTTGCCCGGGGCGATGCGTCTGCCGCAGGGCTAACCCTATCCATACTCGGTGGAGGGACCCTACCTGCTATCAGCGGGCATCTCGCGGTGACATTACTAAACAACTCTTGAATAGAGACAGGCCAGTTTTCAGGCTTCCTGCTATGTGGCGAAACTGCTGAATCCCTTTGGTGCCAACGATTTGAGCATTGATCGAATTCATCGGTTTGCCGGGTGACAGAGGAAACCGGGTGGAAACGACCTCTATCTGCCACTGGGCAAACTGCGTCCTTCTTTCCATATTTAAGGAGGACTCTATGAATCACAAGATATATTATCCGACGCAAGGCACCCGTATCTATGGTGCCTATCTGGAGCTGCTGTCCCGCGATGCAAGTTTGAAGAATGTTCGAGGCTGCGGTTTGGCGGACTTCCTGCTGATCCTGCACGCATACATGGTCAGATACCTCTCAGGAGACACCCTGCTGCTGACAGCGGATGATCTGGCTCTGCTGCTCCACACACTGCCCGAAAGCATCCCGAATCAGCTGATGAAGCTGGTAAAGGCAGGGTTGTTGGCATACAGGATGGTGGAAGCAGATGTATACGAGTTTACCATTCTGAAAGCTGAACAATTCCTTCCGCAGAACAAGCATGATGTTGGGCACTATCTCTATTTGTCTCCCCAGGTCCTCGAAAAGCTGGATCATCTGACCTACGGGAAGTGGCACAGTCGCCTGGACTGTCTGCTGGATATCTGGTTGCACACGATCTGGCAAGCGCCGGGGATATCTATCAGCAAACACCTGCCAATTTTTTGGTCAGAGGATTGCTGCGACACCGACGGATGGGTGAGCCTTTCCTCACTGTCCAACCGATGGGGGTATAACGCCGTGCTGACACAGGCCAATTTCACACAGATGCTCCGGTATGTGGACAACCATTATGAGAACGGCCATGGGTATCTTTTGATGCCCCGTTGTGTCCAGCGGCTCCATACAGAGGAATTTATTTCCGGGTCTAAACATCGTCGGGCGATCCGCGCTGCCGTTGAGGAGGTACATCATGAGCATTGAAACCATCTATAAAAATCTATTGACTCAGTTGGACAGGCTCCATCGGCATAATCGTCAGGGCAGCTATCAGACCCGTGGCCGCTATTATGAGGCCATGAAACGATTCTGCCGCTTTCTAGCTGAGAACTATCGGCTGGAGCGGTTGGCCAACATCGGGCCGAAGCATATCCGTGCTTATGTGGAATATTTGCAGGAGAGCGGCAAATCTGCATCCACCATCAAGACAGACCTGGCCGCCATTCGCTTCTTCCATGACCAGATGCCTGACCCACGCCATGAACTGCCGAAGAACTCCGAGCTGGATCTGGAGCAGCGCTCCTTCGGCAAGATAGACCGTACCTGGAGCGATGCGGAATTCAAGACAATCTGCACTCTGGCAGAACGGGATGGAAAACACGATTATGTGACCATCCTGCATCTGGCCCGCTATGCCGGTCTCCGCATCCATGAGTGCTTCTGGCTCGATACGGCAACAGCAGCAAAAGCCATCAAGCTCCACATCCTCACCGTCCGCGGGAAAAATGGTCTGATCCGTGATGTCCCCATCAGCGATGACCTCTGTGCCAGATTGAAAGATGCCATGGAAAGAGTACCCCGTGGCAAGAAACTGTTTGTGCCGGATGGAAAGAAGACCCATGACGCCATCCACGCCTTGCAGGAATACATCTGGCGCAATCGTGAGCTGATGCAGGACGAGGATTCAGACCGCCCCATGTCTTTCCACGGTCTGCGGCACACCTTTGCGGCAGAGGAATATCTGGACATGACGGAACAGGGCAGAAGCACCGCGAGCGCTGAGAAGACGGTTTCTGAGCTGCTGGGACACCATCGCCGGGATGTGACCAGGATCTACCTCAGCTCCCTGAAAAGAGGTGGCGGCGATGGATAAGTTCATCTACAAATCTCTGTATGACCTGCCACTGGCACTCACGGTGGAGGAAGCAGGACAAGTCCTGCGGGTAGGCCGCAACACCGCCTATGAGTTGGTCCGCTGCGGCCAGCTCCGCAGCGTCAAGGTGGGACGACAACTACGCATTCCCAAAGATGCTATCATCGCATTTCTTAAAGAAGATTCTTGACCGAATGCCACGCAGGGCATATCATAATAACAGGTATGTCCTGCGTGGCGAAAGGAGGGTTTTTATGCCACGCACGACCACAATGAATAAAAACGCCAGCGGTGCTGGTTCTATTCAAAGAGTTACCAGAACGCAAAATGGCAAACAGTACACTTACTGGATTGCCCGATATACCGAAGGGTATGATTTGGGCACCGGCAAGCAGATCCAACGATCCATCACAGGCAAGACGCAGAAGGAGGTTGCCGAAAAACTCCGAGCGGCAACCGCATCTATTGACAACGGTTCCTACATCGAACCGAACAAGCAAACTCTGGGGCAGTGGTTGGATATCTGGGTAGATGCCTATTTGCTGAACATCAAGCCGCGAACGCTTGATATCTATAAATCGGACATCCGACTCCATATCAAGCCACTGCTAGGTGCAGTTCGCTTGGATACCTTAGATGCTCCCATGATCCAGTCGGCCTATATTAAGCTCCTGCGGCCGTCCAAGAAGCACCCCAAGGGTTTATCCCCCAAGACCATCAAAAACATCCACGGTGTCCTCCACAAGTCATTACAGCAGGCCGTCTTGATCGGCTATATCCGTTTCAATCCTGCCGATGCCTGTATCCTGCCGCGCATTGAAAAGTCGAAGATCACCCCGTTTGACGACGACCAGATCTCCATGTTTTTGCAGGAGGTTCGAGGAAATCGTTTTGAAACGCTTTTTGTGGTGACGCTTTTCACCGGCGTGCGGGAGGGTGAGATTCTTGGGTTGACATGGGATTGTGTGGATTTTGAGCGCGGTATCGTCACCATTGACAAGCAGATGCAGCTCCACCAGGAGAAAGGCTGTAAGGCATATCATCTGGTGCCCACCAAGAATGATAAGGCTCGTTCCATTGTGGCAGCGCCAACGGTCATGAAACTGCTGAAACATCAGCGCATGGTTCAAGCTCAGCAGAAATTGATGGCTGGCTCCGCATGGCAGAATAAGCAGGATTTGGTATTTACTGATGCGCTTGGATGTCCACTGACCAAACCTACCGTCTACCGCGAATTCAAGAAAGTGGCTGCTGCAATCGATCGTCCCGATGCACGATTCCATGATCTGCGACATTCCTTTGCCGTTGCCTCTATTCGCTCCGGGGATGACATCAAAACCGTGCAGGGAAATCTGGGTCATGCCACCGCTTCGTTTACATTAGATGTCTACGGTCATGTCACCATGCAGATGAAGCAGGCCAGCGCAGCGAGAATGGAGGCTTATATCAAAAGTGTCTCCACGGGATGAAATGGGACAGTTTCACACAGTCTAAAATCCTTGCGGCACAAGCGTTTCAGAAGCTGGTAAGAGAAAAAATAAGTAAAAAACCGGGTAAAAGGCAAAGAGAAAACCCCCAAAGCCTTGCGGCTCTAGGGGTTCATTTGGAGGTGACACCCGGATTTGAACCGGGGAATGAGAGTTTTGCAGACTCTTGCCTTACCACTTGGCTATGTCACCACGGGATACATCTATATTATATGTGTTCTTTCCAGAAAAGTCCACATTTATTTTAGATTTTGATGCCCACACTTTCGTGTGGGCATCCTCTGGAGCGGGCTACGAGGCTCGAACTCGCTACCTCCACCTTGGCAAGGTGGCGCTCTACCAGATGAGCTAAGCCCGCATGGTGCCCAGAGCCGGAATCGAACCAGCGACACGAGGATTTTCAG
>Ga0129306_1003944_pt1 | contig 10266 bp, 10 predicted proteins | sample P827metagenome_FD_94438 | JGI IMG/M metagenome (GOLD analysis project Ga0129306, IMG submission 94438) | Capybara group fecal microbial communities from Wisconsin, USA - P827 metagenome | ecosystem: Host-associated > Mammals > Digestive system > Large intestine > Fecal | place: USA: Wisconsin...
ATAACAAGCATTGTATTTTGCGCCGCACAGCGAGCGAAAATACCAAATGCTTGTTGGGGACACCCCAAGCCCCGAAATGACCGCACAGCGGTCATAAAAAAATCGGCTTACGCCGAAATAAAAACAAAGGAGACACCACCATGAATACGGAGAAAAAGAAACGTGGCAGACCGCCCAAGCACAAGGCTATGGAGTTCGAGGGTATGACCTACGAGGGTGCTATCAATCACGCACTTGACCAAGAGGTTGCTGCCGAGCTTGATGATACCCTTGCACACAAGTCTGAGGACGAGCTTACCGACGATGAACGCAAGTACCTGAAACGCAAGAGGGAGAAGAAGTCCTACACGCTGAATGTTCGCTTTACGGAATCGGAAATGCAAGACATCTTAGCGAAGTGTGAGCAGTACGGGTACAAGAACAAAACGGAGTATATCCGTGATTGTGTTCGGGCGAGGGTTGATCTCACTCCCGACCGTTCCGAAATTGCCGAATGTAATCGCCTGATGAAACGCATCGGAGCGAACATCAACCAGATACTTGTCCGACTTTACAGCACAGGTCACATATATGCCGAGGATATTACCGAGATAAAGAAAGGTGTGAACGAGATTTGGCATACACTTCTATCCATACGATCAGGGCAACTGTCAGCGCAGCGATCGCTTACATCACAAACGGAGATAAGACCGTCAACGGTATATATGTCAACTCTTATGCTTGCCGAGCCGACAGCGCAGGAGCAAGCGAGGACTTCCGAGCCGTCCGAAACACAGGAACAGGACGCACCCAAATCCTTGCCTACCACATGATACAGAGCTTTGCCCCCGGTGAAGTCACGCCCGAACAAGCTATGCAGATCGGAGAGGAGCTGTGCGACCGTTATCTGAAAGGCGATTATCAGTATGTCATTGCTGTTCATCATGACAAGTCGCACCTGCATTGCCACATCATTTTCAACAACACCAATCTGTATAACGGACTGTGTTTCACCACCGAGCATAATCAGGGCAGGAAGTCAGAAAGAGCGTGGGCAGAGCTGCGTGAAATATCGGACGAGATATGTGCCGAACACGGCATATCCGTTATTGAACCGATTGGTAAGGGTGTATCACATTACGAGAATGAAATGCAGAAAGAGGGCAAGTCGTGGAAGGACAAGCTCCGCAGTATGCTCAGGGAGATTATTCCTTACAGCAGGAGCTTTGAGGACTTCCTCAAAAACTGTACCACCGCAGGAATTGAGTATGTGTATACTCCGCAGAACAAAGTCAAGCTGAAATTCAAGCTATCGGGTGACGGTCAGCAACGCTTCACAAGAGCCGACACGCTGGGCGAGGAATTTGAGCCGAGTGCTATCACCGAAACGATTGAAACCGCACAGAAGAAAGCTGCCGCCGAAGAAGCAATGGAGAAATTCCTTGCTGCCCGTCGTGCAAGACAGCAGGCAGAACTTGCCCTGCTTAACCGAGCTTCTGCAAAGCCAGCCGAGCCGAAGCCTGAACCGTCTGCCCCGACACCACAGCCCACACCTACGGAGAGTAAAGCACCTGAAAAGAAAGAAGATCCGTGGAAAGCTATCAGAGGTATGGGCAGAGCCGATGAAATTATCGCATATCTTGAATCGGGTGGCGTTATGTCATTCAGCGAGTTGTCAGGCTTTTTCTTCAACACACCTCACGATGATGACCACACAACTGAACTTGCCTATCTGAGAAAGAAGTTTACAGCTATCGACACGCTCATTGAAAAGATGAAGCACCGTGACGAGCTGCAACCTGTTTACAAGGAGTATCAGGGCAAATCGGGCTGGTCGCAGAGCCGCTTCAAGAAGAAAAATGCCGTTACTATCGAGGACTACGAAGCAACGGTCAAGTACATCAGGGAGCATATCAAGAAATATGCTGTTGACGGCAAACAGCCGACAATGCTTGACCTTTTGGAGAAGTCCAACAAACTGAAATCAAAATGGAACAGGCTTAATGTCGAGCATACCGCATTCCTCACCAAGCGTGAAACGGCGAAGAAGTACACCCGACAGGTGCGCCAGTACATCAATGAACAGCAGATGAAGCGTGAGCGTGAGAAATACAGACAGAAGAAGCTCACTCAGCAGAGAAAGAAAGACACTCTTGAATAAAGAAAGGACGATACTATGAGCAAAATCGGATACATCAGAGTTTCCACTGAACACCAAGAAACCGCCCATCAGCAGGAGATCATGTGCGACTATCAGGTTGACCGCATCTTCTCTGAGAAGCTGTCAGGGGCGAACACAGACCGCCCTCAGCTCAGGGCTATGCTTGATTATATGCGTGAGGGTGACACGCTCTACATCGAGAGTATCAGCCGTCTCGGACGCTCCACAAAGGACTTGCTGAACATTATCGACACCCTCACCGAAAAGGGAGTAACACTCATCAGCCACAAGGAGAAGATCGACACCGACACGCCTACGGGCAAATTTATGCTTACCGTGTTCGCAGCGCTCTCACAGTTGGAGCGAGAGCAGCTCAAACAGCGAAAGCGTGAGGGCATCGAGATTGCAAAGGCACAGGGCAAGTACACCGGGCGAAAGCCTATACCTACCGATTGGACGAGGTTCGGGCAGCTCTATGGGGAATGGAAGTCGAAGAATATCACGGGCAGGGACTTTATGCGGAGAATGGGCTTGTCGGCAAACACCTTTTACCGCCGTGTGCGTGAGTATGAAATCCGTCACGGCATCACCGAGCCGACCTCTGCTTGACCGTCAGGCGAACGGAAAAGCCTCACAGTACCGTCCGAGCCTGCGGAGCGGAAAACTAACCGCCTGAAAAGAAAAAGCCCTCAGAAACGCTTACAGAGCGTTTCCGAGAGCTTGCGGTTATTCGTTTCAATAGGGTTTATGCCTGTTGTGGAATGCTCCACAATGCCTAATCGGACTTATGTGGAACGGAAAACGGGTGCGCCAGTAGGCTATAGTTGTATAGTGCATCACATTTTTATGTCTCTTTTAGAACACCCACAACAACCTGCCGCATTGTCCCGTCATCAGTACAGGATATAACGGTCAGGCGATTATCGCCGTAATCATTCAATACTTCTACCTGATTGGGGTTAACGATGTTATATTCCTTCACGATATAGCAATATCGTGTGCGGTTCTCATCTATATCAACGAGATACATCTCATCGCCGATCTGAATCTGGTCAAGGTCGTTGAAAATCTCAGCGTATATTGTACTGTTGTGTCCGGCAATACAGTAATTCCCCTTGCCGAGCGCCCCCGTACCCTCAAAATGTCCTGCTGACACTTGCAGAGCCTTATGATCCGTACCCTCAAGTACAGGCACTTTTATGTCAAGCCGAGGAATTTCAAAGTTGATATTCTCTTTCAGCAGCTTGCGGAGATATAGCTCCCGGCTGATTTTCCGATAGCCGTAAAATGACAGCACAGCCACGCCGAACGCTATCATGATGACACCGACAACAAACATCAGCCTATTCTTTTTTCGCTTCATTCCCATATTACTCCCTCATTTAGTTTGTTTCCATTATACCGCAAAACCCTTGAAAGTGAAAAATGTGTAATACGAGCGAGAGCGCTGCCCGAAAAGCAGCGCCCCCTTATAAAAACACACGGAAAAATCAATTATCCTCTTTTTTTCTGCTCTTTTTCACGAGAGCAATGCCTGTGAGCGTCATGAGTGCAGCCAGTCCTGCGAGTGCCTTATGTGCGCCGGACATACCTGTCTGCGGAAGATTTACTTCTTCTCCGGCTTCGTTCGTTCCAATACCGGTATCCGGATTGATCTTATAGGTATCGAGAACCTTATCATCATCATCGGTGATCGTGATCTCATACTCATCGTCAGACCAGCCTGTGATTGCAACATTCGCATCTGTACCTGTCTTGTCCTTATAATCCTTCGCTGTCCACTGCATCATCTCTGCATCGGTAAGCTTATGCTCAGTCACAGCATCCTCGGTATCAAACACTGCAACGAGGTCAAGCGGCGTATCGGCAGTAATGGTGATCGTTGCGTCCTTCGAGTAGACCTCGCCTGTGGCTTTGTGCTGCCATTCCTTGAATACCCAGCCCTCGGCTGCCTTTGCAGAGAGAATTACGGACTCGCCCTTAATAACGTTATTGCCTGTGGAGGTTGTCGGATATTCCGGATCGAAAACAGGCTCGCTGCCGTCCTCGGATACCGCAAGATAACCGGAGCCACGGGTATTTCCAGTTATGAGTACACGTTCAACGCTATCATCAAGTTCCCACTGTGCGATCAGGTCGAGAGAATCCGCAGGCATCGTCTCAGGGATCGGAGCAGACCAGCCCTTGAAGGTGTAGCCGTCGAGCTCCGGATCCGCCGGTGCAGCAACGGCAGAACCCCACGGCTGTGTGATCACAGCGATCGGTGAAAGATCAGGGTTCAGGAAAGAAATGGTGGAATACTCCTCAGAGGTTTCGGCAGCCGTGATCTCATACCAGTCAGAATAGAAGTCACCGCTGTTGATGCAGACATGATAGGTACCGGGCTTTGTGAACGATACCTTGCCGTCCTCGGTAATGGTGATGCCGTCCGTTTCCATTGCCTGCCATGTGTACGCAACATTGATCTCCTTGTCCGTATCATCATATGCAGTCATCTGGAGGCGGCCATGTCCGTGGTAGTCTACGCCGTCCTCAGTTTTTATAATACCTGCCGGTTCGCCTTCGATCGCATCCGGCTCTGCGCCGACAAGACCTGTGTAGCTGCCTGTGATCTCAAATGATGTGCCGTAGTCAGCCTCCACAACAGGATCCGGCACATCTTCGGGTGCTTTCCAGTCATCACCGTAGACTTCTGCAACGATCGTGATCCAGTCGGAATAGTTATGGGCATCGTCGGGATCCACGACACGCACATGGAAGGTACCGGACACTGTGAAGGACACTTCATTGTTTTTATCAAACACAATGCCCTTTTTCGTGGTTTCCTTTGCTTCCCAGATGTAATCAACGTCCTTGCCTGTGCTGTCAGTGAACTCCACATTGAAGTAATCATCGAGGGAGACAGGCTCTTTCCCAACGTGACCTGTGAACGGATTGCTTGCGGTTACCTTGGGCTTGCTGGTATCTTCGGTGACTGTGACCTTAACGACTGCTGTCGAACGGAGGTCAGCATTGGTGGTGTAGGTATCGGTTTTCTCGGCGGTCGCATAGTTTTTTTCATCAATCACATACTTGAGATATGCGGTTCCGTCCTTTACTGCTTCATATGTTTCCTCACCCGTAGAATTGTCTTTTACAATCTTTATCGGCGCCTCTTCACCGGAAAGCGCATTGCCTCCTGCATCAACAACTGTCCAATGACCGTACACAGAATTGAAGCCGTAATACGGTGCATAGAGGTAATTCAGACCTGTCAGCTCGAACTCATCAAGCGATTTTACATCACCGACATTCATATTGACGCTACGGATATTCGTCTTTACGTCAGTCAGAGGATAAAGCGGTGCAATGGGAGCAGCCACAGTATTTACTGTCTTTAGGGTTTCAGTCATAGTAGCTCCAAAACCGGACATCGGAACATTGGCTGTAATGACTTCGATCAACGCTTCCGTGAATAACGATTCTTCCCAGTTTATCTGTCTGTCACTATTGTCAGAACGTTCCAGTATGCCTCGCTGATAGAGGTCGGCTCTTGCATCACCGTCCGTTTCACCAAAGGTAGCAATGGTAGTCGTTTTTCCGTTACGGACTTTCAGCAATTCTACTGTATACTTGATTGCAACAGGGCAGTTATATCTGGTTGTCACGTTCGTTATGCCCACACTCTGTTTCAGCATGGAATTTGTATACGGCGGAAGTGTTACGGATACTGAACTGTCACTGCTGGTCGAATCCGAAAGACTTTCACCATTTTCCCAGCCCTTTTCGATAGCCTGTGTTGCAGAAAAAGAAGCTTTAAATTCAGTTTCAGCTCCTAAGATTTCAAACTTTGATGCAGCTTCAAATCCTTCTGAAAAGGAAAGGGATTTTGAGCCGCTAATAGAATTGGAAAGGCTGTACTCTGTAGAGGATGAAAGAGCCTGCGTTCCCGATGCTTCCACCGCTGAATCATTTTTAAAACTTGACGCATAAGCAGACGAAGTGTCCACGCTCTCGAACTTTGTTGAAACATAGTTGTTACCCGTATTCTCAGGCATGATCGTTACAACCTTGAAATTTGAGAAACGAGCGATATACGTATCGGCTGCACCATCTCCCCATTGTGCAACTAATGTTTTTTCAACATAACCGCCATCATTGGTATTCACCCACTTTGCAGGTTGAATATATGCATATGAGAAGTCATCACCTGTGCCGAGTGTATAGCCAAGCTTCGCCTCTAATCCTGGCAAATAGTGCGTTGATTTACCATAATTAAAACTTGGTTTAGGATATAATCCGGCAGCCAGCATCAGCCATTCGTCACCAATCGAAAACAGGTTTGACGTTGGAGCATACTTATCCTTGAATCCCTCATACTTTCCGTCGATCAGGTCTTGATAAAACATTTTTGCGCTGTCTGTATTCTCTGAATAGGTATTGTAATATGTCAGCCCGTTGCGCTCCACCGTTGCGGCGGCAGCAGCAGGCTCTTCCTCCGCCGTTTCCTCTGCACTCGCCACAATTGCCGTGCCTCCTGTCAAAAGGCTCCCTACGTTTGCAGGCGCAAAGCCCGCTACAAGAGCCAGTGCCATGATGAATGCTGTTGCTTTCTTCCATGTGTGTTTCATAAGCTCGTTCCTCCTAAATCTGAATTTTTCATAGCAATACAAAAGCGCACTCCACAGGGCAGAGTTATCCCATAAAAAAGTACGCATTTATGAACAGATATGAATTGGTGAAAAGGGCGCAGTTATGCCTTGCTTGCGCATTATACCGCATGGTCATGACCTTGTCAACCCTTTCTACGAAAATTTACAAAGATTTTACATTTAGCATATTACATTGCGTAAATCCGTGTTATGCAATCATTATAGCACAATTTTACCGAAATGTCAAGCGATTTTTCAGGTTTTTACAGCAATTTGCATAATGGAGATTTTGAGCTTAATTATACGATTCGTAGATTTATTCTGCTTTATGGGAAATCAATAAAGGCGATACCTCAACACCTGCGAAGTATCGCCTACATGATTTATTCGCTCTGCACTTCTCTCATCAACGTCACACCGTCTTTGAAGCCGACCTTGTAGGCAGCTCTCATCTCAGCGGCGGCGGTATCGCTCACGCAGTCAAGGAGCTTGTGGAATACATCAATCTGCTCCTCACTCAGCGAATTTTCAAAGGGTATGCAGAGCTTGTTAAACTCGTCCGAGAACTCAGCGGCGTGTATATCCCCCACACGGAGGTTGTAGATCATATCAATCATTGTAAGCACCCTTTCGGTAATTATTTAGCTTGCTGTACCTGTCTTACAATGTTTGTCTGAAAACTTCTTTATGCCTACTGTCGTAAGTCTCAGGGCATGAAGCAGCTTATGGCTGGTCTTGGTCTGATCCTGCTTGCTATTATCCTCGTTCCCGTGCTTGAAACCATGATGACCAGCGCTGTCTGATAGTCATCGGATAGAATTATGAAAGGTCACTCATGGGCGGGCAGCGGTGGGATATGAGCGATATTTCAGCAGACAGAATTATGGGAATGAACATCGGTTATCTGACAGCTAACCGTACAAGTTCGGGAGATGAGTGCTATACGCCATTTTATGCCGTAGAACCTCTGCTTGAATTTCTGCCGAAGGACAAAACGATATGGTGTCCTTTCGACGAGGAATGGAGCGCATTTTATCAGCTTCTTTCCGAAAAAGGCTTCAATGTGGTGCGTTCAAGTCTGAAAGAGGGACAGGATTTCTTTGAATATGAACCGAATAATTGGGATATTCTCGCAAGCAATCCCCCATTCAGTAAGAAAGACGAGATACTCAAAAGGGCTATTTCTTTTCAGAAGCCTTTTGCTCTGCTGCTGCCCGTAAACAGTATCCAAAGCAAAAAAAGATACGGAATATGGGGCAATAATATTCAAATGCTGTGCTTTGACGGCAGGATAAGCTATCATACGCACGGCAATATGCAGCAAGCGATGAACGGCATACACTTTGGCTCGGCATACTTCTGCCGTGACATTCTTCCTACAAAACTTGAACTGCGGCAGCTTGTCAAATATGACAGACCTTTGGTCACACTCTCGGACGGAGGTGATGAATAAATGGGAGTAATCAGCGATGCGATTGATGCTTTGGAAGATTGGTGTTGTGACTTATTCAAGGACGGCATTAAATCTCAGTTTGACGGCATATCAGATCTGCTGACCGATACCTTTTCCACAACAACGGGTTCGGGCGGCAGCGGCGGTCTTGTATCGAGTTACCTGACAAAGCACCCAGCCGGATTTACCGGCGGAGCTTCGGGCGGCACAACGATATGGTCTACTATCGAAACGCTTTGTAATAATGTAGTTGTCCCGATTGGCGGTTTTATCCTGACGGTCATTCTCTTGAATGAGCTGTGTCAGATGGTGCTTAGGGGCAACAATTTCAAGGACTTCGATGACAGCATTTTCATAAAATGGATCATCAAAGCCTTGTGCGGTGTGATATTGGTAGCCAACACATATTACATCGCAAGCGCACTATTTTCGTTTGGCACAAATGTATGCTCCAACGGTATAACTACGCTGTTCGGCAGCGGTGACTATTTATCCACAACGCTGAAAATAAAAACATCAGCACTCAGCGGATTGTCGTTGGGTGAACTGATGACGGTATGGTTTATCTCGCTAATTGTTCATCTCGGAATTATGATACTGATTGTTGCGATAGTGATTACCCTCGCAAGCCGTATCATCGAGGTGTTCATGTACCTGTCTATCGCACCTATCCCTATGGCTACGATGATGGACAGCGGTGAATGGGCAAGTATCGGCAAAAACTGGATAAAGCAGCTTTTAGCATTGTCATTTCAGGGATTTTTCATTGTTGTGGCGCTGGGTATTTTCAAAACGCTATTCAGCAATGCGATAACCTCGCTCAATTCCAGTTCGGACGGTATCATTATGCAAATGGCGATGTTAATGGGATATACGGCGGCACTAATTTTCACGATACTGCGTACAGGAGCTATCAGCAAGAGCTGCTTTTCAGCTCATTGAGAACAGGACGGAGGACAATATGGCACATTATGTACAAGTCCCGAAAGATTTGAACGACATCAAAGAGAAGTTCATTATGGGATTTACCAAAAGACAGGTAATATGCTTTGGAATCGGTCTTGTTCTCGGTGCGCCTGTTTTCTTTCTGACAAGAAATATCATCGGAATGTCGGGAGCGATATTCGCTATGGGCGCGGTTGCCGCACCTGCGATACTCTGCGGACTGTATAAGAAAAACGGTGTGTTTCTTGAAAAGCAGGCAAAATTCATTCGTGAATATTTTACAAGACCGCGCAAACGATATTACAAGACAAACAACATTTTCGAGTGCTTTGAAAGGCATATCGAATACAACAGAATCAAAAAGAAGCTGAGAGATGCCGAGAAAAAGGGCTGATACAGCTTGATTTTCGGTGTCTCCGCTTTTGATTATATACGGAGGTCACAATGGGCTTTAGAGAGAAAAATGCCAAAACAAGTGATAACCGCAGTAAAGCAAGGGTTATCATGGGCAAGCCTGCCTCTAAACTGACAAAAGAGGAGAAAAAGATACTCTCCGCAAGAATGGCGGAGATAAAAAAGGAGAACGGCGGCAATTCGACTGTGCAGAACACGATCCCCTATCTTTGTATGTACAAGGACGGCGTGTGTCAGGTGTCGGAGAATTTCTTTTCCCTGACGGTACAGTTTTACGATGCCAATTACTCTATTTCGGAGTTTGAGGAACAGAACAATATCTTTTCAAAGTATTGCGACATCATCAATCTCTTTGACAATACGATCAAATTCCAGCTTACCTTTGAAAATCAGAACAGGTCAAAGGAGAAGCTCGTAAAAACGGTGCAGATACCCGAACAGGCAGACGATTTCAACTCTATCCGACAGGAGTACAGCAAAATGCTGACCGATAAGCTCCTGAAAGGAAGTAACGGACAGAGTGCGAGAAAGTTCCTGACATTCGGTATCGAAAGCACTTCCTACAAGGCGGCAAGGGCAAAGCTGATGAGCATTAAAAACGATGTTATCAAGGGCTTCAAAGCCTTTGGTGTCGAAGCGGAAATGCTTGACGGCAGACAGCGCCTTGAAGCGATGTACTATGC
>Ga0129306_1003945_pt1 | contig 10263 bp, 9 predicted proteins | sample P827metagenome_FD_94438 | JGI IMG/M metagenome (GOLD analysis project Ga0129306, IMG submission 94438) | Capybara group fecal microbial communities from Wisconsin, USA - P827 metagenome | ecosystem: Host-associated > Mammals > Digestive system > Large intestine > Fecal | place: USA: Wisconsin...
AGAGATGCAACTACTCCATACTATATGCATTATCTATTACAAAGAAAGGTTCAGTAATCGAAAGGGTTGCATTTCGATTTACAATTAACGCAGTGCTATGTGCAGTGCTATGTGCACATGACACATGACACATGACACATGTACCAGGCATGACATATGTACCAGGTACCTGTGTTAAGATATCCCTTTGCAGAAATCATCTGCTTAGGGATATCTTAGTTCTGGATTTGCAAAAAAGCTTCATTAACTACTTGAAATGCTTTTTTGCAAAGAGCAGAACTTCCTTAAATCTGACACAGGTACCTGGTACATATGTTAAACATTTAATTCCGATCTGTAAAACATTCGCGGAACACTATGGGCATCGATAGGGTGCAATTTGCCCTTTTTTACCATATCATCAACATTTTGCCTTGTGCAGTTAAGCATTCTCATAACATCAGATGTTGATATTATTTCCTCTTTTGAATATTCTTTAAGCAAATCTGAATTAAATGGTAAAACAGTGCCTATCTCTTTAAGCTCTTTTGCTGAAATGAAGCCTGTTTTTCCATAAGATATGCCAACGCCACCGCATTCTTTAAATAAAGATTCGTATTTTGATAGTCTGTCTTTTAGCTTATCGAAGTCCTTGTTATTTGTTTTCTTTAAGTCAATATAAACAATCTCGCCATTTTTAAGTGTTATCATATAGGTAAAGCCTGCTCCAACTATTGTTTCGATGTACTCTGCATTTCTTGACAATATATCTCCGGGAACGTCAGTTTCTTTAAGCTTTTTTATATAACAATTATCCATAGAACAATAGCCTTTAGAACATTCGAGAAGGGCAAATTCGTCATAATGATCAAGTTTTTCATTTTTTAGGATGAGACCAAGATTCTGCCTGTCCGGAGGCACAATCCTAGCTCTAACAAACTCTCTGGCCCAATATGGAGGGACGGTATATTTACCATTTCTTACGAAGTGTTCAAGGATACAAGGCAGCTCCCATTCATCTATATCTTTTGGTATCTCAATGTACCAGTTTTCTTCCCTTTCAAAGTAAAAAATATAGGCAAGAGTTTTATCTTTTATTTCTGTATCATAAATTCCGTATATTTTCATATATTTCGGCCCTCTTAACCAACATTAGTTTAGTTTTATCTATCCATACATCACTCATAATACCCGTTAAATCTTTAAATATGGCATTTAACAGTTTATCGTTAATCTGAGGCAGTTTTCGCATTTTATCTTTTGGTATCAATCCAATATTTTCAAACGAATTATTACTGCCTAAAAACGACTGTACAGGTCCCTCTTTTAAAATGTCAGCATCAGTAATTTCTTTGTCGGTACTGCAGCTAAAAAGAAGAGATAAACCGTGATCAAAAAGAGGAGCCAGCCTGACTGTTTTCTTACTTCTGTCGCGAAGCACTTCTATATTCGCCCCATGCCTGTCTCTGTTTAATATAAGATAATCGACTAAAAGCATGTCATAAACAGTCTGTTCCCATCCCATGCGGATACAAAACTCCAAAGGAGCTTCATTATCACGCCTCTCCATCTGATAATACGTGTCTAGAGCCATTTTGCTTTCACCGGGATTTTTAAAATCCTTTGATGCGCAAAGATAAGTCTCCATTTCCTTGTTGTCTATAACTACATCAGCATGAATAAGATCATAATCAAGATGTGGAATATTAAGCGCATCAAGCAAACGACATGCGATGATTTCATTAATACATTCGTGTCCTACTATGCCTTTTACACTATCATAATTTGAAAGCTTATAATAAGTTTTAATTTTATTTTTTACAGAATTACTCTTTAGAAAAGACCCTGCAGTACCTGAAGATGCTCGTGAACGGGACCACTCAAGATGAGTAAGATCCTGTAAATGTTTCTCTATTAAGCTCATATTTCTCACCTCGCCTTATTTTAACACAGAATTTGACGAGCGTCAAATATCATGTTTTTACACATGTACCAGGTACCTGTGTAAAATATTTACCTATGTACCAGGTACCTATGTAAAAGTAATTTTGTATTTCTTATCTAGACAGCACAAAAGCTCACGGTAACGCCCGTGAGCTTTTAGCTGTTAACTTGTATTCAACAAATTGAACAGGAAATTCAAAATTAAAGGGGTATCTTAAGGCCCCCGTCACTTAGTCTTTACATACGTACCTGGTACATGTGTAAAAAATTTACGTAGGTACCTGGTACATATGTAAAAATCAAAATGCCTTCAGGTCGAAGGATTCTGCGATGCACTTTCGTAAGGCAGGTACGGAGGCAAACTCCCCGCCCCGGATCATCTGTGCCCCGAGGTTGCCAAGTGCGGTAGCTTCTGTTGGCCCTGCAAAGACCTTCTTTCCTGTCTCTGCTGCGGTAAGGCGATTTAGGTAATCTGCATTTGCGCCACCACCCACTATATTGATCTGCGGGTAGGTATGCCCTGTTATATCTTCTATCTCTTCTATGGCCCTTCGGTAGCAAACGGCAAGGCTGCGGTAAATGACCTTTGCAAGCTCGCCCGGGGTCTGTGGAATCTTCTGTCCGCTTTCTGCGCATGCTTTCTTTACTTCTTCAGTCATAGAAAGAGGTGCAAGAAACCTGCCGTCATTTGCATCTACGATAGAGTCTATATCAGAATCTTCCGCCATATCGCAAAGCTCTGCAAAGCTGTACTTATCGTCAAGCTCATGCCTTACAGACTGGATCATCCAAAGCCCCATGATATTCTTTAAAAAGCGGAACCTTCCCTCGTATCCGCCCTCGTTTGTAAAATTGCACTCCCTTGCCCTCTCTGAGCAGTCTGCCTCGCTTTGCTCTATACCCATAAGTGACCAGGTGCCTGAGGAAATGTACACAGAGTCACCCTTTTCCATAGGTACTGCTAGTACCGCGCTTGCTGTGTCATGAGTACCGGGCAGGATTACGTCTAGGTCATACCCTACCTTTTTCTGTATTTCAGGAGAGAGCCTTCCAACTATAGTACCCGGCATTGAAAGTTCTTTAAAGATCCCGGCAGGAAGCCCCAGTCTTTCTATAAGCTGCCTGTCCCACTGTTTTGTATTAGGATCAACAAGCTGGCCTGTGGTGGCATTTGTATATTCCTGCTTTTTTACTCCCGTAAGAAGAAAGTTAAAATAGTCAGGCACCATAAGGAAACTCTCAGCCTTTGCAAGGCTCTCCGGCTCCTTTTCTTTAATTGCCATAAGCTGGTAAATGGTATTAAAGATCTGCTTTTGAATACCTGTGCGGGCGTAAAGCTCATCTTCAGGTATTATCTTATAAACCTCACTGTCAACCCCAGCAGTTCTCTCATCTCTATAGCAAACCGTATCGCCTATTACCTTATCTTCTTTATCAAGCAGTACAAAGTCAACGCCCCAGGTATCTATACCCATGGAAACCGGTATTTTCCCAAGGTCACGGCACGCCTTCATACCGTTTACTATCTCGCTAAAAAGTCTGTCAAGCTCCCAGCACATGTGGCCATTTCTCTTAACAGGCCCGTTTTCAAAGCGGTACACCTCTTCGTATTTGATTTTCCCGTCTTCTACACACCCAAGTATGTGTCTTCCGCTAGATGCCCCAATATCCACCGCCAGATAATATTTTTTATCGCTCATAACCTGCCTCCAATTTCAAAAAAACATCCTAACTCCCATTATACCTTTACCAAGGCATAAAAAAATGACACCGTTTGTATATAAACAGTGTCATTTTTGGTGATACTAAAATGCTTTATTAAGTCCTATTTCTTTTAAAACCACATTTGCGGTATGTCTTGATTTTATTTTGGTTGGAACCGATGTACTTTTATTTGCTGCCGGATTATACCATATGTCATGGTCTCCCTTTCCGTGTCTAACAAAGTAACATCCGTTTTCGCTCAGAACTTTTCTTACTTTCTTTTCGTACTCTGCCACTAGCTATTGATCACCTGTCGCTTAGTACAGAGATAAACAAGCTGATTTTTTGGCAAACCATTTAATTCAAGCATTTCAGGAAGAGCAACTTTAACTTTTTCTACAAGTCTGTCATACGACTCATCTTCAAGAGCTATACCCATTCCATGTCCTATTGCAATCCACACAGAAGCTTCTTCATCATACATAATATTTATGTTCATTAAAAAACCTCCCAAAATCCACATCTCTCCTTTCTCTATTATACCCCTAGATTTACTCGTTTTGCAACACCTTCGTCGGTATTCATTTACCGATTTCTCCTATACTCCGCCGGCGACTTACCGTACCCTTCCTTAAATGCCCTGTAAAAGAAGCTCTTGTTCTCGTACCCTACAGTCTCCGCTATATCTGCTACCGGCATATCTGTGGTTCGAAGCAAAAACTCCGCCCTTGAAAGACGCTTATTCTTTACAAGGTCGCGGAAGTTTTCTCCGCAAAGAGCCTTTATACGCTTGCTAAGGAAGGCAAGATCGTAAGAAAGTTCACTTGCAAGACCCGCAAGGGACCCGTCTTTGTAGTGCTCATCTATATATTTGAGTATGCTGATGGCAAGCTCCTTGTCAGGGTCGTTTCCCCCTACAAAGAGCCTGTCTGTATAGTTCATAAGATTAAGGAATAAAAGCCCCATAGTAACCTGAATCATATAGCGGCTTATGTGATCTTCCCCTATCATAGAAAGCAGCATGTTTTCTATAAGATTTTGTACAGGCGCCGCGTCGCTTACCTTATAATACAGGTAGCTTTCACGCCCCGCCTTGCCTGAAAGCAGGCACTCTATAAGAAAAGATCGAAACTGCGAGTTTTCCTCTCCAAGTATGTCAAACACCTTATCAAAGAACTGAGGCAAGATAATAAAGTTTACCGCTATGTCATCTTTCCCCGCAGGCTCTATTTCCTGCACCGCGTTTCGGTTTAAGATAAGGATCTCTCCTTCTTTAAGCTCTATGCGGTTGCCGTCTATAACATGGGTTGTCTCCCCTTTACACATATAGATCAGCTCTATATAGTTATGTCTGTGCTTTGGAAAGTAGGCAAACCTTGTATGAGGGCGTATCTGTATAAGGCGTCCTCTTTCAAGAAGCCTTTTAGCATCTACCACCATATCGCCTGCCGCCGCATATCTGCTTTTATCAATGCCGCCGGTACCCTCAAGGATAGCTCTCTCTTCTTCTGTTATAACGCTAAGCGCGCTTATTATCTCATCTCTCATAATGCTTCCCTTTTGTCTGCTTTATGTATAGATTGTAAGCCACCTGCGCTCTTTTGTAAACAGATTAAACAAACCCTTTACCTTCTTTAAACTATCTTTATATTGCCGCTTTCCTTCTCGTACATATAAAGCGTGTCTGAAAGAAAATCTTCAGGATCTACGCAGTTTTCATTCACTTCTTTTATCATGTCGCGAACAGTACAAGGCAAAACATTGCAGTTTTCAGGCACAATAAGGATCTCATGCACACTTGAGGGTATAAGGTAAAGATTACAGCCTGTTATAGCCGCAATGCCGCCAAGCTCCCCTTCGTAAAGCAAAGCGGAAGCCCCAAGGTTTGCAAGGCGGTTTGTAAGCACGTAAAAATGCGTAAACACTCCGCTGTCAAGCGCCTCTTTAGGAATCCGGATCACGTCTTTAAGTTTCTTAAGCTCCGCAGGGAATAAGCGCTTCATATTTTCTATGGCAACTTCCCTTATCTTGCTAAGTTCTACCCCCCAGCTATTAAACGCTGCAAGCGGAAGTAAAAAGCTTGTTATGTCGTTTTTCCTTTCTTCCCTTGCAAGTACACGGTAGCAAAGGGTAAGATCAAGGTAGTCTTCTCTTAGCGCGTCTTTAAGATACCCCTCGTTTTTCTCTTTGTTTAGAAGAGAAAAAATAATACGGTCTTTTACGCTCTCAAAGGAAAGGTCAAGGTTAAAGGTCGCCTTATCTTTAAGGTGACTCTTATAAAGCCTTGCCACGCTCTCTGCCGCTTCTTCAAGGCTCATCTTTCCATTTTTAAATTTGTCAAAGTACTCTTCAAGGTAAATAGTGATGCCGATCATTTTATCTGCATCTTTCTCTTCCTCTTTTTCCTTTTCAAAGAGCAAAATACCCGTGCAAATAATGTCGTTTGCCTTAACGACCTGCCTTAACTTTGCGTCGCACTCAGGTAAAACCTCTTTGATCTTTTCTAATATGTTTGCTGTAAATAAATTAAAATCCATAATTCCTCCTGTAAAAGGAGTACACATACGGACTCGAAGAATATAGACCATTATGATATTTGCAAGACTATCATAACAGATTAGATCTTTTCTTACGAAAAAATCTGCCACACTGTCAGACAGTATAGCAGATTTTATTTCAAAAATCAAGAACAAATGTTTCTTTTTTTATTTATTTAATTCCTTAACGTTCTTTGCAATATCTTCAATGACTTTGCCGACTTTTCCTACTAACTCAACGTTTTCCGCAGAAGCATTTACTGCAGAGTCTACGCTGGCATTGATCTCTTCTGAGCTTGAAGAAAGAGTTGATACGGAATCAACGATCTTTTCGTTGGCGTCGCGAAGGCTGTTAACCTTGCTTCCCATCTCTGCAATATTGGTGGCAAGAATACCGGTCTGGCTCTGAATGCTGTCAAACTGCTCTCTTGCTCCGCTTGCAAGCTCGTTCTCTGTATCTGAAAGTGCAACGTTTTCCTGAACCTTCTCTGATACATTACCTGCATACTCTACAAGTTCATTAAGTATAGCGCTGATGTTTTCAGTCTCTGTACGGGTCTGCTCAGAAAGAACTCTGATCTCATCTGCAACTACCGCAAATCCGCGGCCGGCTTCCCCTGCTCTTGCTGCCTCTATAGATGCGTTAAGAGCAAGAAGGTTTGTCTTACTTGAAATACTTACGATAACGTCTACAACGCCTCTTACGCTCTGAGTCTTGTCGGTAAGAGCCTTAGCTGCAAGCTCCATATCGTGAGTAGCTTCGATACCGTTCTTTACAGTATCAAGAAGCTTATCTACGCCTTCGATACCTTCGCCAAGTGACTTTTCCATTTCTTTCATAAGAGCAACGATCTCTTCGGTACGCTTATGTGTATCGTCGATGGCGCCCTGAATATTTTCTGTCTGACTCTTCTGATCTGCTATGGCATCAACTATGGTCTGAACGCCGTCTGCTATGGCATTCATAGTCTGGTAAGATGTCTCTGAAAGCTTTCTTGTGTTCTCAATATCTTCTACCGCGGAAGCAGTCTCAGTATCAACATGTTCTGCGATCTTATGAAGCGTTCCTGTAGCTTCCGTACTCTTTTCAAGAGCATCATTAACCTCATTAATGGAATTCTCAAAGAATTCTGTAAGAAGCTTAACTCCTGTAAGAGAAGCGATAACAACAAGAACTGAGACTATCATCTCAAGCATAACGCTCTCTGATGCGGTGCTCGGGTCTGCAGCCGTTGCCACAGTGATAACACATCTTATGACATTGATGATGATATAGGCAACGCTTACTACCACAACGCGCTTTTTATTCATCAGCATAACAAGTACCATAATTATAGGAATAAGATACGGATATGCTAAGGCGCTTGTGCTCATAAGGAGCATAAACGCATAAACAAGCGTGTAGCCACAGCCCACATACCAGGCGTAGTTGTCGGTATATTTGCCCTTGCCGTATACAAAGAAGCCGCCCAGAAATACCAGGATATTAAGTATCAAAGGAATGAGCGAATTAGCTTTTGGCATGTCCACAGCAAGTGAAAGCTGTGTAACAAGACCAACCGTACCAAAGAAAAACGTGATCGAGTGAACAATAAGAAGTAACCTGTTTGTTTTGAGTAAATGTTTTTGTCTCATAAACTCTCTCCTTTTACATTTTATAGTAAAAATCCAAAGATATTAGTTCTCCTTTAGATTTCCCTGCACATACTTAAATCCGAGGCTTGCTACTTTCTCCTCTTCTCCTTCCGGAACGTTTGCTATTACAACTTCCCTACCCATCTTGTCTATAACTGTTGTAATAAGCTTTAGCATCCTCTCGCCCTCTTCGGGGTCGTGGTCTGCAAATATGCTTCTGTAGGAAACAGCTACTATATTTACAGGAAGCTCACGTACGGCGCGGATGCTCATCATCCCTGCGCCAAAATTACCAAGTCTGAACCTGAAGCCTGACGCCGCAAGCTCGTTCATAAGGAACCTGTAATCCTCATAAGTCTTTATAAGCAGTTTCTCGTCTACCTCAAATATAAAACTGCTTATGTCTACCTTCTTTTCTTCGAGTATAGTAAGTACTGCGGACTCAAAGTTCTGATTTATAAACTGCCTTCTGGTAAGCGGAAGAATAATAGGAACGTCAGGTTCTCCCGCCTCTTTCCTTCTTATTATCTCGTCGCAGCACCCTGCAAGCACATACTCACCGATAGGGATTATCTGCCCCGAACGCTCTGCAAAGCCCGTAAACTTTCCGGCGTTCCAGATACCCTTTTCTTTTCTGTCCCATTTAAGCGAAACTCTAAGAGCGCGTAGATCACCGCTTTGCACCTCATTTACGGTCTGATACTCCATAAAGAAGGTGCCTTCAGAGATGGCGGTGGTAAGCTCGCTCTTAAGCTCCAGCTCTTCAATCTCTTTTTGCGCTATTACCTCTGTATAATAGCAGTAAGTATTCTTTCCAAGCCACTTTGCCTCGGCAAGAGCAGAGTCAGAATGTTTAAGCATAGTGGCTACGCTCTTTCCGTCGCGGGGAGCCACTGCAACGCCTATACTTACAGTGATAACAAATTCATTTACAGAGAGCATAAAAGGGAATCTGAAGGTATTTTGAACCTTTTTTACCCTTTCTTCGTAGGCATCTATATCCTCGATGTTTTGCGTAAGGATATAAAACTCATCACTTCCGCTCCTTGCAAGATAATCGTTTTCATCAAGGTTGCTCTTAAGGCGGTGGCTGATATCAAGTATCAGCTCGTCGCCAAGAGGCTCGCCCCACATGCCGTTGATCTCTTTAAAATCGTCAAGATCAAGATGCATAACGGCTATGTTTTCATTCTTTCGCAGCGTAGAAAGGGCAGAGCCAAGAACCTCCATAAATGCGGCCTTGTTTGGAAGGCCCGTAAGAGAATCTTCGTATGCAAGTTTCTTTATCTTAGCTTCGGAATCCTTAAGCTCGCGGTATTTCGCATTTAATTCTTCCTGGGTGGTGTTAACCTCGCTGTATACGGCATCAAGGTTAAGAAGGGAATCTTCAAGCTCTTTTGCCTTTGCTTTCTTTTCCCTGACAGCTTTTGCTCTGCTTCCTGCAAGAGCACAGCTTAAGATAAACAGCACACCTATTATTATAAGATAAATGTAGTCCTGCATACCGATCCCCCAAAAATTTTATCTTTAAACACCTAAATATTCTAAGATAGCCTTTGCAGCGGTCTTTCCTGCTCCCATGGCAAGGATTACGGTTGCGGCACCTGTTACCGCATCTCCGCCTGCAAACACACCCTTCTTTGTGGTAGCGCCGGCTTCATCTGCCACAAGGCAGCCGCGTCTGCTTACCTCAAGACCTTCTGTAGTAGAAGAAATAAGCGGATTAGGGCTCGTTCCAAGGCTCATGATAACAGTATCAACGTCCATTACAAACTCGCTTCCCGGTACCTCTACAGGGCTTCTTCTGCCGCTTGCATCAGGCTCGCCAAGCTCGCACTTAATGCACTTGATTCCGCATACATAACCCTTTTCGTCTTCAAGTATCTCTACAGGGTTTGTAAGAAGGTTAAAGATAATGCCTTCCTGCTTTGCGTGGTGAACTTCTTCTACTCTTGCAGGAAGCTCTTCTTCGCTTCTTCTGTATACGATATGTACCTCTGCGCCAAGTCTTAATGCGGTTCTTGCAGCGTCCATAGCTACGTTTCCGCCGCCTACTACAGCTACTTTCTTGCCGTAGTATATAGGAGTATCGTAATCATCTGAAAATGCCTTCATAAGATTACTTCTTGTAAGGTACTCATTTGCTGAAAATACGCCGTTTGCGCTCTCGCCCGGTATTCCCATAAACTTAGGAAGACCTGCGCCTGAGCCGATAAATACGGCATCAAATCCTTCTTTTTCCATAAGCTCGTCGATAGTTACCGACTTGCCTACGATACAGTTTGTCTCTATCTTAACGCCAAGTGACTTAACGTTTTCAATCTCTGCTTTAACTACGCGCTCCTTTGGAAGACGGAACTCAGGAATACCGTATACAAGTACGCCGCCTGCCTCGTGAAGTGCTTCAAATATGGTAACGTCGCATCCTGCCTTTGCAAGGTCTCCCGCACAGGTAAGACCTGCA
>Ga0129306_1003946_pt1 | contig 10260 bp, 11 predicted proteins | sample P827metagenome_FD_94438 | JGI IMG/M metagenome (GOLD analysis project Ga0129306, IMG submission 94438) | Capybara group fecal microbial communities from Wisconsin, USA - P827 metagenome | ecosystem: Host-associated > Mammals > Digestive system > Large intestine > Fecal | place: USA: Wisconsin...
CTGCACAATCTAAATCTTTTAATGTAAATTCATATTTCTTCATACTTTATTAAACCTTTCTTTAGAAATTTTCTTCTATATGTTCTTTTCCTATTTCATAAATTGCCTTAATATGATCATCATCTAATGAATAATATACTGTTTTTCCTTCTTTTCTATATTTAACAAGTTTAGCTTGTTTTAGAAATCTTAATTGATGTGAAATTGCAGACTGAGTTGAATTTACAATTTCAGCAATCTCTCCTACACAAAGCTCTGAAACTAATAAACTACTTATTATTTTCATTCTTGTAGAGTCTCCAAATACTTTAAAAAATTCAGCCATATCAAATAACAAATCATCTTCAGGCATTGTATTTTTCACCATATTTACTCTTTCTATATCATATTCTTCAATTTCATTATTTTCCATAAACTCTCCTTTATATGAATATTTGTTCATATATTCATTATATATTTAATAAAAAAAAGTGTCAATATCTTTATTAACACTTTTTCATTAAAAATATCATCTTTCTTTTTACTATCTAATTGGATACTCTTCATCTTTAATAGAAATATCTATACCTCTATTTTTTAACCCCTTTATTATAGAATCATCATCTAGCTTACTTCCAACCAAACTCACACTATTTAAATTTGGTATAGTTAATAAATTTTTACTTCCTGTAACATTTCCATTCTGTATTTTTATTTTTTCCACTTTTTCTAAATTAGATTTTTGTGAAATATCAACATCCATACAATTTATTATTTGTAAAATAGAAGGTGCATAATAATTAGAAATATCAAATTCCATACAATCAGATACCATCAAATCATTTAAATCTGGATTATCTATTGTTCTTTTACTAACAAAATAACATCTTCCAAAATGTAATGTATTAAGTTTTTTCATTTTATTAAATAATTCTACACAATCATCATTGATTGAACAATTTAACAAAGTTAAAATTTCTAGATTTTTTATTTTTCCTAATTCTAATAAGTTAATATTTAAATCCACTCCGAGAAAAACTTTTATTATTTATAGTCATTTCAGTAATATTATCTAATTCCCCATCTTCAATTACACTCTCAGGGCTAAATTTACCTAATTTATATCTTACTAATTTTTCTAGATTTTTGTCTTTAAAACCCATTATACATTTCCTTCCCTAATATTTTATTTTTCATAATCGCTTTTATCTTCTGATATAACATTATTCTCAGTTGTCTGATTTAAACTATTTATTTTTTCTTCATATTCTTTTTTTTGCTTTTCAGTTAGCTCAAATGAATATTTTCTTTGGGTTTTTGGAGGACTTAATAATTCTGGTTTTTTAGTTTCTTCAATTGAGCCATTCAACATGTTAAACATAAATCTAAACGCCATTGGAATATTAACAAGTGTTAAAAGATACAAATTTAATATTTCTTTCTTTGAAAAATAATACTCCATTAAAGAATCATAATTTATTTTTAATTTTTTGATTTTATCAATCATAGACATATTATCTGAGCAGTCCTTACCAAATATTTTTTGACATTTGTTTAATTTTTTTATATTAGAATCATCTGTCATTACTGCCCCATCATAATTTTTTTGGCCAGCACAACAATCAACATTATACCATTTACCATTAACTTTTACCTTATTCCATAGTAAACTCATCGTTCCTTCCATAATACCAAGCTTACTTTTTATAGCCTCTTTTTTGTCTTGTTTTTTATCATCTTTATCTTCTTTTTCTTCTAAGTTACAGTAAGGAAATTTGCCTTTAGATTTTTTACTATAATATATAGTTTTTTCGCCTCTTCCTAATTCATTTTCTACTCCTAATACATTACATACCTCTCTAAAAACATTTGCCAAACCTTCTCTAGAAAAATTAGATTTACCATTTACATCTTCTTTATATACCCCTAAAAATCCACATCTAACTTTTTCAAAATCAGCATTACCATTCATTAATGGGTCTGCAAATTTATCATAAGTACATGCCTTCACAACTTTATCATATGTTTGCAATATCAGTTCATCTTCTGATAATTCTTCCTTATTTGGTATATCTGCAAAAAATTGTATTAGATTATAAAATTGAAAATATTCATCAATTGTATATTTAAAACCTGTATCACTATGTTTTTCATCAATTCTACTATAAATAACATTTCCAATATTATACTTATCTATTTGTTCTTTATTTAATTGTGTAACGCTATCTATAGCTACTAATAATTTAATTCCCTTACTTAATATAAGATTCATTGGTAATTCTTCTAAAGAATTTACATATACTTGTATCTCATTTATATTATATTTTTCAAAAATTTCTTCTGCTATTGGGAAATCATCATTCTGCAAAACTAATGTAAGTTCTGGTCTTGAATCTGGTAATTTTTCTAATAAATCTAGTGTAAATTCGAATCCGACCGCTTCTTTTTTCATCATCATATTTTTTCTTATTTTCAATTTTCACAGTCTCGTTCATATACCCTACATAAAATTTATTTTTTAATTCTGGCACTTTTTCAAAAACTTGTTTTAATATTCCCAAATCAATATTTTCTATCAAATCATCTCTATAATTTTCTATAGATAAAAAAACATCAATATATTTTTTTTCTTCATCACTAAACTCGCTAGAAGCTAAATATGCATCAATCTTTTTTCTATTTTCAAAGAAGTCTTCTATACCGTTTTTATTTATCTCTGTTATTTTAAATTCTTCTATATCAGATAACTCTACCTCAGATAACCTAGGCGTAAATAGTTTAACTCCAAAATTACATTCTTCCAACATATCTACTGGAATTTCTTTCAAGCTATCTATATCACAAAGTATAGAAGAAATTCTACCTTTTTGGGCTAAATCCTGAATTTTCATTATATCCTCAGTAGACAAATCCTTCTTTTCTATCAAAGACACTTCAATTTTTTTAGGCATCGCATCAGGAAGAAAATCTAATCTATCAAGTGTATATGAAAAATCTATTTTTTCTTTTTTATATAATTCTTCTGCATATTTTCTTTTACAGATCATATCATTAAATACATAATAATATGATTTTAATTCTGGTACTTTTTCAAAAAGTGCTTTTATATCATCCTGATGTTTGGGTTCAAAATAACAATAATTTAATTTTATTATATTATTTAATATTCGAGTTTCTTCTTTATTAAGTTTATATTTTTTCGAAATATAATTACAAAATCTTTTTTGATCTTTTACACTTTCAAATGAATATTTATCATTTTTTGAAAGTTCATTATTCTTTCTTTTACATTTTGGGCCACCTATTTTTTTTAGTGATTTATGAAGCCTTTGCATAGTAAAATCATCAACAAAAGTTGTTTTTGACGCCCTCGAAGCTGTAAAATCAGAATGTCCCCAGCAAGAATCAACATTATACCATTCACTATCTACTTTAACTTTTGTCCAAGCATGAAAATCATACATTCTATAAAATGGAAGCGGTAATCCAATGCTAATATTATCTCTCCCCATATCTTTATACTTATTACGATATATTTCATTTTCACTTATTATTGAATCCATAACTTCGCCAGATACAAATACTGCTTCCATTCCTTTTATCAGATATGCATTTCTAAGAATATTAGCATATCCTGCGCAAACACATTTTCCAAAAAGTAAACCATTTTTCATAGAACGACAATGTCTTATATTTTCATCACTATATTCTTGCTCTTTTTTGGTTTTAGGATATCCAGCAGGGTAATCATAAATTATATTTTCTGTAATTCTTTTATATATTTCCACAGCCCTTTCTCTTTCAGGCATATCCAAATCAATTCCACTTAGTAATTCTTCTAAGTTTCTATATATAGCAACATATTCGTCTGAAGTATAGACATCTTCTATATAATTCTCATTATCTTCACAATTATTTTTGTAATATTCATGAATTTCTTCAATTTTCCATTTTTCTATATCTTTTGGAGATAATTCTGTAACATTATCTATATAAACAACTAATTTTATTTTTTCTCTAATTTCTTCAGGCAATTTATGTAAATCTTTAGCTTGAATTTTTATACTCTCAATTTTATATTTTTCAATTATTTCTAAATCCAAACTTTCAAAAGGGATCAAATTTAATCCTGTAACCGGTCTAGAATTTGGATAATTTTGTAATTGTTCAATAGAAAAATAACATTCATCTTTTAATGCTTTTACATATTCTTCATTTAAAACTGTAGTTTTTTTTCTATATAATCTTTGATTACTTACCCAATAAATACTAGCCAATTCTGGCATACTTTCAAATAATTTTGATGGAATATTATGATAAGCATACCCAACAGTATACGTATTTAATCCTTGCATAAAAATTCTTTGTTCCTCATCTAAGTCTTTAAAACTTGGATAAATGAGCTTATATTGTTCACCTGTATATATAACATTTTCTTCATCTTTAATAGGTATATTTGTTGAAAAAATTTTGGTTATATTATATTGGTCTATTTGTTCTGGGGTAATATCATCAAAACTTTTTACATGAACATAAACTTCAATATTTTTTTGCTTTATAAGATTTTGAGGCAATTTTGATAAATCATCAAATTTTATCCTAATTGTATGAACATCAAATTCATCAAAAACGCTTTCTGTTATATTGTTTTGATTTACCATATCTAAAACAAAATTTGGTCTTGAGTCTGGTAATTTTCTTAACAAATTTTCTGTCATATTAAAAGTAAGCGGATTAGATTCTTTAACACTTTTATCATAAACTTCTCTTTTGGTAACAAATGATTCAGAAACAAAAAACATTTTTTTCAAATCAGGAACTAACTCAAATATTTGTACAATATCATCTATATCTTTTTCACTAAATTCTACAAAATCATCTGATTTTAACCATGATTCTAATAAAAGTATTTGTGATTTACTTAAACTTAATATAGTTTCTTTATTTCTTATATATATATCTTTTGCACTATATTTTTTATCTTTTGAATCTTCCATTTATTATCCTCTCTCTTAAAAATCTAATTTATCCTCTAAATAAATTTTTGAAATTACTGATAATTCTTTTTGTGATGCTTCAGAAACTTTAAATGAAAATATTTTTTTCGAATCTGCTTTTATCGCATAAATAATTCCATTTCTTGTAGCTTCTAGCATTTTTATTGCTCCTGTATCTTGTTTTGCACAACTTGTACATTTAAATCCATTATCTTTAAAACTAAAATAATCTAAATTTTCTTTTGATTTACATTCTACACATTCATTAACATTTGGCGTAAAACCTAAAACTTTTGAAAGTCTTAATTTAAATACAGAAGTTACAAAATCTAAATCTTTGTCTGTTTCTGAAATTGTATAAATAGTATTTAAAAACAATTTTAAAGTATGAAATGAATTTTGATTTTCTGTGGTTACTGCTTTTATAATTTTAGTAATATCTGCAGCACACATAAGTTTATCATAATCTGTTCTAATATTATAAAAAACTTCTATTGGCTCACATGAATTCATAGTATATGTATCAGAGCCTTTAAAAAGCATGTATTCTCCAAAACATAAAAATTGTGTACCTGCCATAAGACCACTTTTTGGTCTTCTTGCTCCTCTAGCACTACAACTTATTTTTCCTAGATTTGGAGTAAGAAGTGTAACCATCTTATCAAAATCACCCATATTATTTTCAGCAATTACTATTCCATTTACTTTTAGATTTTTCATTTAAATTACCTTTTAATTCTTCTTCCAAACCTTCCAATTTTTTTAATTCTAAAAAAACATTTATATTCCCTGTTTTCTTAAATGTATTCCAAGCCAATTCTTTTATCATATGAACCTCCTAAAAATAAGAAAAATATAATTTATACTTATTCTTTCTCATTTTTAAGATTTTATTCATTTTATTTATTAGCAATTTTTTTAGCTAAATTATCAACATCTTCTTTTATTTCATCATTACTATTGTAAGAAATAACTATTCCATGAATCAATCCTGTTTCTTCATTTTCAGCCATTGTTACATAGTACCTATTAGTATCTTTTATCTCACCAATATCATCATTTATAGTGTCTACATCAGTAGTTTCTTCAAAATATTCTCCATCAGAATTTATATATATTATATAAGGAAGATACTTTTCTTCATCTTGAGTTTTACTATTGGCTTCTAAACTAGTCACAAAACTTGAAACATTGCGTCCACTTTGCATACCTTTATACTTCGTAAATTTCGAATTAAATGTTGACTTTTCTAACCCTGCCAACATATCATTTTCATAATCAACCTCATTTCTTACTTTATTTGTATTGGTCTCATTTTTTACTGTGTTAGTGTTAGTATTAGTATTACTTTCATTTCTTACGGTATTAGTATTAGTTTCGTTTTTAGTTTTATTTGTATTACTTTCGTTTTTTACTTTGTTTGTATTACTTACATTTTCATCATCATCATCTTTTTCTTTGCTTGTATTATCTTTTTTATTTGTACTTATACTATTTCCAACTACTACATTTTTTTCTGAATTATCTTGTTTTCCCATAAGAGTAACTAAAAGTATTGATAACACTACCAATATTATCAGAGCAACTATTGCAATTATAATTATTACTTTTTTTGAATTCATATTTTATCCTCTTTATTTTAATTTAAATTTATTAACTATTGAATCATTTTCTTGCCAGTCTGGTTTTACTTTTACCCATACTTTTAAATTTACCTTTGATCCAAACATTTCCTCTAAATCTTGTCTTGCATAAGTTGATATTTGTTTTAATTTACTTCCTGCTTTTCCAATTATTATTCCTTTATGAGATTCTCTTAAGCAATAAATTGTAGCTTCTATATCGTATATGTCTTCACCTTTTGAAGTTTGTCTATCTTTAAATTTTTCAACTTCAACATATATTCCATGAGGTACTTCATCATTTAAAAATTTTAAAGCTTTTTCTCTTATTTTTTCTTCTGCAAGTTGACGAGATGTTTGATCTGTGTATTCATCTTCTTCGTAGTATCTAGGTCCTACTGGAAGTAATTTTTCAATTTCACTTATTACAATTTCACTATCGTCTTTTAAAGCAGATATAGGAATTATGCTACTAAAATTGTATTCTTTACTATATAAATCTATTAACGCAAGTAAAGTTTCTTTTTCAACTAAATCTATTTTGTTTATTATTAAAATACAAGGCTTTTTAGATTCGATGATTTTATCTAAAATTCTTCTATCTCCTCTACCAATTTCAACACTTGTAGCTTCAATAACAAATAAAACACAATCCACTTCACCAATCATTGTAAAAGCTGTATCTACCATTGTTTGACTTAACTTTGTTTTTGGTTTGTGAATACCAGGAGTATCTGTAATTATTATTTGTGAATTTTCATTATTTATAATTGCTTTTATAGCTGTTCTAGTAGTTTGAGTTTTGTTTGCAGTAATTGCAACTTGCTCTTTTACTAAATTATTTAATAAAGTCGATTTTCCTACATTTGTTCTTCCTAGCAAAGACACAAAACCAGACTTAAAATCTTTTTCCATCATTTTTCCTTTCAAAATTGAAAAATAATTACAATTTTATACGCATTTTAATATAAAGATAACGCAGTTACATACTTCTGTATGCGCCTTTGCCTTATCTTCACATTTAAATACGCCTAAAATTTAATTCTTTTTCAATAATATAATTAATAATCTATCTTTTTATATTTAATATATTCAAAATATTTTCTTCTTTGGCTCTCATCTTAATCTTATCTTCTTCTTCAATATGATCTTCACCCATTATGTGATAAAATCCATGAACTACCATATATGAAAGTTCTCTTTCAAAACTATGACCATATTCTTCTGCTTGCTCGTATACTCTTGAAATAGATATTACAATGTCTCCTAAAACTTCTGGAAATTCGCCAACGAATTGTTCTAAGTTTTCTATTTCACTTTTTTCAAACATAGGAAAAGAAAGTACATCAGTTTCTTTATCTATATTTCTGTATTCTTTATTTAATTTTCTAATTTCTTCTGGAGTAGTTAAAATAATGCTCATATAAACATTTAAGTTTTCTAATTTTTCAACTTTAAAACATTCTTTCAAAACAGTATTTATAATATTTTCGTAATCTTTATTTTCTTCAATTCCTCTAAATTCTATTTCTGAAAATTTTTCCATAATTACTCCTTCTTTATATTAATTTAAAGAGCGATGTATAGTCGCTCTTTAGTAATTTTATTTAATTGTTGCTTCATTCTTTGCTATTTTACCTTTTACTAATTTCAAATTTCCTTTGTTTAATGTAGCAAAAGCTTTTACAACCTTCATTATACCAGCATCAGATAATTTTGATTTATAAAATTTCTTTAAAGCTTTGTTGTTTGGTGTATTTTCTAATTCTGCAATTTCTCTTTTTAAGATAAGCACTTCTTTTTCTTGAGAATTTTTTGCATTTGTATATGCATTCCAGAATTTTTTATAATTTTCTCTGTCTTGTGGCTTGTCCCAATAAACTTTTGTAGATAATAATTTAACATTATAATCTTCAATAAGTTTTATAACCATGTTGTAAGCTTCTTCTTTTTTAGCAGAATCTGTAGTATTTACAACTAAGTTTCTAGCATCTTTTAATAATTTGTTGTAGCATTGTTCAGCTGCAACTAAAGGTAAGCTGTGAGTGAATAATACTCTACTTAAACCTAATAAAATCATATTTTTTTCTATGAATTCTCTTTCGTCTAATTTACCAACTGTAAATTTTTCGAACTCTTCATAATCTTTTTTGATCTTTTCATAAGTAGTATCATTTTCTTCTTTTTGAAGCTTTAATGGTAAAACATTTTTTATATAATCTTCTAATGTTGTGAAGATACTTGAATACAAAAGAACTTCTCCATTTTCAGCACTCTTGTAATCTGCAAGTTTTACGGAATAATTTTTAATTATTCCTTTATATAAGCCTTCAACTTTTGATACATATAAGTTTTCAAATTTTTGAATTATTTTTTCTTTTCCATTTACTTTTAGATTTTCATAATCTAATTCTAAAAGGAATTTTTGTTTTCTGTATTTGTATTCTAAATATTCATTTTCTTTAAGATGTACTATGTTGTAATAACTTGTAATTGCACTTTTTTCAAATTCTGATGCAATCCCTTTTTTTACTTTTTTATAAACTGAATCCATAATGTATTTGTCTATTGATTCAAGATATAAAGAATAGCTTTCTTCGTATCTGTTTCTTAATTGATCTTTTTTTGTATCATCACTACTATCTACTGTAGAGTAAGCTTCAAAACTTTTCAATACATTATTTCTTTTCATATTTATTAAAAGACTATTTATACCCACTTTAGTAGGAGTTAATAGCTTGCTTAATGTGTTTGTAATTTTATTAAAAAATGTTGTATCAGTTTCTAAAACCTTTAAACTTCTTTCTTCCATATGTCCCCCTTATCTAAAAAACTAAATCTTCGTTTTTTCCGATTTTTTCTTCAACTACGCAATTAACTACCACCATAACTTCATTTCCGTTAACCTTCGTATCTGCAAAACTATCTACAAAATTTTCATATTTATTTTCTAAACCTGATAAAATTTCATTTTCTAATTTAGCTTTTAGTTCATTTGTAATGCTTTCTACAGAACAAGTTCTGTATTCTTCTTTTATTTCTCTATAGTTGATTTTTTCAAATTCTATCGGTAAATAATAATTGGAAAATAATCTAAACTTCTTTTTCGTCTCTATTGTATCATACTTTTCAAATTTTGAAACCCCTTTATTCAAATTAATTTTAAAATTATTTAAATTTATTTTATATTGATTATATTCATTTCCAGTAACAACTTTTTCATTATCTGTTAGCTTTCTTTTTTCTTCTTTTGAATAAGTTATTTTAGCATATACATCTGCTCTAGAATTTACATATCTTATTCCAGTATATTTTCCTTCCATTACGCCTTCTACAAGCAAAGTGCCTTCTTCTACTTCATCTCCTTCTTGTACTCTGGCAGTACCTGATTGTACATTTACTTTTGTTATTACTCCTTTTTTGTTTGAAACAATATTAGTAATTTTTGATTCATCAACTATTTCTGGCTTTTCTTTTGCAGAAACAATTTCTAAAATAAAATTTGTGCCTTTTATTTTCGCACCCACCCACGAAATGTCCGCTCTTTTTAATCTTATTGTATTTATTAGTTCTTCAGTATTTATTTTAGATATTCTTGTACCACTTTTTATTCCTTGCTCTTCTAACAAGCTTAAAATTTCTGCTTCATTTATATCTTCTGA
>Ga0129306_1003947_pt1 | contig 10260 bp, 5 predicted proteins | sample P827metagenome_FD_94438 | JGI IMG/M metagenome (GOLD analysis project Ga0129306, IMG submission 94438) | Capybara group fecal microbial communities from Wisconsin, USA - P827 metagenome | ecosystem: Host-associated > Mammals > Digestive system > Large intestine > Fecal | place: USA: Wisconsin...
TAATTTGAAAGAAAAAATAAATATTGCAGTAGAAAATCAAGGTGCAATTGGATCTTCATGGTCTTTTGCAGCTTTAAATACATTAGAAACATATTTAAGTTTAAAAGAAAATAAAGAATTTGATTTTTCAGAAATGCATTTAGAATGTTTAGAAAATGGATTTGAAGATGCAAGTAAATTATATGAAGGTGGTTTTAGTACTGAACAATTTAATAAAGGAATAGATTATGATCGTTTTGTAGATTATTTTGCAAATTTAAAAGGTCCTGTATATGAATCAAAAATTCCATATTATAAAGATAATAATAAAGATGCAAAATATTCAGAAGCAGATAAAGAACTTTTTGAAAACAATAATGTATCTGTATTTGTTTATGAAATAGCTCATTATAATATTGATGATTATAAAGCACAAAATAAAGAAAATAAATTTGTAACAGATGTAAAAAATCATATTATGAAAAACGGTGCTTTAAGTGCATCAATAAATGCAGGTTCTATATTACCTCTTGAAAATGTTGGAAAAGGTTTATATTATGAGCCAAAAGAAAATGAATATATGAAATTACCAAATCATGCAGTTACAATAATTGGTTGGGATGATGAATATAGTAAAAATAATTTCAATAAAGATGCTCGTCCACAAAATGATGGTGCATATATTGCATTAAACTCTTGGGGAGAAGATTGGGGAGAAAACGGAATATTTTATATTTCATATGAAGATTATTGGGTTAATAAGAATATGAACGGTATTCAAAATGCAGCTACAAAATTTGATAAAAATGTAATAAAAGATGTACAAATAGAAGATCAAGAAATATATAACAAAATCAAAAATTCAATGGAGTCAATTGGAGATATAACTAATAATTCTTATGCTAGTAGAGGTTTTAGTCAAAAAAATACATATATGACATCTGATGATTCAAAACAAATAATTAAATTACTTCCAATTCAAATTCAAAATATACAATATTTAAATTTTGCTAATATGAATATAACTTCAACAAAAGGTTTAAGTGGTTTTTCAAATTGTCTTGGATATAATTTTTCTAATTGCAATTTAAAAACCTTAGATGTATTAGATAATTTAAGTGATGGTATAAAATCTTTAAAACTTAGTAAAAACGATATTGAAGATATTACTAAAATAGCTAAATTTAAAAATTTAGTTGAATTAAATTTATCAGATAATAAAATAAAAGATATTACTGTTTTAAAAGAATTAAAAAATTTAGATGAATTGAATTTATATAATCAAACTATTGAAGAGAGTGCAACATTAAAAGAAAGCAAATATACTCTTCCAACACTAATTTCTGATGCTGTTTTATATAATGAAAAAACACCAATAGAATATAAAGATGGAAAAGAAAAAAGAGCACCTCAATTAGAGTTAAATAAAATTAAAACTCAAAATGTAGAAGTATCTGATGATTATTCTGAAATAAGTTTTAATAATAAAAAAGGTACAGTTACAATTACATTAAAAGGTGGAGTTGTGGCAGGAACTGTATATAAATTAAGTTATGAAGTAAAATCTGAAGAAGATAAAAATGATGATCAAAAACAAGATGATGACAAAAAACAAGACGATGATCAAAAACAAGATGATGACAAAAAACAAGATGATGACAAAAAACAAGATGATGACAAAAAACAAGACGATGATCAAAAACAAGATGATGATCAAAAACAAGATGATGATCAAAAACAAGATGATGATCAAAAACAAGATGATACAAAACAAGATGATACAAAACAAGAAGATACAAAACAAGAAGATACAAAACAAGATGATACAAAACAAGACGATACAAAACAAGAAGATACAAAACAAGATGACACAAAACAAGATGACACAAAACAAGAAGATACAAAACAAGACGATACAAAACAAGATGATGCAAAACAAGATGACACAAAACAAGATAATGTAGAAACAATTTCTTCACAAAGCCAAGACGTTATAGATAAATTTATGAAGAAATCTGAAGAAGCAGAGAAGAAGGTTGTAATTGTAAGTCAATCAAAAGTTAGTAAAGCAAATAATGGAGAAAACCAACCATCTGTAACTGTAAAAGGAGATGAATATATTTATGACTCAAAAGCAGAGCCAGAAATACCCAAAACTCCAGAAACACCAAATACACCAAAGGAAGAAACTCCAAAAAAGAATCCAACAGTAAATTATGTTACACCAGAACCAACACCAAATAAAACAGTTAATCCTATAATACAAAGTGTAAAAACTGGTGATAATATAATAATATTTGTAGTAATGGGATTTGTTGCTGTTGTTGGAATTGTAGTAATAATTGTTTTAAAAAAGAGAAATAAAAAAGAAGAATAAAATATAAAAAGGACTAGTAAATTTGCTAGTTCTTTTTGTTTGCGTTTGTTTTATTGACAATGATGCAGCTGTGTGATACAATACTTTACATAAAATAATCGAAAGGGGTGTAAATCATGAGAGAACGAAATGTTGTCCGTGATACAGCTTTTGACGAAACTACAGAACTAACTAATTCTGTAGAAACAAATGAAGAAGCAAGAAACCAAACAGAAATGGATGAATCATCAAACTATGAAGATTGTTTTTATGGCTTTTGCAATACTTCTGCGATTGTTGAAAATCCAATTCTAAAAGACACAGCAACCAAAATAAAGCAAACCCTACTTCGGCGATTAAAAGACTGTATAATTGTTAGTGGGCTTGAAAGTTCAGGAAGGAGAACTGCAGTACAATTTATAGCAAGAGAACTTGAAGCAAGCAATGATTTACCAGATAGATTATTAGGTATAAAGTTTATCAGAGTGGAGTTTCCTGAAGAAGAAATGTATACAGATGATGTAACAAATTTTCTTTTAGAAGGAATTTCTAAATACTATAAAGCAGGAATAAGAAAACTAGTTCTTGTTTTAGATGATTTAGAAGCTCTTCCTGTATCTTTTTTATCCCAATACTATTCAGTAAAATTTAAGCTTCAACAAGTTGGATTTGATCTTTTGAAGTTCATAATGATTCTAGATGATGATCCCATGGAAGACGATTGTGAATTTGTTCATAAGCATACAACTGATGAAAGAGAGTTAGAAGATTATGAAATTTTACAAGATGCATTTTTGATTCCTCATGATTTGGAGGTTGATTTTTTAGAGATTGTAAAAAATCTTAGACCTCAAATTGATGAATTGGAAAAAGAGCATAATGTAAAAGCTTCTAATGAAATTTTAGAACAGGTTTTGCTTATGAAGGCATCTAAACTCAAAAACAGTATTGTTCCATATTATGCTGCAATTCATAACTTTGATTGCATAATGGGCATTGCTGAAGAGGAGTCTAGAGGAAGCGAAACAATTGAGGTAGGTTTAAAACACCTTAAGCAAATGTTTTCTGATGATTATGAAGTTTTTGATAATTTTTCAGAAGATGTTAGAGAACGTATTGCTTATCATGAATGTGGTCATGCACTTCTGATGCTTTTAGATAATGATTTATCAATATCTGTAAATGGCATAAGAATTGTTCCTGATTGTTCGACAGGTGCTAATGGAATAACATATACTTTAGATAGGGTTACTAGTAAATCTTTACCCACTAGAAAATATGTTGTTACCAAGATTGCTATGGACTTAGCAGGAAGAATTGCAGAAGCAAGTGAAAACATCGGAGCAGAATCAGACATGGATAATGCAAATTCAATAGCAAGGGATTTTGTATTAAACAGCGGACTTACAAAAATGGGAAAAAATTACATTTGCCAAAAAGATGACTTTTTCATATCTGACTTTACAAAGGTTATGATAGAAAAAGAAATCAAGGAATTGCTTGAAGAAGCAGAATCATATGCAAGAAAAGCAATTTGGGACTATGATAAGTTCCTTGAAGAGTTAGTGCAGAGTATTATTCCTGTCGGTGTTATGTCTGTTCACAAGGTTAAGGAAATTTGGTCAAAATACAAAAAGTCATAATTAACAAAGCGAGTGAGATAAGTGTTATCTTACTCGCTTTTGTTTCATTGACAAAAATGGCCTTGGTATGATAGAATTGTAGACATAAAATTTTAGAAAGGAGTGTCAGTTTATGCTAGACACCATGAAACAGCAGACCAATAAAGACACTCAATCTGTGGAATTATCTGAGAAGCTTGCTCGGATAAATCATGAAGCAGAGTCGAGTACGAATGACAAGCAACTAAAAGCAAAAGTGGATGAGGTAATTTCAAATTTTGATAATTCAGAAAATACTTCAGAAGACGAAAGTTCCAAGCAGAATATCATATATATATCCGATTTCACAAATATAGTTGGAGATTATCCTATTACTGAACATTGGAGAATAAAAAGATATTCAAATTTGGTTTTTCAGTGCTTAACCAGAGTTTTAAAAAATACAGTTGTATTATCTGGAATGAATGGATATGGAATTACCACTACTGCAATGTTTGTTGCAAAGAGAATTGTAGAAGGCAGATGCCCAGAACGATTCAATGATGTCAAACTTATATGCGTAGACAGAAAAAATTTCATATTTGCAAAAGATGCAGATGAAATTTGCGAAATTCTTTATGAAATTTTAAGTGTGCTTCGTGCAAATGAAATCAAAAAAGTAATAATATTTTTTGATGATTTTGAAAAGATGCCACTTTGCTTTCTGGAAGAGTTCTCAATAATTGTCGAAGGCATGCAGGAAGAACTTGAGTTTGACATGCTCAAATTCTTGATCGGCGTAAGAGCAGAATTTTTTGAATCAAATCCCAATAATTTTATGATGAGTTTTGTTAAAGATTCTACTCTTATAACAATGGAATGTGATAATAATATTCTTGATATTATCAAAGTGGTAAGACCTAGGATAGCTGAATTATCAAAAATGCATTCCAATGTTACAATAAGCGATTATTTTCTTGAGGTTTATGGTTGTTTTGCTTTAGCTCAGTTAGGAGATTATATCAACTATAAGAGTTTTATAAGCGGAATTGATGCTTTGTTTGCAATTTGTGAAAATTTCGGAGATAAAAGAGTTTCTCGGAAGCATATAAGAGAACTTTATCTCAGACAATTTAGAGAAATGGAAGCAAAGTCAGAAGCTCAACTATTACGGCTTGCAAAACATGAAGCAGGTCATGCTGTTTTCGGATTATCAATTTCATATCAAGCTGTTGTTATGGGAGTGAATATTATCGGAGATAGTGATGGTGCTGAGGGGAGAACTGTAGCTGTATATAGTGACAATCTCGAGGAAGATAAAACTTATGACAGAAATACTTTTATTGATAAAATTGCTTTTAATTTAGCAGGAAGAGTTGGTCAAGGAAGTATTGATGTAGGCGCTCACGGAGATTTACTCAAAGCAAAAACTTTGGCTCAAAAATTTCTTGAAAGAGTAGGGAAAGATTTGGGTGAAAATTATGCTTTTAATTTTGAGAGCGATAGACTGTCAGAACGTTTTATTCAAGAATATGAAAGTAAAGTTCAAGAACTTTTAAATGAAGCATATGCAAAAGCTCAAAAAACTTTGAATGATGAAAAAGAAGTTTTTGATGAGGTTGTTTCATTGCTTTTGAAAAAGAAGTATCTTACAGGAACTGAGCTAAAAGCTATCTGGAAAAAACATCATAAGTGATTGGAGGTATTATTATGGCCAAAAAAGGTAATAATTCTTCTAAGAAAACTTCTACAAAAGAGGTTACGAATGAACAAGCAGAAGTAATTGTTGATACCTATGCTCAAGATAATGCATTTGAAGTTATAAATTCAAGCGTTTTGAGTTCTAGAGAGTTTGAAATAAAAGTTAAAACAGATATTGTAAAATCAGTCTTAGCTAATGTGACAAATGCTCTAAATAGGACTTTATCTAATTCAATTATTATTTCTGGACCAAGCGGCTCTGGAAAAACTACTTTTTTAGATTTTGTAGCTGATACAATTCTAAAAGTAGAAAATAATTGGAATTATTCTATTTCAACTGAAGTTATCCAATTGTTTTCAGAAGATATGCCTGAAACTTCAGAGGAGATAATAGAAAGTCTTAGTAGTATTATCGAAATGGCAAAAGAAAAAAATAAAGTTTCTGTTTTGTTTTTGCTTGATGATCTTTGGCTTTTTTCAACAGCTTTTTTAACAGAATTTTCGTATATTTATGAAGGATTAAAAACAAGAACCAATTTAAAAGCATTGAAATTTATATCTACTATAAATGAAAATGTTTTGGAACAAGTTGGAAATAAATGGGAGATTGTTGCTAATTCTTTTATTACAACAATTGTTCCAGAAAAAAATCCTGAAATAATATGTGAAATGTTATATCCTGATGTTGAAAAAATCTATATTGCTTCTAGTGCAGATATGCTTGGAAAAACTGTAGAAATGACAGATGAACTAAGCACTGCTTTACGGAATTTTACAAGCTATGCTTGGGTAGCTTTTGCTGCAAAAGCAAGTTTCGATTCAGAAGAATATATGTATAACTATAATAGCTTTATTCATTTTATGGATGGCGTTATAGGAAGAATTCCTGAGAAATGGCATCTTGTCGGTTATGAAAAAGATTGTTTACTGAATATTAATAGTGTTGATTTTGAAAACTATCATAGTTATAGTATAGAAAAAAGAAATGCTATTATCCGCCATGAATCTGGCCATTGTTTAATTGCTCTGATAAATTCAGATATATTTTCTGTAGATGGTGTATGCTGTTTACCAGATACTGAACACAAAATTTCTGGAGTAACATTAGCACAGCAATGGTGTGGAGGCTTTGATAAAAATTCTGTAATCAGAGGACTGGCTTTCTATTTAGCTGGCAGAATAGCTCAAGGAGAACCATATAGTACTACTGCAAGTAATGATTTATCTTTGGCAAATGAACTTGCTAATGAATTTGTTGAGAAATATGGAGCATATGAATCTATAGGTATAAATGTTTTTCTATATGGAAAAACTTCAATTTCTAAGGACAAATTAAGAGCAGTTGAAAAAGAGGTAATAAATCTACTTGCTGAAGCGGAAAAGTATGCTAAAAAAATGCTTAAAACACACAAGAAGTTGTTTGATGCATTATGTAGCAGACTGCAGGCTTATCCAATTATTACGAGCAAGGAATTAGCAATGCTTAAGTCAAAATTTGAAAAATAATAAAAAAAGGGCAGGTTTCTATATAGAAACCTGCCCTTTTTATGAGAATAACTAAAAAAATAAAAAAATCTCTTTAATTAGAAAAACAAATGTGATATAATACTAGCCATTAAGGAAAAAGAAAGGTAGGGAAGCTGTATGTCATATAATTTTAAAGAAGTAGAGAAAAAATGGCAAACAAAATGGTATACTGAAGGTACTTTTAACGCAAAAGATGATTATACAATGAAAAAATGGTATGGTTTAATTGAATTCCCATATCCATCAGGACAAGGTCTTCATGTTGGTCATCCTAGAAGTTATACTGCTTTAGATATCATTGCAAGAAAGAAAAGAATGGAAGGATATAATGTTTTATATCCAATTGGTTTTGATGCATTCGGACTCCCTGCAGAAAATTATGCAATAAAAAATCATGTTCATCCTAAAATAACAACTCAAAAGAATGTTGCTCATTTTACAGAACAATTAAAATCATTAGGTTTTTCTTTTGATTGGTCAAGAGCTGTTGATACAACAGATCCAAATTATTATAAATGGACACAATGGATTTTTATTCAATTATACAAAAAAGGTTTAGCATATAAAACTACTATGCCTATAAATTTCTGTACAGGTTGTAAAGTTGGTCTTGCAAACGAAGAAGTTGTAAACGGTGTTTGTGAAAGATGTGGAAGCCCTGTTGTTCAAAAAGAAAAATCTCAATGGATGCTTGGTATTACAAAATATGCTCAAAGATTAATTGATGATTTAGATGATATAGATTTCTTAGATAAAATAAAAGCTCAACAAAAAAATTGGATTGGTAGATCAGAAGGTGCTGAAGTAAATTTCAAAATAGAAGGAACAGATGATAATCTTCTTATTTATACAACAAGACCAGATACAATTTTTGGAGCTACATATATGGTTGTTGCTCCGGAGCATAGCATTATTGAAAAATATGCAGATAGAATTACAAATTTAGATGAAGTTAATGAATATAAAGCAAAAGCTGCATTAAAATCAGCTTTTGAAAGAGCAGAACTTAATAAAGAAAAATCAGGAGTAGAAATAAAAGGAATTAAAGCTATAAATCCATTAACAAATGAAGCTATTCCAATTTGGATTTCTGATTATGTTTTACTTACTTATGGAACTGGTGCTATCATGGCTGTTCCAGCTCATGATACAAGAGATTTTGAATTTGCTAGTAAATTTGGTTTACCTATTAAACAAGTTATAAAACCAAAAGATAGTGAAGCTCCAGAAAAATTAGAAGAAGCTTTCACAGATGTAGAAAATGGTGTTTCTATAAATTCTGGTTTCCTAACAGGATTGAATTCAAAAGATGCAATTCAAAAAGCTATTGATTATATTGAAGAAAATAAATTAGGTGAAAGAAAAGTAAATTACAAATTAAGAGATTGGGTATTTTCTCGTCAAAGATATTGGGGAGAACCAATACCAATGGTATATTGTGATTGTTGCGGATGGAATCCAATAGATGAATCTGAACTTCCACTTAAACTTCCTGAGATAGATGATTATGAACCAGGAGAAAATGGAGAATCTCCTTTAGCCAAACTTACAGATTGGATAAATACTACTTGTCCAAAATGTGGTAAACCAGCAAAAAGAGAAACAGATACAATGCCACAATGGGCTGGATCATCTTGGTATTTCTTAAGATATATGGATCCACATAATGATAAAGAATTAGCTTCTAAAGAAGCATTAGAATATTGGTCACCAATAGATTGGTATAATGGAGGAATGGAACATACAACACTTCACTTATTATATTCAAGATTTTGGCATAAATTCTTATATGATATAGGTGTTGTTCCTACAAAAGAACCATATCATAAGAGAACTTCTCATGGAATGATTTTAGGTTCTAATGGAGAAAAAATGTCTAAATCTAAAGGTAATGTAGTAAATCCAGATGATATAGTTGAAGAATTTGGTGCAGATACATTAAGAGTATATGAAATGTTCATGGGACCATTTGATCAAACAGCTCCATGGTCTATGGAAAGTATTAGAGGTGTTAACAAATTCTTAGATAGAGTTTGGAAACTCCAAGATTTAATAAATGATGAAGCTGGATATTCTGCAAAACATGAAAGTATGATGCATAAAGCTATCAAAAAAGTAACTTTAGATATTGAAGATATGAAGTTCAATACATGTGTTAGTACATTCATGACAATGACAAATGAATTTTATAAAGATAAATACATAACTAAAGATGAATATAAAGTATTTTTACAATTATTAAATCCATTTGCACCTCATATTGCAGAAGAATTATATGAGTTAATTGGAGAATCAAAAACTATAGCTGAAACAGCTTGGCCAAAATATGATGAAGCCAAAACAATAGATGATGAAATAGAAGTTCCAATTCAAATAAATGGAAAATTAAAAGGAACTGTTGTAGTTCCAAAAGATGCTGAATTAGATTTAGTAAAAGATGAAGTTTGGAAATTAGAAAATATTATAAAAGCAACTGAGGGAAAAACAATAGTAAAAGAGATATATGTAAAAGGAAAAATTTATAATATCGTTGTAAAATAATATAAAAGCAGTCGAACATGTTCGACTGCTTTTGCTTTTTGAAGGTTTTGTCTTATCTAGCTTTGAGTGCCTGCTGAGTTTTTACTTCTTCCTGATGCTCGAGCAACCATCTAGGAACGTCTTCGGTGTTTACCTGATTAGACGAAATCTTGCTGATTACCCATGCATTTTTTAATGTCCATTCGAGGAGATCTACAAAAAGTGTGATTTCGGTAGAATTGGCGGTGGGACAGGTTGTGGCAGCTACTTCGTAATGAGAAGCTTTTTCAAAAACATGAATGGCCTTTTCCTTAGTTGTCTCGTTTTTGCAGAGAGAGTCAATCTCATTCTGCATCTCCTGCTTGAGCTTGAGCACTTCTTCTTGGTTAGAATCGTTCCAAAAGCTCGAGGTGCTCAGATAGTTGTTTAACCATTTTCTGATTCTCTCAAACTTTCTCGGATCGGCAGCAAACCGAATCATATCGGGATACTGCGCCAATGTGTTTTTCGACATATTATTCCTTCTTTCTTTTCAATGTGTGGAACTCAAGAGAGCTCCGAATTCATATTGATACA
>Ga0129306_1003949_pt1 | contig 10257 bp, 6 predicted proteins | sample P827metagenome_FD_94438 | JGI IMG/M metagenome (GOLD analysis project Ga0129306, IMG submission 94438) | Capybara group fecal microbial communities from Wisconsin, USA - P827 metagenome | ecosystem: Host-associated > Mammals > Digestive system > Large intestine > Fecal | place: USA: Wisconsin...
AAAATAAAAATAAAAGTATGGGAGAGAGGTGCTGGAAAAACTTTAGGATGTGGAACTGGAGCAATAGCGACTGCAAGTGTTGCTATGAAAAAGTTATACACAGATAGTGAAATAATTGTGGAATTAGATGGTGGAAATGTAGAAGTAAAAGAGGAAAATGGGGAATATTATTTAATTGGAGATGCAGAAATGGTTTTTGAGGGAAATTTGAAAAATTTGTAAAAAAATAGAAGCACTATGTGCTTCTATTTTTATTTTGTTTCTCCATTTGCAATCATTTCATCTATTATTTGAGAAATAACTTCTCTTTCATTGTATGGATATTTTACACCGTTTCTTTCTAAATATAGATCATGGCCTAATCCAGGAATAACTATAATATCACCTTTTTCAGCTATTGATATTGCATATCTAATTCCTTCAGTTCTATCTACTACGATTTTATAAGGTTTTCCTGTAGGGATAATACCTTTTTCAATATCTTTTAAAATTTGTAAAGGATCTTCTGTTCTAACTTGGTCAGACATTAAAACTGTATAATCAGCAAGCCTTCCAGAAATTTCTCCCATTACAGGTCTTTTTGCTTTATCTCTATCTCCACCAACACCCCAAGCACAAATTATTCTTCCTTTTGCGTAAGATTTTACAGCTGTAAGAATACTTTCTAAGCTAGATGGTGTATGAGCGTAATCTATCATAATTGTAAGTCCTAATTTATTTGGAACAAGCTCGCTTCTTCCAAGTACTTTTAAATCTTTTAAAGCATCTTTTATATTTTGACTTGATACATTAAATACAGATGTTGTAGCAATTGCTCCAAGAGCATTATATATACTGAATTTTCCAGGAATAGCAGCTTCAATTTGTTCTGGTTTTCCATTTATAGGAACTTCAAAATCAATATAAGAATCTGTTATTGTTATGTTTTCAGGATTTGCTTTGAAAGTAGAATCATTATCTATAGAAAAAGTAATTATATTTTTTTCTGGTAAAATAGAGCTTATAGTTTTTACTTTTTCATCATCATTGTTTATTATGATATTTTTTGCAATTTTAAGTAAGCTTAATTTGCAATTGAAATAATCTTCCATATCAGGATGTTCATTTTTGCTGATATGATCTTCTGATAGATTTGTAAATAAAGCAGCTTCAAATTCACAACCAGTAACTCTATCCAATTTCATAGCTTGAGAAGAAACTTCTATAACTGCAATTTCAACACCGTTATCAACCATGTTGGCTAAGTGTTTTTGAATTTCTATACTTTCAGGAGTTGTTCTGTCTGTATCTTCTATTTTTTCATCATTTATATATACAGCAATACTTCCAATTAAGCCAACTTTGTGTCCAGCTTGTTGAAGAATTGATTTTATCATAAATGTTGATGTTGTTTTTCCTTTTGTTCCAGTAACACCAATTAGTTTTAATTTTTTTGATGGATTATCATAAAAATTGCAAGATAAAATTGCTAAAGCTTTTCTAGTATTTTTAACAGATATTATTGGAATATCGTATTCTAAAGAATTGATGTCTACTGTTGGTTCAACTATTACAGCAACAGCACCATTTTCTATAGCACTAGGGATAAACTGAATTCCGTCTTTTGCAAAACCATTTATGGCAATAAATAATCCTCCTTGTTTTATTTTTCTAGAATCAGAATGAAGATTTGTTATATCGATTTCTAAATCTCCTTTTTGATTTACAATTTCTACATTGTTAAGTAAATTTTTTAGTTTCATTTTTTTATTTCCTTTCAATAAAGGCTAATTCTGAACAATAAAATTTTATTTATTCAATTTCTTTGCAAATTATACCTCTATTGCAGAAAAATGTAAAGAAAAAAAGACAAAAAGCAAGAGCCCCAAATTATCGGGACTCCTACTTTTTTGGTTAATGGAATAAGCGACTCCAAACTTTCGGAATGAAATAGAAGAAGCTAAATCCACTTAGAGAAACTGTTAGCCAAAACCAAAGAAATGCTTTAATGATTCTTTTTGGAAAATCATCATCGGCATTGCCGAGTGACCGAATGACCATTACTCCGCAACCGATACATGCTGCAACAAGTGCTAAAATGAGTAATATTGCGCGGATGAACGGAATGTTGAGTATGGCACCGATTAGCAAGAGGATAGCAATTCCTATCAGTGTTTCTAAAACTGTACGCCATGAGAACATAAGATGCGCCTGCCTTTCTCCCAAGAGGGAATGTTGTGTGAATATAACCAAACTTATGTTAATTATACCACAAAAAACGCTAAAAATCAACTCTTTATAGGATTCCAACAATGGTAATAAAAATGAAATATAATACAAATCTCTATTGAAAAATCAAAATAGAAATGATATAACAAGTATACTTAAAAGATAATAATTTATCTATAAGATGCATATCAATCATTTAGGAGGCTAAAATGATTAAAATAAACGAAAATTTTTTAGAATTACAAAACAGTTATTTATTTTCAACTGTTGCAAAAAAAGTGAAAGCATTTCAGGAAGCAAATCCAAATGCAAAAATTATTAAACTTGGAATAGGAGATGTTACTTTACCTATAGTTCCAGAAGTTATTAGTGCAATGCACAAGGCCGTAGATGAAATGGGGCAAAAAGAAACTTTTAAAGGTTACGGATTAGAGCAAGGATATGAATTTTTAAGAGAAAAAATTGCTGAGTATGATTACAAAAGAAGAGGTATAAATATAGGAATTGATGAAATATTTGTATCTGATGGAGCAAAATGTGATTGCGGAAATATAGGAGATATATTAGGATTAGATAATATTGTTGCAATTACAGATCCAGTATATCCAGTATATTTGGATACAAATGTTATGGCAGGAAGAAGTGGCAAATATAATAATGAAAGTGGAAAATATGAAAATATTATATATATTCCAACAAATGCAGAAAATAATTTTGAACCAAATTTTCCAGAAAAAGTTCCAGATATGATTTATTTGTGTTTCCCAAATAATCCTACAGGAACTACTTTAACAAAAGAGCAATTAAAGAAATGGGTAGATTATGCAAAAGAAAATAAAGCTTTAATATTATTTGATTCTGCATATGAAGCTTTTATAACTGAAGATAATGTACCTCATAGTATTTATGAAGTTGAAGGAGCTAAAGAAGTTGCAATTGAATTTAGAAGTTTTTCAAAAACTGCTGGATTTACAGGGGTTAGATGTGCTTATACAATAGTTCCAAAAGAATTAAAAGGATATACTAAAGATGGAAAAGAAGTATATTTAAATGGTTTATGGAATAGAAGACATGGAACTAAATTTAATGGAGTTTCTTATATTGTCCAAAGAGGGGCAGAAGCTATTTATTCAGAAGAAGGACAAAAACAAATAAAAGCAAATATAAATTATTATTTAGAAAATGCCAAAATAATAAGAACTGGTTTAGAAGAAGCTGGATATACTTGTTATGGTGGAGTAAATGCTCCTTATGTTTGGTTAAAAGTTCCAGATGGAATGCTATCTTGGGAATTTTTTGATAAATTATTGAATGAATGTAATGTTGTTGGAACACCAGGTGTTGGCTTTGGCCCATGCGGTGAAGGATACTTTAGACTTACAGGATTTGGTACAAAAGAAAATACAGAAGAGGCCATAAAAAGAATTAAGGAGAAAATTCCTAATAAATAATAATAGGAGGATTTATGGCTATTAATATGTATTTAGATCCTAAATATGCTGAACTTATAATAGAAGTTAATAAATTAAAAATAGAAGTGGCTGAAAAAATAACAGAAAGAGATTGGTTATCTACTTTTATTTTTCCTGAAATTAAGCATAATTATAATTTGAAATTAGGTGCAAATGAAGCAGAATTGTATTTAGCTAAGTTAAATTTAGATAAATTAAAAAGGAAAATTATTTTATATAAAGAGACTGTTAAATATGATGGTAACGTAGATGAAGAGAAATTAGATAAAATCATAGAAAAAGAATTTAAAAATGAGATTCATGAATATACAATGATGCAAGAAGATATTGAATATGCAATAGAATATACTCATAAAGATAAAATAGATTCTACATTAATTGATAAACTAAATTATTTATATAAAAATTTAATTCTAAAATTAAGTCCACTTATAAATTTTAAAAACACAAGATTGGAAAATGAATTATATGATATTTTAGAAGAAGCATATAAAAAATGTGATTATAATAAAATGCTAGGGATAAAGGCTTTATGTGATACAAATCATATCAATTCAGAATTAGAATTAGATGATATAGAAAATATGGAGAGAATAAAAAAAGTATATCTGGATTTGTTAGAAGAAAATCGTTGTATAGTTTTGAATATTCGTTCTTCAGAAATGTATTCTAATAGAACAATTTTAAATAGTGAAGTTTTATTAAGAAGAAAAAAAGACGATATAAATAAAAAGATAACAGAGATTACTGAGGAATATACAAAGACATTAAAAGAGTTTGAAAAATTGAAAAAGAAAAAATGAGGTTTACAATAAAAAATCTCTTGAAAACTATAGATGAAAATGTTATAATAAATTTGTATTGTGTAAAATTGGCTAAAAATGAAGAAAGGAGATAATATGAATCAAATTTTAATTTCTAAGAAATTATATGTTACACCAGAACTTAAAAGAAAAAAGAAGATATACAAATTAGATTTTATAATATCATTATTTTTAGTATGCATATTATTTTCTTATTATATTTATGCCGAATATAATAAAAATAAAAGTGAAGCTGAATCTCAAGAAATTTTATCAAGCTTAACTTTTGCAGAAAACTTAGCTGATGATACTACAATTACTTTTGAAGATAATGCTATAGTTGTAATTTTGAATTCAGAAGATTCATATGAAGTTCGTGTTGAGGAAGCTCCTCCAGAACCTGAACCAGAAATTACAAATGAGTTGATTGAAAAAAATACAAAATATACATCTAGTGGTCAACCTTACTATACTATAGCAACAATAAACATTCCATCAATAGATTGTACTTATCCAATTTTAAATACAACTACAGATGAATTGTTAAAAATTTCTCCATGTTATTTTTGGGGAGCTGAACCAAATCAAGAAGGAAACTTCTGTATAGTTGGTCATAATTATAGAAATACAAAATTCTTTAGTAAAGTTCCTACATTAGAAAATGGAGATAAAATTGAAATAAAAGATTTAACTGGTAAAACAGTAGTATATACTGTATATAATAAATATATTGTTGCACCAGATGATGTATCTTGTACATCTCAAAAAACAGATGGAAAAACAGAAATAACAATAATTACTTGTACAAACGATAGCAAAAATAGAGTTATAGTTAAAGCAAGAGCAGAATAATAAATAATAAAAAGCTGACTTATATATGTCAGCTTTTTTGTTTTGCAAAATATTGATATAAATTTATTTTTTATATATAATGTAACAAATAAAAATATTTAGGGGTTTAAGGATATGGATGATAATAACAATAATTTTTTAGGAAATCTATATAATGATTTTTTTAATTCTAATTTTACAAAAAATAATAATGATAAAATTAATGAAGAATTAGCTAATCTTACGGCTGAATTAAAAAAACTTAATGATGGTAAAGAATTAAATAAACAAGAAGAAACAATTTCAGATATAGTAAATAGAAAAAGAGAAGAAGAAGCGGTAGTAGCTGCAGAAAAACATAATGAAGAAGAAAGAGAAAATAAACTTAAAGAACTATATGAAAGAATTGATGATTTGTATATTACCGAAGAATCAAAAGAAACTATGAAAAAGATGATTGGTTATGCTAAAAAGTATGATGATCAAGAAATAAAAAATTATATACCTTTTGATTTTAGATTATATTCAGATAATAGAGAATCAACAAAAGCTGTAGTTGATATTATTTCAGAGGGATTAAGTTATTTTAATTATGTTATAGGAAATAAAACATATGAAACATCTTTTTATCAAGCGAGTGCAGAAGATTTGATAAAGATATATAAAAGTAGTTACAATTTTTTAGTATTTAAAGATTTTGATGGAATATCAGGACAAAAAGATTTATTAAAAGAAGGATTACTTACAATCTGGGAAGAAAAACTTATAAATGAAGGAAATAAACAACTTACAATTATTGTAGATAAGAATGAAGAAAAAATTGATAATGCATTTGATAATCATATAGTAATGAAAGATAGAATTTTTGATTTTAAAATTCAAGTTGTAAAACCAGATAGTCAAGATATTTATCAAAGTATAATGGATAAATTAAAAGCTGATTATGAAGTGGATGAAGAATTTGAAATAGGATTATTAGATTATATAGTTGCTACATATCCAAAAACAGTTATGACTTATCCAGAATATAGAGATTCAATATATGAAAAGATATTATTTAATGCTACAAGTAAAAAAATTACTAAAGATATTGTACCAAGTTATGAAAAAGATAAGAGTATAGAAGAAATATTTGCAGAGTTAAATGATTTAGTTGGATTGCAAAATGTAAAAGATATGCTTAATGATTTAGTAAGCTTAATGCAATTTAAACAAAAAGCAGGAAATGATGTCAAATTAAAAGATACAAATCTTCATATGATATTTTTAGGTAATCCAGGTACTGGAAAAACAACTGTTGCAAGAATGGTTGCTGGAATATTATATAATTTAAAATATATAAAACAAAATAAGCTAATTGAAGTTTCAGCTAAAGATTTAGTTGGTGAATATGTAGGACAAACTGCTCCAAAAACAATGGCAGTTATTGAAAAAGCTATGGGAGGAGTATTATTTATAGATGAAGCATATTCTTTAGCTAGTAAACCTGGCCAAAATAATACATTTAATGAAGAATGTGTTGCTACTTTAATTCAAGCAATGGAAAATTATAGAGATAATTTAGTAGTAATTTTAGCTGGTTATACTAAAGAGATGCAGGATTTCTTAAACACTAATTCAGGAATTGTTTCTAGAATTGGATATACAATGGAATTTAGTGATTATACAGTAGAAGAACTTATTGTTATATTTAAATCATTCATAACTAAAGCTGGATTTGAAATTGAAGATAAAGCTATTGATGAAGCTAAAAAGATTATAAGCGAATATAAAGATAGTAAAAACTTTGGTAATGCTAGATTTGTTAGAAGTTTATATGAAAAAACTATAATTAAACATGCTACAAATTGTAGAGATAAAAAAGGCAAGAAAAGATTAAAAACAATTGTTAAAGATGATATTTCAGTAGAAAATTTATTAAAAATGTAGAAAAAAATATTTTGTCAATAAAAAATCAAAAAAATTTTAAAAAATAAAAAAAGACATTAATCTGCTTTGCGCGTAAGCAAAGTGTGGTTAGTGTCTTTTTTATTCTAAAAATTTAATGAAAATGTAATATAAGAACCCGGAAAAGTAGATCCGTAAATACATAGAGGAAAAAATGGCTAATTCAAGCAAAAAGGGGGGTTGCAAAAGAAATTTCTTTGTGCAAAAATATAACCAAGATGAGTTAATTAAAAACTAATTTAGCTAACTTGTCTTAATGTAGATTGAAAAATGAATAGGAGGTTAATAAATATTTTCAAAAAATTATTTTTAACTTTTTTTCAAAATTTTAATTCTATTATTGCAGTTCATGCAAAAGAAAATAAATTTAGAAATCTGCAATTGCAAGTTGTACCTGTAGAGGTACATTATAAAAATAATTATAGAGGTTAATATTTGTAGTACTAGTATATAAGTATAATTTCTATAAGAAAACACTAGTGAATAAATAAAAAAATAGAATCCGGAAAATTGAATATGAACAAAAGAAAAAAATATATAATATGAAATATGTATATTTAATAATTTAGTAATCGTACTAAATAACACAAGTATTAAGTGTAATATGGGCTTTTATCCAGCACATAAGGAAAAAAGTATGGATAAAATATATTAAAGAAGATTTAATATAAAATGTTCTGAGCCAAATCCGGCTCAAGTAAAAATATAGGATATATATTAGAAGTAAAAAACTAATATACACATTTTCTGAGCCAAAATCCGGCTCAAGTAAAAATATAGGATATATATTAGAAGTAAAAAACTAATATACGCATTTTCTGAGCAAAATCCAGCTCAAGTAAAAATATAGGATATATATTAGAGGTAAAAATCTAATAATTGTACATTCTGAGCAATGTCCAGCTCAAGTAAAAATATAGGGCATATATTAGCATAAAAAACTAATATATTAATTGTCTGAGTAAATCCGGCTCAAGTTAAAACATAGGATATATATTAAAAGTAAAATTTTAATATATTAAGCAGATCCAGCTTTAAAATGGATAATTACAATTGAATATGGAAAAATAATAGTAAATATTTTTAAAATATTTATATAGTATCTGGTAAATATACCAATATTAATTAAGATATCGTTAGAATATGCTTAAAATGTGGGCAATAATCCTTGCGCAATTGAAAATTAAATTTGGATTAAAACAATGTTGATATACAAGCATTTATGCTTATATATAAATATTGACACACCCCTAAAGTGTCAAAAAACAAATGCTATTTTTAGCATAGTACAAAAGATAAAATTTTTAAATTTATACAAAAGATAAATAATTAGAATACAAAAGATTAAAGAAATAATGTTTTTTTGAATAACACATATTAATGAAAAAGAGAAGTACAAATGAATAGTTGTGTACAAAAGAGGTGGAAAATCATAAAAACAAAAGAAAAATCAAATTTAAATAATCAAATGAAAAATATCGTTTAGATAAACAAATGATTATTAAAATACCAAAGAAAACTGTACATTGAAAAAAATAACAAAAGACATAGATAAACAAAAGAATTTATAGTATACAAATGATATAAATTCACAAAAGATAAAATATTCATAATTTATATTAAATTGAATATTAGAATAAAATAAGTAAAAATATAGGTTTTGCCTATTTTACGATATAGATGAACTAAGCACCAATTGGTGCTTTATTTTTTTGCTTGCAAAAAAGTAGATGGTGTGATAAAATTTTCCAAACCAAGAGAGTAATTTTATATTTTTTTGGAATAATAATATACGATAAATTGGAGGTAATTATGGAATTAAAAGGATCAAAAACAGAGAAAAATTTAATGGAAGCTTTTGCAGGAGAATCTCAAGCTAGAAATAAATATACTTATTTTGCAAGTAAAGCAAAAAAAGAAGGATATGAGCAAATTGCTGCTATATTCCAAGAAACAGCAGATAATGAAAAAGAACATGCTAAAATATGGTTTAAATTATTACATGATGGAGATATTCCAACAACTACTGAAAATTTAAAAGCAGCTGCTGATGGTGAAAATTTTGAATGGACAGATATGTATGATAGATTTGCTAAAGAAGCTGAAGAAGAAGGATTTACAAAAATTGCTTATTTATTTAGAGCTGTTGGTGAAATAGAAAAAGAACATGAAGAAAGATATAGAAAATTATTAGAAAATATAGATGGAGATTTAGTATTTTCTAAAGATGGAGATAGAATTTGGAAATGTAGAAATTGTGGACATATTTGTGTTGGACAAAAAGCTCCAGAAGTTTGCCCAGTATGTAATCATCCAAAATCATTCTTTGAAATTAAAGCTGAAAATTATTAAAATATATATGGAGCGAAAGCATTGCTTTCGCTCTTTTTTTGTTGCATTATATAAAAATACTCATATTGACACTAAAATAATAAATTTATATAATCAGTTTAATAAAATTAAGAAGAGGTTATTTATGAGAAAAATATCAAAAGCAACAGAAAAAAATTGGAATAAATTAAATGTGGATATTGAAAATAAGAAGCTAGAACATAGAGCAAATAAAACCATGTCTACAAAGAAAATTATTCCAAAAGAATTATTTAAAAATTCTAAAAATATAAAAATTATAAAAAATTATATTGAATATATAAATGAACATCATGCAGATGCTGATTTAGAAAAAATAATGAGAAGTTTTTGTATAAAATGGTTAATGGAAAATGAATTAATTGATGATAGCTTTGAAGCAAAACAAAATAATGTATTAGATTTTTTAAATGAGAATAATGATATATATTTAGATATTTTAAAATTGAAATTACCTTTAGATGAAGAAGATATATTAGGAATTTTATATCAATGTTTTCAAAATGAAGGGGATAAAAATAAACAAGGATCATATTATACACCTGAAAAAATAGTTCAAAATATGGTTAGTCAAATGAATACTAATGACCAAATTAAAATCTTGGATCCTTGTTGTGGAACAGGAA
>Ga0129306_1003953_pt1 | contig 10244 bp, 9 predicted proteins | sample P827metagenome_FD_94438 | JGI IMG/M metagenome (GOLD analysis project Ga0129306, IMG submission 94438) | Capybara group fecal microbial communities from Wisconsin, USA - P827 metagenome | ecosystem: Host-associated > Mammals > Digestive system > Large intestine > Fecal | place: USA: Wisconsin...
AACTAGTCAAGAGGAAATAGAAAGATGTAAGACTATGGGAATAAAAGATCATGAAGCTATACTTTATATAGATGATTTAGTAAAAAGTGATGATGTTTATTTTGCAGCTACAGCTATAACAGATTGTGATTTGTTAAAGGGAGTAGTTTATAATAGAAATGAGAAGGCTATTACAAATTCTATAGTTATGAGATCTAAAACTGGTACTATTAGATTTGTTAAAGCATGCCATAATTTAGCCAAAAGCGCTATAGTAGTTGAATAATTTAAAAATTAAATTAGTTCTTTAATAATTCTTTATATATAAAAAAAGTATGTATTAAGATTTAGCTCTTTAATACATACTTTTTTGATTTATAGTAGTGTATAAAATTTCTTATTTATAGATTACTATACAATATTTTAAATTTAATCAACTAATACTTCAATATAGTTCTATTTTAAAATGTGATATTTAATAATTTAATTAATATATTCAAATTATTTTTCTATTTGTAAATTCTTATCCGCTGACCACATATAGAAGGAACCATCATAGTTTTTAACGTTATTATATCCGCACATTTTTAATACTAAAGCTAAGTGGGCAGATCTTATACCAGCAGTACAGTAAGTAAGTATTTCATCATCTTTTTTAATACCAGCTTCTGTTAACAGGTCTTCTATTTCTTTTTGGCTTTTTAAACTTTGATCCTCATTGAATGCTTTATTAAAAGTAAATAGTTTAGCTCCAGGTAGGTGTCCACCTCTAGCCTCACCATATTTTGTTGCACCCTTATATTCCACTTCTTCTCTAGCATCTAATATTTTTATTTTGTCTAAGTTTTCTTTAATCCACTTTGTATCTGCATACATAGATTTGTCCATATTCTCTACTACAAAATCACTTTTTTTAGGAGTAACATCATCTTTTGATATTTCTAAGTTTTTGTTTTTCCAATAGTCAAATCCACCATTTAACATTTTGGAATTTTCTATGCCTAGCATTCTAAGCATCCAAATTATTCTCCCATCTTCTCCCCAACCACTTTTATTTTCTGCATAAGCAACGATGGTTTTGTTTTTATCTATACCTAGGGAAGACAATTTTTTAGAAAGTTCTTTTTCTGGTAAAAGCATTCCCCAATCTTTTTCACCGGGTTTTCCTTCCTGGTTAGTAAAATATGGCCACTGAACATTTATAGCTCCAGGTATATGACCTTTTTTATAGTCTTTGTCAGGGCGAGCATCTATTATTATTACATTATCTTTATTTAAATTTTTAGATAGCCAGTCAGAACCTACTATGTAACTACTGTCTTTATAGGATTCTTTTTGTGTTGTTTCTTGCTTTTTATCCTTTGTTTCTTCTTTATTAGAAGATGGGTTAGAACAACCAGTAAAAAGTGTAATTCCTAAAACAAAACAAAGAACAATAGAGGAAAAACTTCTAAAGGAAATTTTTTCTATTTTCATATATTATTTCACTCCTTTTTTAATAGATGTTATAATTATTATATCATTTAATTTTATACATATAAAAGTCAATAAAAAATACAAATAGGTGGACTATAGCCTATAATTTTTTTTTATATAACAACAAATAAGTATTTGAAAAAATTATAATTAGATTAATACATGAGATAAGGGTTGATGAGATTATATGGTTTCTATAATAGTTCCAGTTTTAAATGAAGAAAAAACTATAGAAAATTTATTGATAAATTTAAAAAGATTAAAGGGTGAAAAAGAAATTTTAATTATAGATGGAGGAAGCGAAGATTCTACTACAAATATAGCCTCTCAATATGGTAAAGTTATAAAAAGTAAAAAGGGTAGATCTAATCAAATGAATTGTGGAGCTAGAGAAGCTAATGGAAGTATTCTTTGGTTTGTACATTCAGATTCTACAGTTCATTATGAAAGCACAGTGGCTATAGAAAAAGCTATAAAAGATGGATATATAGGAGGTGGATTTCCTATATATTTTTATGATTTAAATAGTTTATTTATGAAATATATATCTAAAACTTCAAATATAAGAGCGGATAAATTTAATATATATTATGGAGATCAAGGAATATTTGTTAAAAAAGATATATTTTTAAATATGGGAGGATATCCATCATTGGATATAATGGAGGATTTAGAATTTTCTTTTAGATTAAGAAGATTAGGTAAACTTAAGCTTTTACCTTATTATATTGGTACCTCTGCAAGAAGATTTAAAAAGGGGGGCCAATTTAAAACACATATTCTAATGCATAAATTAAGAATTCTATATTTTATAGGAGTACCTACAGAAAAATTAAATAAAATATATCGGGAGGAAAGGTAATGAATGCACTTATAATAATGACTATGATACCTGTACCCTGTAAGACTAAAACTAGGCTTATGAAAATATTAACAGGGCAACAGTGTGCAGATATACATAAATGCTTTTTAAAAGATGTATTTAATATGTGTAAATACTTAAAAGAGAGTATGGATATATATGTAACTTACAGTGATGAAGGGAATTTTAGTATAATAGAGTCTTTAGTACCAAGTTTCGCTAGAGTCTTTCCCCAAAAAGGTAAAGATATAGGACAAAGAATGGAGAATGCTGTAGGTGAGGTTTTAAAAAAAGGTTATGAAAAAGTTGTTTTAATAGGATCTGATATACCAGAGATTCAGATCAAGGATATATTAAGAGCTTTTGATATTTTAGAATATAAAGATTTATGTTTTGGACCTACATTTGATGGAGGCTATTATCTTGTAGGTATGAAAAAATTAAATAAAATAGTTTTTAAAGGGGATATAAAATGGGGAGATAAATCTGTATTTTATAGTACTATGGATTTATTAAATAAAGAAAATTTAACAGTAGATTTTACAGAGAAATATGAAGATATAGACACAAAAGAGGACCTTAAAAACTTGATTTATAGATTAAATTACAAATTATATAAGTATGATATTATACCTAAAAATACTAAGAAGTATTTAGAAAATTGGTGGAGAGATGAAGATGCTGAAAGATATATTGATTAAAGAAATAAGAGAATATGTTTATCATAAGAATTTGTTTGAAATAATAAATTTAAGTAGAAATTTTAATGTTAGATTTTTGGCCCAGGGTGAATATAATATAAATTTTATATTAGAGGATAAAATAAATAAGTATGTTTTTAGGGTAAATACGGGAAGCCAATTGTCATTAGAAAATCAAATACAATATGAATATGGAGCATTAAAAAGGTTAGAAAAGAGTAAAGTTACTCCAAAGGTTTATTATGTAGATGGTAGTAAAGAGTACATAAGGTATGGTGTGTTAATAATGGAATTTTTGGAAGGCATACCATTAAATTATGAAAAAGACTTAAATAAAGCTGCTGAAATATTTGGCAAAATACATTCTATAGAACTTAATAAAGAGGATTTTTCTTCTTTTATAGTAGAAAATAATATATTTTCTGACAGAATAAAAGAAGCTAATAATCTTTTAAAGGATTTTTGGAATAGTTCATTAATAAGAGAAGATATAAAAAAATTCTTTTATAAATTTATAAATTGGGCTACAGAAAATTCTTATAAAGAAAAATATTTTACAGATAATCCTATGCAGGTAATAAATAACACAGAGGTTAATTCGCATAATTTCATAATAGGATTTAAGAATTTTTATTTAATAGATTGGGAGAAACCAGTTATAAGCGACCCCTGTCAGGATTTAACACAGTTTTTAGCACCAACCACTACTCTTTGGAAGGGGAATTATATATTAAAGAACTATGAGATAAATGAGTTTTTTTGTAATTATGAGAAATTTTTTAAGGGGAAAAATATAAGAGAAAGAGTAGATATGTATACACCCTATCTTTATTTGAGAGCTTTAAGCTGGTGTGCTTATGCTTATTTAGAATATCAAAATCCAGATAGAGATATAAAAAATATGGATACTTATGAAAAGATAAAAGAGTATTTAGAATTAGATTTTATGAGTAATCTATTGAATAGGTGGTTTTAATGGATAAGAAATGTTTTTATATAAAAGATACAAAAAGAAAAAAACGTATAGAAAACATAAAAGAAAATTGTATAGAGTGTAATATATGTGTTAAAAATTGTTCTATGTTAAAAGAATTTGGAGGTAATCCTAAGAAAATATTTGGTAGGATACTTGAGGAGGGGCAGTTTGAAGCTATACTTCCTTATTCCTGTGCTATCTGTGGGAAATGCAAAGAAGTTTGTCCTAAAGATTTAAATATGGCAAAAGTTTTTATGGATCTTAGAGTAGAAACTGTAGAGCAAAATAATGGCAAAACTCCTTTAAAAGAGCATAACTCTGTGCATATGCATCAAAAATTAGGATTCTCAAAATTATTTACAAAGTATGTAGAAGACAAAAATAAGGAAACTAATAAGGTAGAGAGAGTATTTTTCCCTGGTTGTACACTCCCTGCTTATAGTCCAGAATTGGTTTTAAAAATATATGAATATTTAAAAGAAGAACTACCAGGTACCTCTATGCTTTTAGAATGTTGTGGAAAACCCACAGAAGCCTTAGGGGAAGAGGGGAAATTTAATAAATTATTTAGTAATGTAGAAAAACATATAAGGGATACTGGAGCGATAGAAGTAATAACTGCCTGTCAAAACTGCTATATGATAATGAAAAACTATAGTAAAGATATAAAGGTTAAATCCCTTTGGACAACTTTAGAGGAGATAGGTTTGCCAGACAATGCTGTAAATAAGGGAGATAATAGTAAAGTTAAATTTTCTATTCACGATTCTTGTGTTACAAGACATGAAAAAGAAATACAAAGCAGTATAAGATGGATTATGAAAGAATTAGGATATGAAATTTTAGAAGGAGATAATATAAAAAATAGGACTAATTGTTGTGGTACAGGAGGAATGATTCATGCAGTAAACTCTAAGGTATCTAATGATATGATGAGGGAAGCTGGAAAAAAAACTGGACAAGATTATATAATTACTTATTGTGCAGGTTGTAGAGAATCCATTATTAAGGGGGGAGCAAAATCACTGCATATATTAGACTTGATTTTTGGAGAGAAAATAGTTAACGAGTATAAGGATATAAAAATAAATTCTCCTTTAAAATCCTGGAGTAATAGGCTAAAAATAAAGAGAATGATAAAGTAAAACTTAATAATTTCTATTGAGTTTTGATTATATTTCAGATTCTCCTTTAAATAAGGATTACAATTGAGAAATGCAGGATAAAATAAAAATTTTAATGGAGGCGTTTGTGTGAAAAAATCCAAAAAAAATATTATAGTTTCCATAATATTTGTTGTTTTATTAGCTTTTTTAGTATATTTTTTAAGAAATACTATATTGGCTAAAGATGTAAGTGCAGTTTCTATAAAGGAGTATGTAAATAGTTATGGCGCTATAGCTCCTATAATTTATATAATATTATTTACTTTAGTACCCCTTACATTGTTCCCAGATTCCATATTAGCTATAGCTGGAGGTATGGCCTTTGGAATGGTGGAAGGTAGCATATATACTATAATAGGTGCTGTTTGTGGAGCATCGCTATCTTTTTATATAGCTAGAGTTTTAGGAAGAAATGTAGTGGAAAAACTGGTTAAAGGAAAAGGAAAATGGTTTGAGGATGGGGTAGAGAAAAATGGATTTTTAGTTGTATTTATATTAAGATTAATACCTTTAGTTCCTTTTGACATTATAAGTTATGGAGCAGGACTTTCAAAAATAAAATTTAAAGATTTTATTTTGGCTACTACAGTAGGAATAATTCCTGGTATATTAGTTTTTATAAATCTTGGGGATAAAGCTTTAAATATTAAATCTAAACAATTTGTAATATCTATAGTATTATTGGTTTTGCTATGTTTAGTTTCTTTTATTATGAAAAAGAAACTATCCTTTAATAAATTACAGAAAGATATAATTAAGAAAGGGGATAGTTATGAATCAAAAGAAAAAGAAGAGTTTAATAATTAAATTAGGTTTTCTTTTAGGCATAATACTTTTGTATTTTTTAATTCCTGGTTTTAAAAATGGAGTAAATAAAATAGCTTCAATGCTTGCTAGATTAAATATAGAAGAGGTAAAAGATTATATAAAATCCTTTGGTATTTGGGCTCCACTTATATCTATGGCTCTTATGATGTTTCAATCTATTGCAGCTCCACTTCCAGCCTTTATAATAACCTTTGCTAATGCTTGGGTATTTGGATGGGCCTTTGGAGCTCTAATATCTTGGACAGGGGCTATGATGGGAGCGGTTTTATGTTTTTATATAAGTAAATTCTATGGAAGACCTGTAGCGGAAAAGATAATTGGTAAAAAAGCATTAGATATGACAGATAGGTTTTTTGACAAGTATGGTAAATATGCTATATTAATAGCTAGACTTTTGCCCTTTGTATCTTTTGATGCTATAAGTTATGCAGCTGGGCTTACAGAAATGTCGTTCTGGGCTTTCTTTTGGGCCACAGGAGTTGGACAACTTCCAGCTACTATAGTTTATTCTATATTAGGACAAAACATAGGTAACATGGCAAAAATGGGATTATGGATATTTTCAGGGGTAATAGCTTTAATAGTATTTGCCGTAGCTGTGAAAAAATATTTAATGGATAAAAAAAAGAAAGAAGATAAAGCTAAAGTTGATGATGAAAGTTTAGAAAGTTAAAAGAATATAAAAACATTAAAGAGGGTGTTAAATAGTAAATTTATTTTGGTATGAACCCTGTTAAGTAGATTTCACACAGTATTTTTATCTGTGGCTACCTACGGGGTACATATCAGTTTAGTTTACATTTTGATACATCCTCTTATTTTATGCTATTTTTAGTCTTTATGGTGCTATTTAACCTTAATTTAATAAATAATAGATTTAGATGTATTTTATTTTTACAAAATATGATGTAAAATAAAATGTAAATTAATATTAAGGAGTTGTAAAATATGGATATGAAAAAACTTATAGAAAGAATTAATTTTTTATATAAAAAAAGTAAAGAAGAAGGACTTACAGAAGAAGAAAAAATAGAACAACAAAAATTAAGAAGAGAATATATAAATATAATAAAAGGAAATGTGAAGGTTCAATTAGAAGGGGTAGAAAAGATACCAACTCCTAATAGAAAAAACTAATAAGTCTTTATTCAAAGGAGGTGTAAACCATTTGGTTAGGGTAAAGAATTTAATAAAGGATATGGAATTAGAGGTATTAGTAGAGGGATTAGAGAATAATATTATAGATGTTAGTGATATTAATAGACCAGGTCTTCAATTTTCAGGTTTTTATAATTATTTTGCTAATGAAAGAGTCCAGGTAGTTGGAAAAACAGAATGGAGTTTTTTAGATGTAATGAAAAAGGAACTTAGGATTAAAAGATTAAATAAATTTTTTGAATTTAAAACCCCATGTATTATAATAACAAGAAATCTAGTGGCTCATGATGAATTTATAAATAGTGCTAAAGAAAAAGGACAGTGGGTTTTAAGAACTGGTGAAATATCTACTAGATTTGTAAGTTCCTTAATGTCTTATTTAGATGAGAAATTAGCTCCGGAGACTAGAATGCATGGCGTTCTTTTAGATGTATATGGGATTGGTATACTTATCACAGGAGAAAGTGGCATAGGAAAAACGGAAACAGCTTTAGAACTCATAAAAAGAGGGCATAGATTAGTAGCAGATGATGCAGTGGATATTAAAGAGATAAATGGGATATTAAAAGGTACATCTCCATCTATTACTTCAGGCATGATGGAAGTTAGAGGAATGGGAATAATAGATGTAGCAGCTCTTTATGGATTAAGTTCTATATTAAATGAGAAAAAAATTGATTTAATGATTAATTTGGAGCAATGGAAAGCGGAAAAAACTTATGATAGATTAGGTGTGGATAAAGAATATATAGATATATTGAATACACCAGTTAGAAAGCTTACTGTACCTATAAGACCAGGGAGAAATTTAGCTGTTATAATAGAGGCGGCAGCAGCGAATTATAGATATAATTTAGTTACAAAAAATTGTCCAGCAGATATAATAAATGAAAGAATTAGTAAGGAGGCTGTTGGTTTAAGAGAAGATGAATAATAAAGCTATTTTAAGAGAAAAAATTATAAATGTAAGAAAATCTTTAACTTTAGAAGAAAAAATAGAAAGAGACACAATAATAAAAGATAAGTTCCAGAAAAATTCTTCATATAAAGATTCAAATCTCATATTTATATATGCAAGTTTAAGGGATGAAGTTAATACCCATGATATTATAAAAGAAGGTCTAAAACATGGGAAAAGAGTATGTGTGCCTAAGGTTATATCTATAAAGGAAGGCATGGTAGCTATAGAAATAAAGGATTTTTCAGAACTTATAGAATGTGGACATTATAAAATATTAGAGCCTAAAAATTTTCAAAACATAGTAGATCCAAAAGAAATAGATTTAGCTATTTTGCCAGGTTTGGCCTTTGATATTAAAGGGGGAAGACTGGGGTATGGTGGAGGTTTTTATGACAGGTTTATTCCTAAACTAAAAAGAGAAGTCCCCAAAATAGCTTTAGCTTATGATTTTCAAATATTAAAAGAGGTTCCAAAGGATGTACATGATATATTAGTAGATGAAATTATAATAGATTTTTAATATTTAGAAAAGAAGTGTTTTTTAGTAGTATATATAAATTAAGTTTAAAATAAATGTATTTTTATAATAAAGCTAACTATAATTTTTTCATATAATATAAAAAATTTAGTTAGTTTTTTAATATTTTATGTTTAAATATAAAAATAATATTTGATTATTAAGAAATAAAAAGTTTATATAAGAATAATAAACACATTAAGTCCAAACAATAGTCATATAAAAAATAGTATTTAGGTGATTTTATATGATAATTTTTGATTTGTTAAATAATTTTGAGGAAATTAAAGGGGATTTTAAGGTTGGAAAAAGTTATTATTGGATAGTAGTTCATTCACAGGATTTGAATGTGTTAAAGGATAAACTAAATTTAAAGGAAGAAAATATAAAAGAATGTGAGAATTATACTCAAGGAGCTCAAATAAATTTTTATAAAGATTATATATTTATTATTTTGAATTTGCTCCAATACGATAAAGCTGTGGAAACAAATGAAATTAATATATTTTTGAGTAAAGACTATATAATAACAGTTTATAAAGAAAAATTAAACTTAATAGAAGAAATACTAGATGATATTAAGGAATGCAAAAATTGTTTTCTGATTAAAGAAAATCCTAAACCCTTTATTTTATTATATTATATTATAGATAGAATAATAATTAAAAACTATGAAGTCATAGCTACTTTAGAAACCAAAGCAGACAAGATAGAAATAGATATATTAGAGGAACCAAGACATGAACATATAGATGAAATAATATATTTAAGAAGACAGGTTTATAGAATTAGAAAATATATAACCCCCTTAAGATATATAGGGGATAGTCTTATAAGTAATGACAATGGTATGATAGAAAAAGAATGTGTTAAATATTGTATAACTTTAAATAATAAAATAGAAAAATTAATGGTAGCATTAGAAACTTTGGTACAGGATCTTTCTTTAGTTAGAGAAGCTTTTGAGTCAGAAATATCAAATAAAACTAATGAACTAATGAAAGTTTTTACTTTAATTGCTACTATTTTTTTACCAGCCAGTTTAATTACTAGTATTTACGGAATGAATTTTGACAATCTCCCTCCTATGCAAAATCCCTATGGATGCTTATATGTTTTAGGATTTACCCTTATTATATCTTTGTTTTTAGTTTATTTATTTAAAAGAAAAAAATGGCTATAAAACAAATAAATGTATTTATAAGAAAAATAAACTATTATCTATTGATTTATGTTAAAATATATATAGAATATTATGGAAGAGGGGTGAAAGACTTAGGTGATATTTTTCACTTAAGCAATAGTATGGAAAAAGATTTAACTAAAAAGTATGAATTAGCTTGGGATAAGTACTCTAAAGAAGATTTAACAAATGTTTTTGATTTATCTGAAAAATACAAAGATTTTATGTCAAAGTGCAAAACAGAAAGAGAATGTGTAAAAGAATTCATAGTTTTAGCAGAAAAAAGTGGATACAAAAATTTAGAAGAAATCATAAAGAATAATGAAAAATTAGAGCCAGGTGATAAGGTATATGCAAATAATATGGATAAAACTTTAGCTTTATTTGTTGTAGGTAAAGAGCCTATGGAGAAAGGACTTAAAATATTGGGAGCTCAT